>MDTD01070640.1_pt1 | contig 11624 bp, 11 predicted proteins | sample 811221 | NCBI WGS metagenome assembly MDTD01 (sample SAMN05326646, study PRJNA326480) | marine metagenome | isolation source: seawater | place: Pacific Ocean: South West | collected 2011
AAATTTTTTTATAGTTATCATGCCTCATAATAATGAATAAAAACTTATTTACCTATAAAAAAAGTGGTGTTGATATTAATGCAGCAGATAAATTTGTTAAATTCATTTCAGATATTTCAACAAATAAAAGAGGCAAAAAGAAGTTTAATAACATAGGTGGTTTTGGATCTATATCTAATATTCCCAAAAATATTAAGAAACCAAAAATTGTTGCATGTACTGATGGTGTTGGGACTAAAATAGAAATAGCTAATATTTTAAATAAATTTGACACCATAGGAATAGATCTTGTAGCAATGAGTGTTAATGATTTAATTGTTCAAGGTGCAAGGCCATTGCTTTTTTTAGATTATATATCCATCAATAAGATCAATATTTTAAAATTAAAATCAATAATAAAGGGAATATTAAGAGGTTGTGAAATTTCAAATTGTGAGCTTGTTGGAGGGGAAACTGCTGAAATGCCAGGAACTTACGATAAAGGTAAATTTGATATTGCAGGTTTTGCAGTAGGTATAGTTGATGAAGATAAAATACTAAGAAAAAAAAAAATAAAAAAAAATAATCTTGTTTTAGCTATTCCATCAAGTGGGCTTCATTCAAATGGATATTCCTTGGTTAGACAAATTTTAAAACAAAAAAAAATTAATTTAAGGAGAAATAAATTTTTAAAAAAAGAATTGATTAAACCAACCAAAATTTATGTAAAAGAAATTTTAGAATTAATTGATAAAAACTTTTTAAATGGATGTGCTAATATAACAGGAGGAGGTTTAGAGGATAATTTGAAAAGAATTATTCCTGATAGTTTAAGTGCTGAAATAAATTTAAAAAAAATAAAACCACCCGAAATATTTCATTGGTTAAAAGCAAATAAAATATCAGATGAAGAAATGTTAAAAACTTTTAATTGTGGTGTAGGGTTTTGTCTTATAATTAATCCTAAAAACTATAATAAAATTACAAAATTTTTTTCTAAAAAGTATAAACCTTATATAATTGGTAAGATAGTTGAGGGTAAAACAAAGGTAAAATTTTATGATAAAATTTCATGGTAAAAAAATTAAAACTGCCGTTTTTATTTCTGGAAGAGGAAGCAATTTACTAAATTTAATTAAATTTTCTAAAAAAAAAAAAATCACCTATATCAGTAGATTTGGTTATCTCAAATAAAAAAGCTATTGGGTTAAAATACGCAAAGATTTATAAGATAAAAAAGAAGATAATAAATTTTAAAAACAAAAAATTAGCTGAAAAAAAAATTCTATTTGAATTAAAAAATGAAAATATACAATTTATTTGTTTAGCTGGATTTATGAAAATACTATCAAAAAGTTTTATAAATGCCTTTAAAAAAAAAATAATTAATATTCACCCGTCTTTTCTTCCAAAATATAAAGGTCTTAATACAAGTGTTCGGGCCTTAGAAAATAATGAAAAATTTTCTGGATGTACAGTTCATTATGTTTCTTCAAAATTAGATTCTGGAAAAATTATTTTACAAAAAAAAATTATAATTACTAAAAATGAAACTGAATATTCTTTAGATAAAAAAATAATTAGAGAGGAACATAAACTTTATCCAGCAGCAATAACTAAGATTTTGAATTAATCCTTAAAAAAAAACTCAATCTCAATTTTTGCATTTTCAACACTATCAGACCCATGAACAGAGTTTTTATCTATTGAAATTCCATATTTTTTTCTGATTGTGCCCTCTTTTGCATCATTTGGATTTGTAGCTCCCATCAATTCTCTATTCTCTATCACAGCATTATCTTTTTCTAATACCATAACTACTATAGGGCCTGATGACAAATAGTTACAAAGTTCGTTATAAAATGGCTTAGTTTCATGAACCTTATAAAATTTTTCTGCTTCAGATTTCTCAATTTTAATTTTTTTCTCATTTAAAATTTTAAAACCATTATTTTGAAAAATTTTTTTAATTTCATTGTCTAAATTTCTTTCGACTGCGTCTGGTTTAATTATTGATAATGTTTTCTGTAAATTACTCATAATTATCCTCAATTAATTTATTCAACAATCTGACTCCAAAACCTGTGGCACCACTAGAATTTAAAGCTCCACCATATTTTGAAAAAGCCATACCTGCTATATCTAAATGTGCCCAAGGTGTTTTGTTAATTATAAATCTTTGTAAAAATTGTGCTGCTGTAGTAGAGCCGGCTCCACCAACATAGTTAATGTTCTGCATATCTGCATTTTTAGAATTTATTAATTTATCATAATTTTTATGCAGAGGCATTCTCCAAACTTTTTCCTCTACTTTTTTTCCAGCATCAAAAATTTGTTTTGATAAATTGTCATTATTCGAAAATAATCCCGCATATTCAGAGCCTAATGAAACAATTATTGCTCCAGTTAACGTTGCTAAATCTATTATAAATTTTGGTTTATACTTTTTCTCAGTAAATGTCAGAGCATCTGCTAAAACTAATCTTCCCTCTGCATCAGTATTTAGTATTTCAATCGTCTGTCCACTATAAGATTTGACTATATCTCCAGGTCTTTGAGCGTTTCCACTTACCATATTTTCTACAAGACCCACTACACCTACGGCATTAACTTTTGCTTTTCTTAATGCTAAATTTTTCATTAATCCTACAACAGTTGCTGAACCCGCCATGTCATATGTCATATCTTCCATAAATTTAGCAGGTTTAAGTGAGTAACCGCCAGTATCGAAGCATACTCCTTTACCAACAAAAGCTAAAGGCTTTGAATTATTTTTTAATCCTTTCCATTCTAAAGTTACAAGATAAGATCCTTTAATGCTTCCTTGTCCCACACCAAGCAAAGCATTCATTCCTAATTTTTTCAATTTTCTATCATCATAAATATTTACCTTTAATCCATTCTTGGTTAAAGATTTAAGTCTTTTTGCGTATTCATCTGGATGCAAAATATTTCCTGGTTCAGAAACTAAGTCTCTTGTATAAAAAGTCCCCTCCTCCAATGCTTTAAATCTTGACTGATTTCGAATAGTAGTTTTATTTTTATTACCGATTACAACTAAAGAAATAAGTCTTTTTTCTTTTTTTGTTTTATATTTATCAAAATCATAAGATTTTAATTTAATTCCATGGAGAAAATAACCCATAAAATCTTCATGTTTTCCAACTACGCTATCTGAGTTAATTATGTATTCTGCATTTTTTCCACGGTTTATAAGTCCATAAAATTCGGCACCTAAATTTTCTATATCATAATTTTTCAGATTTTTTTTAATCGACACTAAAACTATCTTTTTTTTCGAGTTAAATTCAAAAACAAATAATTTTTTTTTTAAATCACTTACTTTTAATAAATCAGTAATGTAAGAAAATTCTTGGTCTGATACATGTCTTTTAAAAAGTTTAGGATCAAATTTGTCATCGGTAAATAAGACCAAATTTGTGTCATTTTTTTTTAATACTTTATTTCCAAAGTTTATTTTTATAGACATATATTTTTTGTTACTTAGAATTATAAATGAATGGTATATATTTAGAAATTAATTATTTTCAATGAAAAAATTGATATTTCGAAAATTTGCTAAAGATACAACATCTTTTTTCATATTATTATGTTTAGTGGTAGGCTTAATCGTATGGACACTTCAAGCAGTCAACTATTTTGATTTTGTAATTCAAGATGGTCATGGACTTAAAACATATTTTTCATATATCATTCTAAATTTTCCTAAGATAATTCATAGAATAATTCCCTTTATCTTCTTTGTTTCTCTTTTTTACATAATAATAGATTATGAAATGAGAAATGAATTGTTGATTTATTGGACCGCAGGAATAAGTAAGATAAGTTTTGCAAACAAGGTAATCATATTCTCCTTATTTCTAACTTTTATTCAAGTTATGGTTGGAAGTTTTTTTTCTCCATATTCACAATTCAAGGGCCGTGAAATTTTAAAAGATTCAAACATAGATTTTTTCACATCCTTGATAAAAGAAGGAAAGTTTATAAACGCTGTAGATGGATTAACTATTTTCATTAATAAAAAGAATGATGACCAGTCTTTCCAAAATGTTTTTATTGATGACTCTTCAAAAGATACATCGAAAATGATTTTTGCAAAAAATGGTAATATAATAGAAAATGAAAAAAAAAAGGTATTTAAACTTTTTAAAGGGCAAGTTGTAAATAAAGATGAAAATAAAATTAATACCTTTGAATTTGACGAAATTGATTTTAATTTAGCCGATTATTCCTCCAATACTATTATTGTAGCAAAAATTCAGGAGATACCATCAATTATGCTATTAAGATGTAAATTTAAACTTATTAACAATCCAAAAAATATTAAAAGATATAGCTTTAATTGTGACGACTCGTTGCAAGATGAGATTACTCAAGAGCTCTTTAAAAGATTTTATAAGCCACTTTATATTCCAATTATTGCTTTAATGAGTTGTTTTTTGATAATTGTTCCAAAAAATAATAATTACTATAAAAAAAATAGAAAAATTATTTTTTTACTTACTCTCTTAATAATAATAATTTCAGAAGCTTCTTTAAGATATTCGTCTATTTCTAAATTTTCATCATTTTTATATATTGTTATCCCTTGGGTACTTTTTTTTATTATTTATCTAATTTTTTATAAACAGACTAAAAATGCTTAAAACTTACGAAAAATTTTTGATTAAAAGTTTTGTTAGTAAATTTATTTTAATTTCCTTAATCTTTTTTAGTTTAGTTATAATACTAAGTATCTTAGAAGAAATCTCTTTTTTTAAAAATAATGATGCAAATTTTTTATATCCATATTTCCTTACATTACTCGGCGCACCAATAACCTTATTTGAAATTTTTCCATTTGTATTTTTACTTTCTACTCAATTTTTGTTTTATGATCTTTTTAAGAATCAAGAACTTAACTTATTGAAAGTCAATGGATTAAGTAACTTAAGAATTATAAAAATTTTATTTTTCACTTCTTTTTTCATTGGAATACTATCTGTAACAATTTTCTATAATGTTTCATCGAAATTAAAGTTTTTTTATACCGATATAAAAAACCAATTTTCAAAAGATAATAAATATTTGGCTGTTGTTAATGACAGCGGATTATGGCTCAAAGATGAAATAAATAATTCTACTGTAATCATTAAAGCTAATTATATTGAAGATAACTTTTTGATTGATGTTGTAATAAATCAATTTGACCTCAATTTTGATTTAACAAAAACTATACAATCAAAGAAAATAAATATAGATAATAAGTTTTGGATAGTTGAAAATCCTGTAATCACTACAGAAAATATTTCAAAAAATGATAAAAAACAAATTATTTACCAATCAAATTTTGACAAAGAAAAGATTAACAGTCTATTTTCAAATGTCTCAACTTTAAATCTTTATGAATTATTCAATTTAAAAAAGGACTATGAAAAATTAGGTTATTCCTCTACTGAAATAGTAATTCACCTATTACGACTTAGTTCTACACCTGCATTTTTTGGAATTTTGACTATTTTATCATCAGTTATTATGTTTAATTTTAAAAGAGATAGATCACTTTTTTTTCATATTTTATTAGGAATTTTAATGTCTGTAATCATCTATTATATAAGTTTTCTCTTTAATTCCTTGGGTAATAATGGAAAAATACCAATAATATGGTCAATTTTTTTGCCTATATTATTTATTTCCATATTTGCAATCATAGGTTTAATTAGAGTTAATGAGAAATAATATATTAAAATTCTTAATACTCTTTTTAATTGGTTGTACTTCATCTTTTGCAGATCAATTTATTTTTGAGACATCGAAAATTGATATTCTTAAGGATGGCAATTTGATAGTAGCAGAAAAAGGTACTGCTAAATCTATTAATCAAAATTTGACGATTAAAGCAGAAAAATTTGAATATAAAAAAGATAAAAAAATTATTATAGCTTTTAATGGAATCGCATATTTCAAATCTTATAATTTAGAAATAAAATTTGATGAAATAATATCAAACCAATTGACTCAAATTACAACAGCAAAGGATAATGTAAAAATTTTTGATACAAAAAAAAAATTACTAATAGAAACTGATTATATAAATTTAGATAAGAAAAAAAACGTATTAAGCTCAACAACTACCTCAACTATAAGAGATAAATTAGATAATTTACTAAAGACAAATAATTTTTTTTATGAACTAACTAATGAAATTATAAAATTTCAAAATGTAACTTTTAAAGATACTTATAATAATGATTTCAATATTGAAATTGCTTTTTTAGACACGAAAACAAATGAACTGGTTGGTAAAGATATAATTTTAAATCTTGATAATAAATCCTTTAACCAAGGAAATGAACCAAGAATTAAAGGAAGAAGTATAATATATAATAAAGATAAAACTGAAATTACTAAAGGAGTTTTCACTACATGTAAAAAAAGAGACAAGTGTCCACCTTGGCAATTATCAGCTGAAAAGGTCGAGCATAATCCTAAAAAACAAATTATAAATTATAAAAATGCATTTTTGAAAATTTATGATGTTCCAGTGATGTATTTTCCAAAATTTTTTCATCCTGATCCGGATGTAAAAAGAAAATCTGGTTTTTTGGTGCCATCAATAAAAAATTCACCTAATTCGGACAGTTTCTTAAACCTGCCATTTTTTGTTGCAATAAGTCAAAACAAAGACATTACTTTTACACCACGATTTTATGCTGATGATAAAATACTTATGCAATCAGAATTGAGGCAAGAAAATAAATCTAGCAGTCATATTGGCGATATAAGTATTCTAAAAGAAAAAGATAAATCATCAAAAAATCATTTCTTTTACAAGTACAATAAGATTATGGATTTTGTAAACTTTGAAGAATCAAACTTAGACTTAAAAATTGAAAAAACTTCAAATGATACATATTTAAGAGGAAATAAATTACTTTCCCCAATAATCAAAAATTATAACGTATTAAAAAATACATTGGGTTTAAGTTTATATTCACCTGAATTATCAATTGATACTGAGATAAGTATTTATGAAAATTTAGATGAAGTAAATACTCATGATAAATATGAATTTATATTACCTAGATTTGACCTTGTAAAAAAGATAGATAATAAAACAACTCTTGATGGGAATTTTTTATTTAAGTCTAATAACGTTATAAAAAGTTACCAAACAAATATTTTAGAAAAAATAAATATTAATAACTTTATTTTTAATTCAAATCCAAAAATTACCAATAAAGGTTTTTATAATAATTATGACTTTATTTTAAAAAATGTAAATTCTGATACAAATAATTCCAAGAACTATAAAAAAGATAATAATTATTATATATCTGGTTTGTTTCAATACAATTCCTCTTTACCTTTAATAAAAGAAAAAAATGACAAATTGCAAATTTTAAAACCTAAGCTAGCATTAAAAATGAGTCCAAATTTTATGAAAGATTTAAGTGAAAATGACGGGAACAGATTAGATGTAAATAATATTTTTGATATAAATAGATTAGCAGTAAATGAAACTTTAGAGGGTGGTTCATCTTTGACACTTGGTAGCGATTTCATAATTTCTGATCGAGAAAAAGAAAAAGAATTTTTTGGAATTAAGCTAGCTAATAACCTCAGGTTTGAGGAAAATAACGATTTGCCTCGAAATAATCAATTAGGGGCCAAAAATTCCAACTTTTTTGGGGAAATTATGTTTAGCCCAAATAACATATTAACCACGAAATATAATGCATCTGCAAAAAACAACTTAGGTGATATTAACTATGAAAACTTTACTGCTGAAATTAGTATTAATAATTTTGTTACCACTTTTGACTACTTGAATGATAATAATTCATCAGATAAAAAAACTTATTTAACAAATACTACAAAATTAAATTTAAATAACTCAAGTAGTATTCAATTTTCAACTAGAGAAAATAAATCGTCAAATTTAACTGAATACTACAACTTAATTTATGAGTATAAAAATGACTGTTTGGCAGCATCAATAGAGTACAATAAAGACTATTATAATGATAGAGACATTAAACCAGATGAAAATCTTTTTTTTAAATTAACAATAATACCTTTCGGGCAAACAAGTAGTCCTAATCTGAAAAATTAATGTTTCTCAAATCATATTTAATCATAATATTTCTTTTAATATATAATTTAGCTGTTGCTAAAGATAAAATTTTTATTGTTTCTAAGGTTGAAAATGAAATAATTACAAATTTTGATATTGTAAGAGAAGCTGAATACCTCAAGATTTTAAATCCAAAACTTGTACAAATAAATCAAGATCAGATTGAAAAAATAGCAAAAGAATCTTTAATAAATGAAATTATAAAAAAAAATGAAATTGAGAGGATTTTAGATTTAAATCAAGAAAATTCATATGTGGATGATTATTTTAAAACTTTATACACAAGATTAAATTTCAAAGATGAAAAATCCTTTGAGAGTTTTTTATCGTCTTCATCAAATTATTCTATTAATAAAGTTAAACAAAAAATTAAAATCGAGGTTTTGTGGAATGAATTGATTTACTTAAAATATAATGATCAATTAAATATTAATAAAGAAAAACTTTTGGAAAAAATTGAAAAAATGGATGAAAAAATAAGGATTGAATATAAATTATCTGAAATAGTTTTTAAAAAAGATAAAGAGATGACTCTGGAGGAATTAATTAATAAGATTAAAAAAAGTATAAACAATATTGGTTTTAATAACACAGCAAATATTTTCAGTATATCAGACAGCTCAAAATTAGGTGGAGATATTGGATGGATTGACCAGAATAATTTATCAAAATCAATTTTTGATAAATTAAAAAATCTTGAAGAAAATGAAGTTACAGATCCTATTCAAATAGGAAATGATTATTTAATTTTAAAAGTAAACAAGATTAGACAAAAAAATATTTCAATTGATAAAGATGAAGAATTGATAAAAATGATTAAGTTTGAAACAAATAAACAACTTAACCAATTTTCAAAAATTTTTTTTGATAAAGCAAAAATAAATTATAATATAAATGAAAAATAAACCAATTATAATTCTTTCAGGTGATCCAGAAAGTATTTTTTTTGAAATTTTTTTTAAGTCAATTAAAAACAACAAATTTAAGAGTCCATTAATTTTGATTTCCTCTTTTAAATTATTAAAATTTCAAATGAGAATAAATAAATATTATAAACCAATAAAACTTATTGATATAAATTTAATTAAAAAAACCAAACTTAACAATAAAAATATAAATTTAATAAATGTCGATCATGATAATCATAAATCAAAAAAGAAAAAAAAAGAATATTTAGAAAACTGTTTTAAGATAGCTTTTAAAATTTTAAAAATGGGACTATCTTACAAGTTTATTAATGGACCAGTAAATAAATCTAATTTTTTAAATAAACAATATTTAGGTATAACCGAATTTATTTGCAAAAAATTTAAAGTTAAAAAATTTGCAATGTTAATTTATAACAAAGACATTTCGGTTTGCCCATTAACAACTCATTTGCCGTTAAAATTGGTAGCAAGAAACATAAATAAAAAAAATATTATTGAAAAAACGGAGTTAATTAACAATTTTTTTCAAAAAAACCTTAATATTAAGCCAAAAATTGGAGTAATTGGACTTAACCCACACTGTGAGAGTATACTAAAATTTAATGAGGACCAACAAATAGTTCGGCCAGCTATAAAATCTCTAAAAAAAAGAGGTTATAAAATTGAAGGCCCCTTTCCCTCTGATACGATTTTTTTGAGGCAAAATAGAAAGAAATATGATGTTATTTTAGGCATGTATCATGATCAGGTTCTTGCACCTATAAAAACATTAAAGGAATACGATGCTGTTAATATGACTTTAGGATTACCTTTTTTAAGACTTTCACCAGATCATGGGCCAAATAAAAAGATGCTTAACAAAAATTTATCAAATCCACTAAGCTTAATTAGAGCAATAAAATTTTTAGATAAGCAGTGATTAAAGCAAAAAAAAGTTTAGGTCAAAATTTTTTAATTGATAAAAATATTATAAATAAGATAACTAATTTTATAGATATTACGGATAAGACAATTTTAGAAGTTGGACCTGGAACAGGTAACTTGACAGCTTCTTTATTAGAAAAAAAACCAAAAAAAATATTTGTTGTAGAAAAAGATAACAGATTAGTTTCTATATTGAAAAAAAATTTTCAAGATCAAATAGAAATAATAAATGATGATGTCTTAAAGATTGAAGAAAATTTGTTGAGCAAAGAAAAATTAATTGTTTTTGGAAATTTACCTTACAATATATCCACAGAAATATTATGTAAATGGATCTTAAATTTAAATGATAAAAAATTTTGGTATACTAATCTTATACTGATGTTCCAAAAAGAAGTTGCTGATAGAATTATCTCAAAATATAATTCATCAAAATATGGAAGGTTATCAATTCTTGCGAACTGGCAATTAAATATTAAAAAAATAATTGATATAAAACCAAATTGTTTTTCACCTAAACCAAAAGTAGAAAGTTCCCTGCTATATTTCACGCCGAAGAAAAAATTTTATGAATTTAAGAACCCGCATAATCTTGAAAAAATTACAAGAGTTTTTTTTAATCATCGAAGAAAAATGATTAAAAAACCTTTCAATCAACTTTTTTTCGGAAATCACAAAATTTCAAAAAAATTAAATATTGATTTGAGTTTAAGACCACAAAATTTAAACTTTGAAACTTACTATAAACTAACTGATGAGTTCGAAAAATTAAGAAGTTAACTTTTCAACGTGTTTTCTAATAAATTCTACATCATAGTCTTTTGAACCATTATTTACTTCAGCTTGAATAAGTTTATATATTTTTAAATAACATTCTTCTAAATTTTGATTTATAACAACATAATCATAATTTATCCAATGCAATACATCTCTACTAAATTGCTTCATTCTTTCTTCAGCTATTAATTTATCTTTCATATCTCTATTAGATAATCTTTTAAATAGAATTTCTTTACTAGGTGGTAATATAAAAAAAGTGATTAATTTGTAATCTAGTTTCTTATTTTTTATTTGATCTGCGCCTTGCCAATCAATATCAAATAAAACATTTTTTCCTTTATTTAGTTTGTCAATTACAGGAGTACGAGTTGTTCCATAAAAATTATTAAAAACTTTTGCATATTCTAAAAATTCTTCATTTTTAATTAACCTTGTAAAATTTTCTTCTGTAACAAAATAATAATCTTTTTTGTCAATTTCATTTTCTCTTGGTTTTCTTGTTGTATGAGAAATTGAAACCTCAAAATTTTTTAATTTAGAAAGTAAATTTACAAGTGATGTCTTGCCTGCTCCAGACGGAGAGGATAGAATTATCATTATCCCATCATTTTCTGTGGGCATTAAAAAAAACTAGTTAGCTTTTCCTTCAATAAATTTAACAGCGTCGCCAACTGTTAAAATCTTTTCAGCTTCACTATCTGATATTTCTGAACCAAATTCTTCCTCGAAAGCCATAACAAGTTCAACAGTATCTAAACTGTCTGCACCTAAATCATCTATAAAACTTGACTCCTCTGTTACTTTTGCTTCATCTATTCCTAAGTGATCTGCTACTATTTTTTTTACCTTACTTGAAACATCATCTGACATATTGA
>MDTD01010651.1_pt1 | contig 11622 bp, 19 predicted proteins | sample 811221 | NCBI WGS metagenome assembly MDTD01 (sample SAMN05326646, study PRJNA326480) | marine metagenome | isolation source: seawater | place: Pacific Ocean: South West | collected 2011
ATAATAGTTTAAGGACTTAAGTTGAACCAATATTTCGCCCATCAACTCTATAATTTTCTTATTTTCTTCTCTTTGGGCCTTTGCATTCATTGCATGCACCCAATAGCTGCGCTTGAGTGCCTGATCTGCGGATAATTGTTCTTGTTTCTCAGTAGCAGACGCCCGCTCTTCTTTTACAGCGGCCATTTCTTCTCTTATTAAATCATAAATTGAGTTTTGAAGAGACTCTTCTTGCTTTTCGGCCTCTTCTTCGGCAGGTTCTTGGGCATTTGCTTCTGCATCTGCCGCCATTTCTTCTGCTGCCGCATCTCGTTCAGCATTTTTTTCATCTCTTTCGGCCTGCGCCTCTTCATCCTCTGCTCTTTGTTCTTCTGCTGCTTCGGAATCTGCAGTCAGGGCCGGCCCTACTTCTCCACTGGCGTCAGCAACGGCTTGTGCAGCCTCTCCAGATGCCCCTACAGCCTCTCCTGTCTCTCCGGTGGCGTCTGCATATGCCTCTTCAGCGTCCGCAAGAGCTTTAGCGGCTTCAGCGGCTTCCTCTTGTGCGCCTTGAATCGTCTCCGAAGCACTCACGGCGTCCTCTCTTGCTTTTCTGTCTGCTTCTATTGCTGCTGTGGCTAGGTCGTTGGCCTCTTGCTCTTTGTCTATAGCTTTTTCATAAGCATCTGCTGCTGCAATTGCCAATTCTTCTGCTTTTGCTTTGGCTTCTTCTCCAGTTTTAAGCTTTTCTGTGGCCGCAGCCATCTCCGCTTGTGCGCTAGACAACTCTTCAGCCGCGTTTGCTTGCACTTCGGTGGCTCCAGCCTCTTCTTCTGCTGCTTTTGCGAACTCTTCATAGTCTGTGCCTAGCTTTTCGTATGCGCTTGTGGCCTTTGGGTCGTTCTCATTTATAGATTTGAGGGTTTCCATAAGGTATTTGTATGTTTCTTCAGTTAAATCCGACATTTACCGGCTCCTATCTCAGTTTTTTAACATGGTTAATTTGTATATTTGGTCCATACAACTCTTTTAGAGCCAGCCTAACAGCATCTAAAACTGATTCTTTATCAGTTTGATGGTCTATTGTCATTAAAAATGATTTAACAAGCTTAGAAAAGTGTAAAGTCTCTTTACTATAAATAGTTTCTGAAAGGTCTTTTTCAGGTTCTAACCATTCTTTGGCAATTTTTTCGAACACCTCTTGTTGTGTCAACGGTTTTTTTATGCTCACCTAACATCTAACCCCCTTTAGCTATAATGATATTCTGCATATAGTATGTTTTTTTTGTTTAGCCTGCATTAAATGTAAAAAATATGTTACAAAGTTTAGCTAATCAGTGAAAATTGATCTCTAATATACCTTCTTCCTCGACATAAATATAGTCACCTATTTCTGTGACTGCTAAAGTTCTACCTCTGGCATCTTTTTGTGTTGGATACAAGATTATCCTAGTGCCACTTGGAAGTCTTATCATGGTTCTTGACTTAACTTCATAATACCATTCGTATTTTTCTGTATTTAATATGTGTGTGTATTCAAACTGGTTATTATTTGAGGGCATTTACTCTTCACCGTTAGAGGAACACAAAAGATCTAATTCTGAATATGAGTATATAGTCTCGTTCTCTCCTATTCTCACAATATAAGCTGTCTCTATGTAAACTCCATCCTCAAATTCCATTTCTCTCCAAAGCCAATCTTCAATAATGCCACCCGCGAGACTCATAAGGCTTCTCGGAGTGGCAATACTGACTACAAGACCAACTTTAAGATGGTTTAGGTCATGCTCGTTAGTGTTAACTTGAACAAGACTACCTATAGGCCACTCAAATCTATCTATTACACCAGCATGCCCTAACATCTTGTATTACCTCAAGGCATATGCTACTTCTACTAGAACACCCCCTGCTGGAATAACAGTAAATATAACTTTATTCTCAACAGAATCATATACCCAGTCAGAACTCAGAACACCATTTAAAAATACCTCAATGCTGGCCGGCCTTGGATCGTATTGCAAAGGCCATTCTTCTAAAGGCTCAACTTGAGTTGAGGCGTCTGTCACTCCCGGTGCCCAATCGTCTGAACATATGTCAACGATTGTACCACCAAAGTAGTTTGTAGCTTCCATGTACCTCTCTCCAACATCAATTGCGTTGGGAGGCGTTGTACAAATTGAATCTGCTTGTTCAACATTGTTAATGCTAGCCAGATAAGCAGAACCCATTCTTTGAGTGCTATACCATGCGGTAAAGTCACTTACTAGTGGAAAGTGTTCGTCGCTTTGCTCTTCTTCGTCTGATACAAATACAATCAGCAGCGCAGCGTCACTTCTCATCCATGTAGAAGCATATGCATTGTTAACCATATATTCATATGCTGAGTCAAATCCTTCTTCACGATGACCCCTGCCCATAAGAGAATACATATCCAATGCATCCTCGACATCATCACCGGGCACTAGCGGAAACTGAGCCTCCACAGATGCCTCGTCTGGGTCGTTGCTCAACATTGCTAAACGCCAACCAGACTCTGGTAGTGCATTCATCATTGCTTCTATACCTGCAATCAATTGAGGGTCGTATCTATTCATTGAACCAGAAGTGTCAATAATCCATAAGATATCAACACCATCTGCTCCCATGGGCTGAGTAAAGTGTTCAACCCATATCTCGTCATCCCATCCAGTGTCTTCCACTTCGACGTAGACAACTTCCGGTTCCCCTGTGTCTCCAACATACACAACAGTTTCCACTTCTACATACTCAGTAACCTTTTCGCCATATACAACTTGGTAGTCTGGGGATTGACAACCGGTTACTGCAACTGCTAACATCACCATTAAACAAAGTAGCTTTTTCATATGCTATTCTCCCCTAGAACGTAGATGATCTTCTATATCATCCTCCGTGATATCCCACACTGGAGCAATCCATACAACATCTTCTACAAGCTGTGGTGGCGCAAAATAACTCCACACACCAACGTCAACTGCGCTGACTACTCCAATTAATCTCCCTCTCATATCAAACACACCGGAACCACTGGAACCGGGCCATGCATAAGAGTGAATGATTATGTGACCGCGTTCGTAACTCATAATCTTTCCGTCAACCGACAGTAAGTCGTGAGGACCGGGAAATCCTGTATAAGTTACCTCTTTACCAATAAGTCTGTCCAAGTTTCTTGGGCGCTTCATTGGTTTATAATCTAATGCGTCCCTACTGTTGAGTTCGGGTATGAGAATAATAGCTACGTCGGTGGTAACTCCATGCAAGATGGGTTCTCCGTATACATATTCTCCGTTTCTTCCTTCAACAATAACGACAGGTTCGTCTTTGACAACATGCTGAGCCGTAACTACAACATAGTGTCCTCCTATTCTCATATATGTACCTGAGCCTCTGCCAGACGGCGTTACTACTCTTACAGCAGCACTCCGCGCATCGATACGGGCAGACACATAATGAACAGTGGCAGGCTCTATAGACGCAACTTCAGAAGTAAAGCTCTGCACCCTATCACCTACTAAATCTCTCGCCTCGCCACCATATATATTAAACGCAAAAGCGCAGACAGCCAAGCTCGCCACCGCGCAAATTGCAACTTTTAGTTTTCGCATTCATGGACCCCTCCTAGAAATATACCACCTAAAGTAACTATGGGGCCCAAAGTCTTTTCCAGCGAAGCGCCGATTTTTTCTCGATTTTTTTCTCTAAATTTTTCCCTTTGATCGCACTATACAACCTACCTGCTTCCAGTGACAGCAGCAGACACTAGTTGCAAATCATAGTGTTTCTCGGAAGTTGGGTGCATACCGTCAAGCCACATCACCTCATAATATTGTAAGGTAACCCCCAAAGGGCCTTCACCAATATATGTTGGAATTTCGTAATCACTAATCCATTTAAGGGGATCTTTGAGGGAAATAACAATACCAATAACATCTTCTTTCATTGGTACAACAGAATAATACGCAGTACTTCCCACTTCGGGGGGAAATAAATGCGGAGACAACTTAACCAAGTCACCAACCTTGAAGAGCCTTATGTCTTCTTCTTCCTCGCTATCACCCATAACCTATATAGCAAGGATTAGCCCCCACCGGACAAAACTTTTAGATTATGCAGATCGACTTCAACAAGACGAATTCCTTTATCACCACGAACACACCACAATTTAATCCATTTAAATCGAGCCTTATATTTTGGAGTCAAATACTCAAAATCATAATGGTGAGAGTAGTGGAAGTCGTGAGCATAAACATCTTCGTCTGTCAAGTTGTCGGTGCTAATAGCAGGGTAACCATCATATATGTTTAAAATGATACCCATAATAGAACCCGGCGGAGGGTCTTCCAGATTACCGCCCCATATAATATCAACATGATACGAATAGGCATAATCCACATAAGGGTCGCCATATGAATGTACGGGAGATATACGAACCATATCACCTACACATAGTTCAGCATCCTCACCATCCAGTTCCACGCAATCTACGCTATTGTCGTTGTTCCCCATGCTCTACTAAGTAGGCTGGTACTACTCTTATCTTTTAAGTTTTGAAAACAAATCCGCTAGGCCACTCATGCGCGTGCGCCGGGGCCTTGTCGCCACTTTCTCACATTCAGCTAGGCAGCGCTCTATTTCCTCTGTCATATCTTCCGGTATCTCATCTATCTCTATAACAGGTATCTCTTTGGCTACTACTTTTCTCTTTCTATCCATGTCTGGTACCTCCACACTTTTTATATTAGCAAATGTCCCATAAGTAGTTCCATGTCCCATTCAAACTGCCATTTTATTTGTTACGTTTTTGCGAAAGTTATCCTTTTTTAGCCTCAACGTCCTCTATTGCAAATACTAGCATCACTTCACCGTTCTTTTCTCTCATCACTCTGCCCTGCCACTTGCAAAACTTCATAGTGCCTATCTTGTCTACTGGTACTGCCCTCGTTGCTTTGGCTGAATACTCACAATAGGCGTAGCCGGTCCTCGACGGGCAGGACCACCTCACGTTGCCTCCGCATACAGGACACCACATCTTGCTTGTTTTGACTACCACCGCCATGCAATAACTAGATCTCAATTTTACGTTTTTTAAATTTGGCAAATTTTCTTAGTGATCGATCGAGGCGACTTAGTGCGCGCTGGCGCATTCGCCCATATGGTACTTACATCCCGGCATATGGAGGGGGGAGGGGGAGGGGGTAGTGCCCTGTCACACATTAATGTTTCACTTGCTTATATTCCCCTTACAACCTGCCTTATGCTGTCGCATGTGATACATGTATACATTTGCATACAATATTACTACTACACTAGCCCATCCACCCACGGCTAGCCCTGTGTCTATTACCTTTCTCCCTATAGTAATTGTTCTCTTTGCTTTATTAATAATGTATCCTCGCATAAATGTATCACTCCTTCATTGTGTGCTTGTAACCTGCATTATCATTATATAAGTATTAGCCTCGCGCCTTTGTCTGCCTCCCCCATAGCTGACACACTTATCCACCCCCGCGATAACGCAGGTTACAACTGGCATATGCTCTGTAGCATTTGTGTGTTACAACTTTAGTTAATGTATCCTCGCGCACTGCTGCACGCGGCACGCTGTCGCATTTGTATACACTTGACAATCACTTGACAAAGGCGGACACAATTTGACTTGACGGCATAACCGGACAATAACTGTCCTTGACAAAGATTGTCACTTGACAAAGCTACCACATATGTACTTGATCCCTACACACTTTCGCACACAATCCTAAACAAATAAACAGATAAGCAGGCACAATACCCACAATGATCCACTGTTTACCACAATAACCCACAACTAGGGCTTAGTGGATAGTATGCTTTGCACCTCCATTATACCGAATCTTATACCAGTGTACGTTACTCCTATTCCTATGAGTAATGCTATTAGTTTTATTACATGCCATAGCAAAGGCAGTAGTAGCAGTGCCGTATGATACAGGACGAACGCCGCATATCCCAGCATAGTACCTAACGCTACTGTTGCTATTACTATTAGTGTTACTGGTATTATTATTTTCTTTAGCCTCGACAACTAACTTACCCTCTCCAGATAACGCGATATGCAAGGTTTAATCTCCTTTGTCGCGTTCCAATAAACTTTACAAACCTTTCCTCTATTTGCCACCTCGATAACAATACCAATCATACCGGGCTTAGGCGCGACGAAAGACAAATCGGTGAAACCGGGGTTTCTCCTTACCATATCGCCTACCTTTAATATCAATGTACCCTCTGAATCTGCCAATCTTTCACCCACAACAATTGTTTGTTTCGGTATTGCACTTGGTATAGTGATGCGTCTACATCGGTGTCAACGATAATCCCCATTCTACCTGTGATCTCGCTGCCCACCGACTTGACTAAATCGCCCTTTCTAAACTTTGTTTTCATGCTACCACTCCGTATCGCCATGCTGCGTACAAAACAAAGACAAACAAAACAATTGCCATCATATCACCCACGGATCACCTCCAAGTTCTCCCGGTTCATTGTCGCAATAAGTTCGCCGCACGTGAGCAGGATAGCCCACGCACCGCGATCGGTCCTCGGAACTTTTGTAACGATGCCCATCTGCCCCTGATAGCTCAAGAAGGGCAGTGCTATCCTTACCAAGTCGCCAACCTTGATCATATCTCTCCCCTCCATCACTTGCGCCCCTTTAGGTGGCGTTCCTCAATGAAAATAGTTTGCACACCGCCGATAGGCAGGACCGAATAACGACGGTTGCCCTTGCATGCGGATAGAATGACCTCATCCGTACCCACGACGAAACCACCGCGAGCGAGGGCCCTACGAGCCGCGTAGCCTGCGCCAGCGCCAGCGTAGACCGTGGACCCCTTTGGGAACTTCGGCGCGGCCTCATAGCCTGCTATGACCTTTGCGGCGAACTTGTTTTCGACGATCTTGCGCCAATCCTTTAGCGTCGGCACGTAGTCGGGATCGGCTCGGAAGTCGCGAACCTGACGCGCATAATACTGGGTGGTCGCGTAGTAGGACAGGCAACGACTGAAATTAGTTTTGATGCCCTCGGCATCATTCCGGTAACGCTCCGCGAAAGAAGCTGCCGACGCGATGGCCTCCGCGCTATGCTCGGAGTCGATGCGGTCGAGAAGCTGCAATTGCTTCGGTGAGAGGCTGCGACCAAGCGCGTCCTGACTGATCAGGCTCTCAATGAACCCTGCCGCCCATGATGAACGGTCGCTAATACGGCTGTCCACGTCCTCAAGGCGCTGGCCTAGTTCGGACGTGGCTCCGGTAGCCTTGCGCTCCGCAAGGGCTTGAGCGGCCTTCTGAGCGCGTTCCTCGATCGAGAGGAAATAACGCTTGCGGCCTGCGGTCATGTAGCTTGACCCCTTGCGTGCGTACCCTCGCTCCATGTCCTCAATGACAAGACGGTCACGACCCGAAAGGGACGCGAGCGCGAGAAGGGAAGCAAAGCGGGATTTCCAAGAAATTCTAGACATAGGTATAACTCCGTGTCGGCTGGTGACGCTAGTTAGACGTGCCACAAGGGGGATTTATTCGATTTAATTTCAAGAAAACAGGAAAAAATTTGGGTCGAAAGGATGCCGTCGAGAACCCCTCCAAGACGGCACCCCTTGACCTCACCCTTCCCAACCGGCTGCGAGCCGCTGTGGGGCCTCTCAAGCGGTCGTAAGGGCATAAAACTATTAACCCTCGCAGTCGATAGCGATTACTCGCTCATTGGTCTGGAAATATGGACGGTCGGCGTATGCCTTGGTCGTCATCCACATACGCTGACAGTCAGACTTGATAGGCTTCGGTGCCATCATGTCGGTCAGGACGATGTGACCATCAAACCCGTGCTCATTGACATAGCGGGTAGGAGCATCGAAGCACGTGCCACCGGTTAGAACGCGCTCCCATGCCTGCGTCTGGCCTTTCTTCCATACATAAACTTTATCCTCTGCAACCTCGGTATCGAACGGTACAACCGTGAACTCGGCAAGTGCAGCCAACGTGTTCAACTCGGTGAAGAACGCGGCAAGCATGGCATCGGAAACAGATCCAGATTGGTCGATGCTGATAGCGATTCGAGCCTGACGCTGGATCTTCTTGCCCGCGTGGATACGTGGGTATCGACGGTTCAGGCGCTTGACAGTGCTGTTCCGGCTAGAACGCTGGGTAGTCTTGACAAAGTAGCGAAGAACTTTCTTCCAATCGACGCGGGGAGTCAGGCGCTCCATGATTTCCTTGCGGACCTCGGACGACACCGTACCCCAAGAATTTGACCGGCTAGCCTCGTCTGCGGCCTTCTTCATGGCGTCCTTCAGGCGCTCCTTTGCGAGATCCTTGGTAGCCTGATCGACCTCACCCCATCCAGAGTGATCGTCGAATGAATCGTAACCGCCTTGACCGGGCTGACCCTGACCGTCGCCGTCACCTTCGCCTTGACCCTCGCCGCCGCCTTGACCCTCGCCCTCGCCTTCTTCGCCTTGGCCGGGATTCTCTGGCAGGTTTGCATAATACCACTCGGCAGACTTGCCCACTGGCAGATCAGCGAATGGGCCTTGACCGGGCATGCAGCACATTTCTGGCAACTCATTAAGCAAGTGGGAATTGATCGCGAGATCGGTCGCGATGTTCCATTCCTTTGACATGCCATCGGTAGGCAGGCGACCAGTGACGTGCTCAAAAATCAGGTGATAGAATTCGTGCTTGAGCACGCCCAGCTTTTGAACGTCGGGCAGCTTCGCAAAGAAGTCAGGGTTGTAGTACATGACAAATTTACCTGTATCTTTGTCAACCTTGACACCGGCAGTGGGGATCGCCCGCGTCGAACGCTTGTCGATGCGGCGCGAAAGCGCGGCAAAGAAAGGCTCACGCATAAGCAAGCGGGCGGTGTGCATGTTGAGATCGAACGCTGGCGCGTCGGATTCGGTCGCGGGGCTGGTAGCTGGCTGGGTCATAAAATCTCCTAAGTGGCTCTAACTCTCTACATAGAGTTAGACGGCTGGCGGCTGGATTTATTCAAAAGAATTTGATCTTTTTTCAAAATAAATTCGATTGACCTCGATCTACCCTTGAAGGATAGAAACGAGGTATTCAGTCACCGACGTACCGTTATCGGCAGTCGCACCGTGCAGCTTCACACAGTTATCGGCAGGGTTCGCATCGGACCCCACGACGGTCCACAGCTTCATGGCTACCTCGGAAGGCAGAGACACAAAGTAATTTGCAAGGTTCTGGACCTCATCATCGGACAGGAGCACAGCCATACGCTCGGAAGCCTCGATCTTGTCGATCATAGCAGCGTGCTCGTTCACACCCCACTCGGCAGTCAACTCGATTTGACCTTGATCAAGGATCTGCTCGACAGTCACAACCTTCTCGTAATTCTGCACGAAGTCATTGAACGCAACGGCAGCTTCAAAGCCGACAAACGCGGTTGCAAGGTTGTAAATGACCGTACCGTTGGACTTGAAGTCATCGCCGGAAAGAAGATCGGCAGTGGTAAGGCACTGGTTCAAGCGGTCCCATGAACGGCGCGAAGGGTAGACCTTGTTAGGCTCGTAATCGCCTGTGTGCTCCAAGTGGATGCGGTTCTGGTTAATGAAGTCCCAAACCATAGAATCCACGTTGTCCTTCGCCCACGCGAGCCAATCTTCGGTAGTAGGCTCCACGTCGAACACGGTCCAACGGTCAAGCTCTGCCGGGTCCATTTCACCGACCTGATACTGTGCGCCATGCTCGCCACCATTGACGGCAGCGAAGATGATCGTGTCAGGGTGCAGGGTCCAGCCCGCGATCTTGCGGCTGTCGGTCAACTCGAAAATACCTTGACGGACCTCAAGCGTTGCGCGGTCAACCTCATCGAGAAAGAGCACGCAAGGCTCGGTGCAGGCTTGGATAAGCCACGCGAACGGGCGGAACTGGCTAGCGCCTTCGCCGTTGACCTCGACCAATTCGGGCGAAGGCATACCGAGAAGATCACCCTCGGTCATCTGCGAAGCACGACGCTCGACGACCGGAAGGCCACCCTGCCAAGTGCGAGCGAACTGATAAACGACCTCGGACTTGCCGACACCGTGACGACCGCGAAGCAGGATAGGCTTGCGAACGGCTGCGATGTGAGGGGCGAGGACTGCGAAAGTTGCGAAATCTACGGACATGGGGTTCTCCTAAGTGGGTGAGGCTGTCGCCTCTTGATTAACTACATCTATTAGACGTGTTATCTGCGATTTTATTCAAAGAAATTTGAAAAAAGTTGAAAAAAGTTGAGAGCGGGGCGGGATTGCCCCCTTTGCTCTCCCTGACATTAGTTAGACGGCTGAGATTCTATTTTATTCAAAGAAAATCGAAAAAAGTTGAAAAAAAATTCAAGAAACTTTCTCAAACCGATCTCCGCGATCGAAGATCCGCGTCAACTGATTGAGGACACGACCGTCAACAACATTGTCAACAGGCTTCACGAAATCCACATAGAACCCGCCCCAGTCTGCGTTATACATCGTGTGCTTCGTGATGAGCCCGATCCCGCCGGTTGGAATGTGGCGTACAAGAGAACCGACAGTCATCGGCTTAGGGCGCTTAGACTCCATCTTCAGGGCTTCGCTGCGCTTGATAGGCTTGCCGTTAAGAAAGACAGTCTCAGAGGCTTCAGAAGGGCTCACAGGCTTAGACAAAGTTCACCCCCTCCATGCAGTCAGTGACGGCACTGTGAGGCTCTACAGAGCCTTCTGTGTCCGTTTCCTCGGCCTCCGGGTCGAAGGTGAAACCATCCCAATCGAAAATCATGTTGACGGCGCTAGCGGCCCATTGGCCTTCTTCTGTGACAAAGCAGCTATCGAGCCAGTCGATCGACCCATCGAGTTCAACGATGGACCCGCGACGGACAAGGCCAGCTAGGATCAGCATGTCAAGCGCACTCTTGTTTACTCGACACCATTCGCGCTTGGCTTCTGGCGTGGACATGCCGTGACCCTCTGGATCTACTTCAATGTCTCGCAGAATGTTTAGGGCGCTCCATTCCTGTTCCGTCAGGCGGAAGGCGCGAAGCGCGGCAAGGATCTCGTTTTGGCTCATCGTCATATTCATATACCTCTTTTGATTGAATACTCTGTAATTTTACAGGAAGCGGAAAAGAATTACCAGTCAAAATTTGTCCGGTTTGAAAAAAAGTTTTAGTAGCTATATCCAACGTCAGGGTACGCACAACGCTCGATTCCAAGTGCCTCGCGTGCAGCTTGCGCGCTCTCATCATTCCCGTACTCATAGAACCACGGGCGATCATTCTTGGGATCAAACACTTCCCTGACTGGCTTGAAGGTATCCATCCAGCCAGCAGGCGGCTGCGAAGCGGAGCCGGTTGGGAAAATTTGCACATTGTTTCTACCGACAGGAGCACCGGATCGGGTGGCATTTGTAAGCGTACACAGTGATAGCGAATCAATGCCCCCACGATAGCCGGGGTTGCCGCCGCCCAATTGAAAATTGGTCTTGGCGAAGAACACACCGGAATCGACGTGATTGTCACAGTCGATGTAAGCCCAATTGATCTCTGTGAGCATGCCCACGATCTTGCGCTCTGCATATTCCTCGTTACCACTTGCGCCGTGGTTCCAAGTCTCAATA
>MDTD01118506.1_pt1 | contig 11622 bp, 11 predicted proteins | sample 811221 | NCBI WGS metagenome assembly MDTD01 (sample SAMN05326646, study PRJNA326480) | marine metagenome | isolation source: seawater | place: Pacific Ocean: South West | collected 2011
AGTCTAGATTCAGGGCCAAGGGTCATGCCCACAACATCGGCACCCATCATTGAAAGCGCCCGGATCTCGGCTGGTGTTTCGAATTGTGGCCCGACACACTGTGCGGATACCAGCCTAGCCGGGATTACCAGGCCGTCTATGCCGGCACTCCCGAGCAGCGACATGTGCCGTCCCGAAAATGAGTTTGTCCTGTCTGCATGGACTGCATCGGACGGGTGAAATGTGATTGCATTCGAAGATAGGTCGAGGACATCGGTTACAACGCCTACTCGACCTGGAGGTAGGCTTTCGATCATGGTGCCTACCGAATTGACACTCACTATGAGGTCGGGGTTTACGCTCCTGATAGCGTGGACTACAGCACGATGCTCTATCCTATGAGGAGGCGTCCTGAGTCCGGTCTCATCTGAATGGTGTCGATCTACGAGGAATACCTCGCACCCGTCTACACTCAGAATGGTAATTGGGACTTGTCCCCAAGGCGTATCGGATCTGACGCTGGATGTCTCTGAGGCGGGTATTGACTTGGAGAGGCGGTCCATGCCAGTTCCGGCGATGATCGCCAGACGTTCGGTCATGCTCACTCCATTAATCGGGCAATTAGGTCGGCCTTCTTCCCTGAGACGGGCTTTCCAGCCGCTTTGAGGAGTTCCTTGAGTTCTGCCACCTTCATTGAGGCATAATCCGCAACGTCCTCATCCCCCTCTTCCTCGGGTTCTGCTTCCTCTGCTACCTCTTCTTCTGATTCTTCGACCTCAGGAGATTGGTCATCATCGTTCTCTTGGGGTTCGTCTTCAGGCTCATCCTGAGCCGGGGTGCTCTTATTGGATTCCTCTTCGGCCCTTATGTCCTCGAGAGTAGGGCCATCATCAACAGTAACTCCTGCCTGGATGAGTTGGGTCTTTCTGAGCAGAACAGTTCGAACGGGGTGAATCGCGGAAACCGCATCTTTGATGGATGACTCCAATGAGCCGTCCATGATAGCTTTCTGAATTGCGACCCATGTGGAGGTAGCCCCTACCTTGAGGATGATTTCTTTGGCTCTGGACCTTATCTCCTGCTTCTGGCTTGACTTTGCAGTCCTGTGGGTGATTACCAGTGGCTTCAATCGTACATAGAAGCCGTCCTCAGTGACAATATCGACTGTATCGTCGACCTTGGATCTCGCACGGCGAACTTGCCTTCTGATGTGGTCCTTGGCGACCTCGTGACCAATGAACTCGGTGATGGCGTCGGAACCCACGGTATGCGTGATTCTGAATCTCACCTTGACGTGCATCTTGGAAAAATCGCCATCGAGCTCATTCTGCATCATTTCGTATATGCGGCCTTCAAGCATCGAGTCTTCTTCTGCGATTGTCTCACCGATATTCCTGTAGGACCATGGATTTCTAGGGGCCCTAACAGTGTACCACCGCTTTGCCCTCCACTTGTCTCTCTGCTTACGTGCCGCTAACCTGGATTTCGCGCTTTTGGCCATGTGGTACGCCTCAGTCTTTCGGGGGCTTCCCCGTATGCAGGCCGGGCCAGCCGGGACCAGTATTTCAAACGGCCGCCTGAGAGTGGGGAATAAGGGGTCGCATATATTCGCATTGGCTCGCACCCCACGCCATGGGCGCACATTCTCTAGAGTGGACAATCATCTCATCTGCGGTCGATGATGTTGAGATGATGGCCTTGGCCATGGAATCGGTTCTCCCAGAGGGTGTAGAAATCGAACGGGAGAATGTGAAATCACACCACGGAGCACGTCAGACGATGCTCAGGACGCGCCTCAAGAGGAAGAAGGACATCCGCGAGTCCATGTCATTAGTGCAGAAAGACTTGTGGAGTTCGATACTGGATATGGGGGTCGAATCAAGAATAGACACTTCGAAATTCCTGCATGCCAGGCTCGATCTCCAGAAATTCGTATCAGGAGAGCATGTTCTCGCTAGCAAAGGCAGGTCCCGGCACTCGGTCAAACTTCGAATCAAGATAGAATGCTACCCGGGCCAGGAAATCATCGATGAAGCCATAACATTGCTGAATAGATATGCTAAACATCCTGGGGATTGAGACGAGGTTTCAAGAATGAGTGCCGCATTCCTCGATGCAGGGATAGCATGACTCACGTAGTGACCGAGGCCTGTGTGAAACACAAATACCAGGATTGCGTCGTGGTCTGCCCTGTTGAAGCATTCAGGGAGGCTGACGATTATCTCGTCATAGACCCCGATGAGTGCATCGATTGTGCCGCGTGTGTAACGGAATGTCCCGTGGAGGCGATATTCGCCGACACAGATGTTCCCGATGACCAGGAATCTTGGATAGACAGGAACGAGGAAGAGGCCCCCGACCTTCCAGTAGCAGAAGGGGACTCTCCCGTACTCGCTAATGACTGATGGAGGTCCGGACATGCCTTCTATCGATCTAGCCTCAATGAAGTACGGTCAAGAACTTCTGAAGAGAGGCTTCGCGACCATGCAAGAAGGCGGGGTCATCATGGACGTAGTGGACGCTGGACAGGCAGCCGTTGCTGAAGACGCCGGTGCAGTCGCAGTCATGGCCCTAGAAAGAGTCCCTGCGGATATTCGTTCTGCGGGGGGAGTTGCTCGAATGAGCCATCCTGACATGATCAAAGGGATAATTGAGACTACGAGCATCCCCGTAATGGCAAAGGCTCGTATTGGGCATGAAGATGAGGCGCGGGTTCTACAGGAGCTGGGGGTCGATATGATCGATGAGTCTGAGGTCTTGACCCCAGCAGACCCATTCTACCACATAGACAAGAAGAGTTTCGATGTTCCCTTTGTTTGCGGCTGTACCAATCTCGGGGAGGCAGTAAGAAGAATTGCTGAGGGAGCAGCGATGATTCGTACGAAAGGCGAGGCTGGTACAGGCAATGTTGTCAGCGCGGTACAACACGCCAGAATTGTTGCCTCGGAAATTGAATATCTCCAGAACAGTGGCGATATTGAAGAAATCGTTGACCACATAATGGCCGGCTTCAAGAGGGTCAACTCCGCATCGGCAATGAATCTGGGGGATTGCAAAACTCCGTTTGGCACCCATGCGGAAGTTCGAGCAGAGGTGCAATCAGTTATTGAAGACGTGAAAGACATATCCAGACTCCCAGTCGTCACATTCTCAGCAGGGGGAATTTCCACGCCTTCAGATGCCGCACTGATGATGCGTCAGGGGATGGATGGTGTTTTTGTGGGGTCTGGCATATTCAAGTCGTCTGATCCAGTGAGGACTGCGGAGGCCATTGTGATGGCCACGCATTCATACGACGATCCTTCCGTAGTCGCAGAGGCCTCCGCCATGATAGGAGAGGCCATGCCCGGCCTCGAGATAGAGGATTTGCCGGTAAGGATGGACCAGCGAGGCTGGTGACTCAACGTCCCCTTCTAGCCTGAATGTTTCTTCTTGAGGGCTTTCGAGTTATCTTGTTCTCATTTTTAACGCCGCCCTGTTCAACGCCGGTACCGCCGAGGGTTATCGAGCCAGATGACATGAGTTCATCTGCAAGTGAGTTGGCCAGCTCTTCGGAGTCCTCTGGAGTGTTCAGTTTCTCTTTTGCAGCTATGTTGTACTCGTCGATGAATCGTCTCTGCTCGTCTGCTTGGGACTTCAATTCATTCTTGATTTCGTCAACTTCCGAGTAGAGTTCAACCAGGTTTGCATGGACTTCGTCGGCTGACTTCCTGTTGGATACAAACAGGGCGTGGAATCTGTCTCCCTCTGATCGAAGGAAGTCACGTTCCTCGAACAGAGGTCGGATTTCTTCCCATATCTTGTCGGCCTCCTCATGCGCTTCGATCATCGCCTGATGCTCGGCGTCCGCTTCGGCCTTGAGAGCAAGGATGCTTCCATCCAAGTTCTTGAGGTCCAATTTTATCATTGTGTGCTCCTCGACCGAGGGGAGGAGCTCCTTCCTCTTCACACGGAGATTTTTCAGCTTCTTCAGCAGTTTGTTCTCCTTATCCAAGCTCAGTGTCCCGTCGGTCATTATCCGATCCTCGATATTGCTTATCTCGGATTCTGTCTCAGCGAGTTGAACGACCACCGATCTCGAGTTCTTGTTGTCTTCTCGGCGTCCCTTTGATCTTCCGATTAATTCCCTGATCCTCGTCTGTATGTCGTCTCTTCTAGTCCTGTGGACCTTGGCCCTTTCCCTGATTTTCTTCTGTTCTTCCATCATGGAATTTATCGATTCCCTGATTTCCTTCCCCTGGTTCTGTATTGCATCGCGTTGTTCAGCGGCTGATCTAGCGTCGTCGCTAAAGGAATTCCTCTGATTCCTAAGTCGCTTTGCTTTGGTTTCCATAGCATGAAGTCTATTCCGAAGATCATCGTCTTCGCGGTCTCCCTCGCCCTCATCCACGAGTTGTCGCGGGGGACTGCATTCTTGAATCGATTGCATCAAGACAGCGATGGCAGGATTGCACTAATTGCAGATATCGCAGGAATAAGCGCGGTAAATAGTGCAGTTACAATCATCGCAGAACCGAGGCCTCTCCTAAACCTGGTCGTCAAATCTGCCCTCGATTGCACGTTCAGAACCCTACCATTGACAAGGCTGCCCTCTGTGTTTTCAAGCCTGATCGAGACAGTGGCCTCTCCGAAAACGCTTGGGATCAGGCTTTGCCAAACGATCATGGATTCTCTCATGGCTTCTATCTGGGACTCGACGTCGTCCTTGGCTGAGAGTTTTGCAGGAGGCACCGTTAGCCTGTAGACGCCCTCCTTGGGCCTGAAGTCTGGAGTCTGGACCCTCAGAATGAGGTCGATATCGGATTTTCCTCTGTTGAGGATGAATGCCATCAGATTCGTCCTACCTCGTGCAAGATTCTCGATGTCGACATCGAACCATATATCCTCAAATGAGTTTCCTACTTGCTGGCGTCTCAATCGATCGTAGAGCCTGAAGAAGGGCGGGCATGCGATTGCTGAGTGGGATAGCAGCCTGACCCAGGTTGTCTCCCCTAACTCGGGATGGTCGAATAGCTCGTCCATGATATCTTGGTCTATGTACTTGGAGAGCCTCCTTCTCATTTCGTCGTCATCTATGGCGGTTGATGCTCTCAGATGCAGGAGATGAAGCAGCCTTTCTTGGAAGGAAACCATATCTAGATCGGGTAGCCTTCTTGCTATCTCACCGAGATGCAGTGACATACGAGTGTGGAGGAGTGGGTCTGCATGGGCCCTGACCAGATCGAGGAATGGATCGGATAGGAGAGTCTTGTGGACAGCTGGCTGATATGAGTCAAGCAGGCCCCAAGGTTCCAATGTGTTGAATGATCTCAGAGGGGCTGTTATCTGAAGGCCCAGAGAGGCTAATATCGAAGAGAGAGCCAGCATCGAGAGCGGGGTCCTATAATCGTCTATTATTGGAATTAGGGACAAAGCGACGAGCGCGAGGCTGATGGCCAGTACGAAAGTCCTTCCTCGCAGGATTCTTTTGGTTACCCCGAATATCCTTCTTACCTCTGCATAGCCCTGGGAGTTCGTCATGGTCATGCCCTGTTCCGACATTGCGCGTTCATGCTCGTCGAACATGGAGATATTGAGCCTGAGGCTGAGAAAGAGGATGAAAATGAGGAAAATGTTTGCAATGATGATGAAACCTGATATCAAGAGCAGGAAGACCGAGAGTTCGACCCCAAACTGCTGTTCGAGGCCCCCATCCCACCACGTGGGCGTTGAATCCGCATACGCGACCGAGGATCCAAGCACGATCAGAAGCACAGCGGGCGTTAGGAAGTCCATTCGAAGGCCCCCGGTTATGAATAGGCGCTCAATCCTCAGTATTATCTGGTGCAAATTCTGCTCGCGGTCGCTTCTCCCCTCATCCGGAATAACCTCGGCATCTGAGAGGGTTTCTTCGGGAGCCTCTTCATCGTCCATCCTAACGTACCTCCATCTCCACTAACATCGAATCGAGGATTGATTCAGTTACCCTGTATTCTACACCATCGACCATGATTCCGTATTCGCTCCTTTCGACCATTGTTCCTGGTGACACATCGATTTTCAGCATAATCTCTGGGGCATCATTACTCATTTTTATCGCCTTCAAAATACCATTCTGGCCCTCTGGCATCTCGGACATTGGGATTATGACCTTTGATTCGTCAAATTCTCTTTCGAGGGATGGGATCTTCCTCCCGTCAAGGCCTTGTTCTGGATATCCGAGCATCTTGTCCAAGGCCAACTCATGCGATCTTGAGAGCGCAGCCTCCATCTTGGTTGCGAGTTCTGAGATGTCTCCCTCGAGACCTAATACGCTGGAAAGTAGGATTTCGATGAGCATCTGTCTTCGTTTAACCCGACTGGCGTGAATGAAACCCTCGGAGGTCAGTCTCGAGCCCCTGTAAGGAATATGCGTAACGAGATTTCTTGCTGCCAACTTCTTGATCATCTCGGTGACTGAAGCGGAGCTGACGTTCAGTCGATCGGCTAAATCACTCGTCTTTACGATCCCGCTGGGATCATCCTCGAATGCCTCCAAGGCACGCTTGAGGTACGCCTCTTCCCCTTCTGAAACGTCAATGTTCATGGGAGTCCTCCGTTAAGGCGCGGAATGTCGTCATGCATGCGGGACAGCGTGCAACCACGGGCCTCCGATTGATTGGTACCTTCAAGGTCTGTTCGCATGATGGGCAGTCGATTATGTCGGTTGATGACGAGGCCTTGAGTATCGAGTCCTGTTTCTCATTCACTGCTGGCCCTGTATCGACTTCCGACTTCCTATCGGGATTTTCCATTGATGTCGAACATGCTGGGCAAGTGATTCTTGCCTGATTCGGGGAGTATCTTAGGCTTAATCCGCAAGTAGAGCATTTCACAGTGGACTCAGAGGATTCAACAGGCGACGATTCGTCGTCCGATGTCCTGCTGACCTCATTCTCGAAGGTGCGCATTATGAGTACGAGCAGGAGGATGACCACCAGGCCTACTAATGCGCCCAAAGCGGCAGCCTCCAAGGGGAATGGTAATTCCGATGTTGAGGCGGCATCTCCTGTCAACGTCACAGAGACGGTTCCTGAAGCAAAGATTCCGGTTGAGGAGTATCTAATCTTAATTTCTCCTGACGATGCGTCAGAAGGTAGAGGGACATCTAGCGATGATTCGTGCTCTTCTGATGCGCCAATGAGGGGAGTGGTCTTGGAATTGAGCACCCTGCCATCGAAAACCCACACTGCCTCGATGGATCCTGAGTCGAGTTTTGTGGTGCCAGTGTTTCGTATCGTGTAGGCTATCTCAACTGATTCATCGCCTGCAGAAAATTGGGATGCTGAAGCAATGACGCTTGCAGATGATTTGGATTCATCGATTCCAATCTGGGTGCGAGTCTGTTCACCGGGCCAGTTTACTGAATCGACTGTTACTTCCATTTGACCAGAGAATGAGTCTTGAATCGGCAGGGATATTGTCTGTGAGCCCGGGAGTACGGAGACGATCAAATTGGACTCCTCGACGGAGCCATCCAGCGATGCAGGCGTCGCCGTGACCTCGACGTCTCTCTGACGTCCTTCGCTCAACATGACCGTGATTTCAAGTGTGCTGGACTCCTGGTCGTGAGAGACGGATGCTATGTCTATCGTCTGCATGGGCATCACCGTCACAGAGACTGTTCCTGACAATTGATGTGAGACGCCGATGTCGTTCCCTTCTACGCTCCAAGATATTTCTCGGAAGCCGGGTTGGAACAATTGTATCGAAGAATCCAGTTCCTTTGATGAGCCGGCCTGTATGAGGACATCTGAACCGGTGGAGGAATCCGTGCCCGACGTTAGATGGAGATGGGCCGATACTGTGTCGAGCCCCCTGTTGTGAACTAGTGCCGATATTCTCGCATAATCGCCGCTATGGAGCGGCTCTCCTCTGACTGCCACACCCATCTGCCCCGCAGGCACTAAGTCCAGCGGGTTCGGATCGACGTGGAATTCTATGGATTGAGTTCGTCCACTCGGGAAGAGGCGCAAATGTAGATCATGCATGCCAGTGGAGTTCGCGCCCAGTTCAACGCTTTCATCCAAATTTGAGTTCTCTTCATCGAAATCTCCCTGTGCGAGTAGGTTCCAGATTTCATTATGCTTAATCCAAAGCTCCCATCTTTCATCCCCTTGGGATGATTCCGGGGCCACGTTGAAGTGGACATCAACGATGTCTCCCAAAAGTACCAATGAACCATTGGCTGAAGGCTCTCCAGATACTCCTTCTGAGACTGACAGCGACCAATCAACAATTGAGTCTTCGTCTGTTTCAGCTAAGACTGCCCCGGAGGTGATGAATAGGGCCGCAACCAACAGAGATGGAGCAATATCCGCTGGTCGCACGTGGTCCACCCTGATTCAACCTGTTTCAATTCAGCGGCTGATTGGAGTCTTTACGTGCAGTTTAAGCAGAGCAGGTACTGGAATCGAACGTGTCCGAAGCAGAGGGCGGGGTGCCAACCCCGCTTCAACTCGCAGAATCACTGCTTGCGAGACGCATTATGCTACGAGATGCCTTGCCTGGAGTGATACGCACCCTACAGGCTGAGGAAGAGGCTATTCTCCCGAAACTGCGCAGATCCGTTGAAAACAACGAGAAGTCGAACAAGGAAGTGGCACGGCTAAAAAATGAGCGGAATGAGTTACGGGATAAGGCACGTCCGAAGCTTGCAAGACTCCAACAGCTTCGAACGTCGATAGACGAATCCGGTGGCATGATTACACTCGAGCCGAAGTGGGCAAAGGAACGTCTTGAGGAGAAGATAACTGATATTGAGAACAAGATAGAGACTCAAGCATTAGACCACAAGGCGGAAGGGGAGCTTATTGCCGCTCGTTCCCAGTTGCTGAAAGAGAATGAAATGTGGCTTCAGAGCAGAAGAGAGTCTAATCCGTCAGTGGTCGAGTACATCGCAACGCGGAAGGAAATGTCGAGCCTCTTCAAGAAGGCTGACAGGAAACATGCAGCAATGGTGGAATTGAGCGAGAAGGGTCGTCCGATCTATTCGAAGAGAGTCCTTCTTGAGCAGGAACATAAGGAAATCAGAAAACAACTGGATAGGGCGATGGAACTTGAGTTGCAATCGGATGCATCGGTCAAGTACTGGGAAGAAGTGGTGAAAAATGGCTTTGAAAAAGGAGCTGGTCACGACCTTCTTCAGAATTCGAGAAGGGTCGAAGAAGGCGAGGCTGCGAGCTTCGCAGCAAAGGCCAGGAGTCGAAAGACCCCGAAGAAGAGCTCTAGGGGCGCGAAGGGCGGTGAAGAAGAATGAGTGATGTTCCAGCATCTGAATCCGCCAAGGACCTAATTTTAAGAGCCAATTTGCTAGAAGATACCAGAAGAAGTCTTCGAAGCGAGAGGGAAGGTCTCGTTGGACAGGCCAGGGAAAAGAGGGCCTCGGTCTCCGTCACACGAGAGAAATCGGACTCACGAAGGAAGCACTTATCCTCATTCCACGAGAACAAAGAGGCTGCCGATAAGGCGAAGAAGGAGCGCGATTCAATCAACAAGTCAGTCCCTCCTCCTGTCGAGGTTCTGAAGAGCTGGGCGGACAAGAGTCTGGCGAAGCTAACAGGCATGAGCAACGATCTCACCGCAATGCCAACGCTTGCCAGGGAGATAAGAGAATTCAGCCTCTTCTTCGAGTTAATATCTGCAATATCTGTCAAAGAGAAGGGGGAAGACGCCCACAGTCGCTACGTCAAGTACAACAAGCTCAAAATCGAGGCGATCGAAAAGTTGGATTCCGACCATCCCAAAGAAGAATTGGATGATGAGAAGAATGCGCAGAGGAGTTCTGAATTCAAGGAGGTGCGCAAGATATCCAAGAGAATCGACAAGATCGACAAGGAACTGGATAAGATCTCCAAGGAAGTGAAGATGCTTAGGAAACAGGCCAAAAAGCTGGAGTCGGAGAGCAAGGTCTCGGATGCGATGGAGCGAGTGATGAGCGGATCGTCTCTTGATGCCACGGATGTTGCGTTGATATTGGAGAGGGGGGTTGATCTCGGATCTCTATCTGACACTGGGGGTGAGCCTGCAGGTAAATTCGAGAAAGACTCGCCTGGAAAGACGAAGAAGAGACGTATTTCCCCTATGAGAAGAGGTGCCAGAAAGACTCGCCTGCGCCATGAACGTGGGAGATAGGGACGTCTCGCTTATATGCACAACACCGGACCCGGAAACGATCACTGATGAGCGCACTGACCTCCAGCGACCTATTGGATCTGTTCGGATCCAAACCTACTGAGATTGAGGAAGAGGCCTCTAGGTTCAAGGAAATGAGGGATCAGTGGAATGAGAAAGTTAAGCAACGTATAGCGGAGCGAAACGGATTCAACCTCCAAGTTCAGGAGCTGATAACGGAAGTCCAGAACAAAAAGGCCGTCCGAGATGTGGCGAATCAGAAAGTGAAGGATCTGAAGAAGGTACGTGCTGAACGTACAGAGATTGCTAGGGAGAAGCGTGCGGCTCTGAAGGCTACCAAGGAGAAAATGGCGAGTTCAAAGTTGGAGGACACCGAGAATGGGGCGAAGAAGAGATCTGTATCCAAGATCAGGGCTGAGATGACCCAGCTCGAGCATAAATTCGAGCGTAATATGCTCAATATGAAGGAGAAGGCCTTCATGAAGAAGATGAAGGAGTTGAGTATCGAACTCAAGGAGGCCAAGAAGGCTAAGGCTCAAGGCGGTGGATTGAGTGAACTCAAAGAAGAGCTATGGAAAGCTGATCAGCTTCAGGACAAGGCTCACACGGAAGTTGAGGAGGCTGTTGAATCCGCTCAGCAAGCCCATGACGTGATGTCCAGGATATCTAACGAGGTTGACAAGCTCAGAGAAGCTGCGAACAAGTCCCATTCAGGACTAGTCAGGGCTAAGCGAGAGGCTGACAAAATGCATTCGAGGTATATCGTGTCCCTGAAATGCATGCACTCCATGAGCGATCTGATATTCGCTATGAAGGCTAAAGAAAGCGGCGGTGAGATCGAGAGTCCGGACGAACAGCGAACTGGTGTCTCTGACATCATGGAGCAGCTCATGTCGGGCGGGACAATATCCACTGACGATCTGATGATGATACAGCGTAAGGGCTAAGATCAGTCCTGATTGACTATTTTTCCAGTGAGCGCTTCTATGATGTAGGTCTTGCCTGTGTCCGATGCTGTCAGCACCCAACCAGGCACCCATGCTCGGAATCTATTCACCTTGAGTGAATCCTGATCAGTTCGATACCATTGCAGCAGAGATGCCCTTGAGGTTCCTCGTTCAGAGGGGGATGCCCTCGTGTCCAATCTCGCAGTTACCTCATTCCTCATGTTGTCTTCTTCACTCCATTCGCCGGTCCACTCAATTCTCTCCATTAGGATGTTGGGCCTTCCTTGTTCAGTCATTCTGTGGAACGACCCAGTCCAAGGATTCTCAATCACAACCACGGATCCTGCCATTGTTTCGCCATGATCGGCAATCAACGTGGCAGAGGCTGACCAAGCTCTGACCTCAAGGAGGATTGGTCTAGTTATTCCGTCTATGCGAAGTGTTTCGAGGATGTTTCTAATCTCTATTCTATGAGCCAGCACGGAGTCTGACTCGAAGAGCGGAGTGCTGTCTTCATCGCTATCCCCCTCCTCATTCGCAGAAT
>MDTD01074345.1_pt1 | contig 11620 bp, 9 predicted proteins | sample 811221 | NCBI WGS metagenome assembly MDTD01 (sample SAMN05326646, study PRJNA326480) | marine metagenome | isolation source: seawater | place: Pacific Ocean: South West | collected 2011
GACGACCGGTCACGGTGGCGCTCGCCGTGCTGGTGGTCGCCCACGCCGGCGGTGCCCTGCTGCTCCTGCGACCGGTTCCCACGCGCGATACGGTGCGCATGGCGCTCATCCAGCAGAACAGCGATCCGCGCAAACACGACTACCAGCGAACACTGGATTCGCTGATGCGGCTCACCGACGAGGCGCTCGCCGCGAACCCGGACCTGGTGGTGTGGTCGGAGACCGCGTTTGTGCCAAATATCAGACGCTGGTCGCAGGAAGACCCCGATCGGTATCAGCTCGCCCGGCTGGTCCGGGAGTTTCTGGCGTACCAGGACTCGATCGACCGGTGGCTTCTGACCGGCAACGACGACTACCGTCGCGTACTGGACGCCGACGGCAACGAGGTCGAGCGCAACAGCTACAACGCCGCGGTGCTGTTCTCGGACACGTCGGAACGCCGCGAGACGTACCACAAGATCCGGCTGGTCCCCTTTACCGAGTACTTCCCCTACGAGGAACAACTCCCCTGGCTTCACGACATGCTCATGAACTTCGACATTGCCTTCTGGACGCCGGGCACGGAGCGCACGATATTTCACCATCCGAAGGTACGCTTCGCCACACCGATCTGTTTCGAGGACGTGTTCCCGCAGGAGGTTCGGCGTTTCGCCCAGGCGGGGATGGAGGTGATCGTGAACATCACCAACGACTACTGGTCGCTGCGTGAAACCGCCGCGCAGCAGCATTTCGTCGCGGCGATGTTTCGCACGGTGGAACTTCGCCGCCCCATGGTGCGTGCAACGGCGAGCGGTGTAACCTCTCACGTGGACGTCAGGGGGCGTATCGTGGCCACGGTGCCGCAATACTCGGAGCAGTACCTGATCGCAGACGTCGCCGTGCCGGACCTCGGACCCGACGATACCGGGCTCCGGACGCTGTACCTGCGCTGGGGGGACTGGGTTCCCCGGGCCGCAGCCGGGGCGGTTTTTCTGCTCGCGGCCGCCGGTGTGGTTGAACGCCTGCGACGACGATCGACACGGAGGATGTAGAGGATGGCAGTCGACGAACAGACCCGGTTTCGCATCGGGATCGTCAGCGGAAAGCTCGGCGGCGTGGACGGCGTATCGCTGGAGGTGGACAAATGGATCGACATCCTTCTGCGACTGGGCCACGAGGTATTCACGATCGCAGGGGTCTACGCCCACCCGTTGTCCTCGATCGATCCGGCACGGCAGTACGAGCTTCCGGCGATCCGGTTCGACAGTGACTTCCAGCGGCAGGTCGAACTGCAGGTGTTTCCGCATATGTCGCGGCGACCACCCCACCCGAGCGGGCAGGAGCTCCGTCAGCTGGTTGAACAGATAGAAACCCGCGGTCGGGAGCTCGGGGAAACGCTCCACGACATCGTGAAGCAGAACCGGATCGACGTGCTCATCGGGCAGAACACCAACGCCATGCCGATGACAATTCTCGGCGGTGTGGCGATGTACTACGTCGCCACCACGCAGCGCGTAGCTACGATATTCCACCATCACGATTTCTGGTGGGAGCGCAGCCGGTTCTCCAACAGCCGGATCGAAACGCTGCTGAACCGCATCATGCCACCGGTCGATCTGGGGCTGGAACACGTGGTGATCTCTTCCTACGCCGCCCACATCCTGGCCTCGCTCAAGCGTGTACGACCGCACATCGTTCCCAACTGTGAGGATTTCGATACGCCGGTGGTCCGGGATGAGTACAACGCGAACTTCCGCGCGGATTTCGGGTTCGCCGACGATGACATCCTGATCGTGCAGCCCACGCGGATCGTACCGCGCAAGCGGATCGAGGACTCCGTCCTGCTGGTGGGTCGGCTGGCACAGCGCTTTCCTGAGATGGCTGGACGTCTGCGCTACATCATCTCGCTCTACCAGGGCGATGAACCGGACGAGGACTACATCGACCTGATCCGTCGTCGTGCCGCGGAGTGGAACGTGTCGCTGCACATCATCAGCGACCGCGTTCGAAGCGCTCGAGGGCTCACCGAGGGCGGTGAGCGTCTCTACACCAACCGCGACGTGCTGTGCAACGCGGACCTGGTGACCTATCTGCCGGTCTGGGAGGGCTTCGGGAACGCCCTGCTCGAGGCGGTCGCTGCCCGGGTGCCGGTGGTAACGACAACCTACCTCGTCTACAAGACCGACATCATGACCATGGGGCTGCGCAACATCGAGGTCCGGGACCGCTACAACGAGAATGGCGAACTGGTGATCGAGGATCGGGTGCTCGACGAGATTCGTACGGTCGTAACCGATCCGGCGCTGCGCAGCGAGATCGTGGACCACAATTTCGAGGTGGCGCGTCGGGAGTTCAGTCTCTCAACGCTGGAGGATCGCCTCCGCACGGTGCTGAACGAGTACGGAGACGAGATCCGGGCATCCCGCAAGCGGATCGCCAAGAGCATGGTGCGCTACTCGGTGTAGCGCCGGACCGTGGTGGTCGGTGCGCGGCGGCCGCCCGTGCGCGGTGGCCGTCGGCACCGCCGCCGCGCGCCCGCAGAGCTACTCGCCGAACGTTTCGACCCTTGGCGTGCGTCGCGCCATCGCCCGCATGACCAGCAGGACCACGACCCCCGCCAGCGCCATGATGAGGCTGAGGATCTGGCCGGTCGTGATGTTCCACGGCGACAGGAGCAGCCACCGAGGGTTGTCCGTCGGGCCGAGCTGGATGATGAAATCGAGTCCGGGATCCGGGGCCCGGAAATACTCCGCGATGAAGCGGGCGATCGAGTATCCCACCAGATACGCGCCGATCATGAACCCGCGAAACGGTTTCCGGGGACGCAGGATGAACCACATGATCGCCCACAGCAGCACACCCTCGAGGAACGCCTCGTACAGCTGCGAGGGATGACGCGGCAGGTTGACGAGACTCTGTCCGGAAATACTGATACCGACCTCGTCGGCGATCCGCTGCACGGCAGGATGGCTGGTGGGGACGCGCTCGGCGTGCGGAAAGAGGACGCCGTACCACGCGGAAGTTATGCGCCCGTAGAGCTCCCCGTTGATAAAGTTGCCCAGGCGGCCGAAGGTGTAGCCCAGCGGGACCGCGGTGATCACGACATCGCCCATCTCCAGGACATCGATCTTCTTGACCCGGCAGTAGACCACGAACGCCACGACCGACCCCACGAGGCCGCCGTGGTAGCTCATGCCCTGGAGGCCGACGAAGTTCATGTTCTCATCGAAGGGCCAGAAGATCAGCCACGGCTGACGCATGTACCGCCCGGTGGTGTCGTAGATCGTGGTGGCGAACAGCCGCGATCCGATCAGGAGCCCGATGATCGTCCAGAAGAACAGGTTGACCACGTCGTCGCTGGTCAGCCGGCTCACCGACAGGCGTTCGTCGCGCAGCTGGATGATCGTGAGGCCGTAGGCGATGGCGAACGCCACCAGATACATGAGACCGTACCACCGGAAGGGAAGACCCGGGATGATCTCGGGCGAAATCCATTCCGGAAAATTGATGAATAAGGGCATAGTCAGCTCCCGTTGAGATCAGAGACGTCCAGGTTGCCGGTGTGGGGGTCAAACTCCACCTGGATTCCCTTGCGGGGCCGGGTGATCTCGAACGTTCGACCGTGGCTTTCGAACACCGTACCGGTGTGCACATCACCGTTGACGACAACCTTGCTCGGGAAATGTTGTTCAAATCGCTCGCGAAGTGTAAAGAGTCGCAGTCCGCGTTTTTCCATCAGCTTGAGCATTTTGACCTTTTCCTGACGAAGACCCTGGAGCTGCTCGGTCGCGCCGGCCTTTTCCGCCTTGCGCATTTCGATATCGAGCTGAGAGATCCGGGTTTTCACCTTCTCGATCTCCTTCTCCTCCTTCTCGATCAGGTCCGCGATCAGGTAGTCCTGGCCAAAGGAGATTCGCGTTTTCACGCCGCGGGGGGATCCGACACTCGTGACTTCCAGCCCGTGTCGCGCGCGAATCGTCCCCCCGACGATACGGCCCTTGTCGCCCTGAAAGCTGATTTTCCCGTTTGATTTGATCCGAGACCGCACGACGGCGGTCTTGAGGACGACATCACCGACCGACAGGAGCGTGGCGAGTTCCACGAAGGGACTCATGATACTGCGTTTGCTCCGCAGTACCGCCTTGCCGGCTCCCTTTATCCCCTGCTTGATAATGATGTCACCGTCGCTGCTCAGGAGCGCACCCTCCACGCCGCCGGCGATCTTGATATCGCCGCCGGACATCACGTAGAAGCCGGCGCGAACCGTTCCTCCGATGACGACCGTGCCCGGAAACTTCACGTTTCCCACGCTCATGTCGATGTCGCCCTTGATCGTATGGGTGGTGCGCACCTCCATGCGATTCCTGGCGTGGATGAACTCGCCTTCGGTATCGGCGATGAGGAGCACGCTGCCGTCTTCCTGTTCCTCGCGTCGCACCCCGTCGCCAAGTTCGAGCTCAAGGCCGGACACCGTCTTCGCCGGGATCGCGTCTCCCGTGACGGTGGTGCCATCCACGGGATCCTGCTGCGACGGAAGGATGCGGCACAGCTTCTGGTCCTTGGCGACCGTGGTGATGTCGTCACGTGTCCGGTAGTCGGCGGTTCCGTCGTTTCGGATACGCACCGCGCTGCCGGGGTCGGTATCCACAAGCATCTCGAGACGGTTTTCGCTCTGGTCCACCGGCGCGGTACCGCGGGCGAACGTCACGCCGGAAACATCGGTCCCCGCCTGCGCCGCCGCCAGCGCCTTCTCGACGACCGTTTCCTCCACACCGTGAACGACCCCGGCGTTGGCGATCGCGTCGTCCAGCAGGGTCCTGTCCAGGCGGCGGCCGGTTCCGACCCCCTCCCGGAGCGAGAGGGTTGCGGACATCCGGTCGTCGGCGATCCCGACCTCCACCGTTGCATCGATGTGGGCGCGGACCCGCAGGTGGTACTCGCCATCGATTTCCGCGTAGTCGAGAACACCGGGAGCAGTGGTGGCGATGATCGCGTTCTTCTGCTCGAGGTTCTCGTAGAGATGGACGGTCGGTGCGTCTCCCGGTGGTCCGGCGATCGTTGCGCCGTAGACATCCACGCCCGGTTCCCCGGGCGTTTCCGGATCGACCGTGGCAACGAGCTGTTCGTTCTCAACCGCCGCCGTCTTCTGAATCGCATCGGCGGGAAAAACGGCGATCGATTCCGGTTGGTCTTCGGGGCTCGCGTCGGTGACGGCGCGACGATGGGCTTCGGTACGGGCGTCGGCGTCAAACCGCAGCGAGAACTCGATCGCCCGCGGCGGCCCCGGGGTCGCCGCGCGTCCCTCGGAGAGCACGTACCCGGTCAGGTCGAACTCGGTACTGTTGTAGAACGCCTTGATGTCGTTGCTGATCTTCCCGAAGTCCAGGTTTTTCAGCTTGCTGGCCTTGATCGCCGCGCCGACCTCTTTGAGGTTGAGGTGTTTTCCGCGGCCTTTTCCTTTGTGGATGTACAGGAGCGCCTGCAGACGGTCCTCGGAGACGACGATGTCGAAGGACGCGTCCCGGGACGAGGAGATCGGAAGCGCCGCGGCGTCGCCGCTTTCGATCTGCCCGCGGACCAGTTTGTCCAGCTCGTCGGCACTCATCAGTGACGATTCCGGGTAGGGCAGCTGGACCGCGGTATCGAGGATATCCTGGCCCGCGGGGAGTGCGCTCTCCGGATGCCCGGGAGTGATGTTCAGGTAGCATGTCGCCTGATCGGGACTGAGTTCGACGCTCCAGCGGTGCGGGGCAAAGGGAACCACGTCCGCCCAGTTGCGTCCAACGCGCAGAAACCCCTCGGCGGTGGCGACAACCTCATCTCCCTTTCGGACAAGGTTCTCGCCGAGGTGAAAACGCGGATCCGCGAGCTGTTTCGCCGGTACCGGCCGGTCGAAGACGTCGCGGCCGGGGGTGCCCGGGCTGGCGGTATTGAACGTTCCCACCGACTGATCCGCAGTGACGTGCCACGACTGCTCCACGGCGGGGTCGATGTACACCTTCTCCGTTCGGGTGACCGTCTCGGTCACGGTGACCGTTTCCGTGCGCGACTGTCCGAACCCCAGGATCCCCTTCCTGGGGACCTCCTTGGTTCGCTCCACCTTCTCTTTGACTTCTCGTCGGATATCCGGCGACGCCGCCCGCGCCAGAATGCGGTCTCGGATGTCGACGAGACCGTCCGGCATCTCCAGGCTGTCGCTCCAGGCGATGCGTTCCGGCGTCGCCGGTTCCGGCGGGGTGCCTTCCCGGACCGTCCTGCTCACCGGGCCGGAGGCGCTCGCCGCGGTTTTCACGAACGTTTCGAGATCACCGGCGGACACTCCCGTCACCCCTCGTTCTCCGAGGGCGGCGGCCAGACGATCCACGTCCCAGGTGTCGCCATCCTCGGCAGCCTCAAACGTAAGACTTACCGAGAGCGCGGGAGTGGGGATCTCTATTTTCAGAATGCCGACGATCGAATCAGTGCGCTCCGCCATGGTTGCTCATACCCGGAATCCCTGCTGCACCGCCGCGACGAGCTTCGATTTGTACAGCGCGTTCTGGCGTTTCAGCTGGGCGATCTCGTGGTGCTGGCTCTTGATCGTTTCCACCAGGTCCCCCGTGGAGAGCGCGCCGGTGTTGAGCAGCTCCTCGATGTAGTTCAGTTTGCTTTCGAAATCCTGCTCGGCTTCCTGCCCTGCCGCATCGAAGGAATCGTTCACCGCTTCGAGGTCAAGGAACCCGTCGGACTCGGATCCCGCCAGGGAGTCCACCTTCTCGGCAATTCGGTAGATCGCCTGGGACAGCACCGACTGCGGCTTGTAGCGCAAAATCGGAAGCCGCGCCTGGAGGGCGGTGTCCTGCAGGCTGTCGCGGTAGATGATTCCCAGGTGCAGCAGATCGAGGTCGAGGTACTGATGGGCACTCCGGCGAAGGCGCGTGACCGTCTCCGCGTCCTTGGGGTCGTCGATCATGTTCATGATCAGGCGCGGATGGAAGCGGCGCACCGCCTCCCGGTAGCGAGCGCCGGCGTCGGGGTCCCGCTGGTCCAGCTCGCGAACGATATCGGGAATGTAGATTCGCTGGAGCGAGCTCCGGTCGCGGAACAGCCCGTCAATGTACTTGCCACCGGCGGACTTTTTGTTCACCGACCGCTGCAGGAGTCGGAACACGGCGTTCTTGAGAAACAGGTATGCGTTTACCGTTGCCGTCGGTGTTGGCGCGGTGACGATGATTCCCTGACCGGACATGAGAAAGAAATCGAGGATGTTCTGCGATGTTCCCGCTCCCAGGTCCAGGACCAGATAGTCTGCCTCGATCTCCCCCAGACGGCGGATGAGCATGTTTTTCTGCGAGGCGTTGAGGTTGGCGAGCCCCGGAATCTCGGCGTCGCCGGCGATGAAGCGAAGATTGGGAACCCCTGTGTCCTGCAGCAGATTCCCGAAGTCGATCTTCTTTTTCCCGAGAAAGCCACCGATGGAGGGTGCGCCGGAGGTCATGCCGAGCACGAGGTGCAGGTTGGAACCACCGAGGTCCAGGTCCGCCAGGACAACCTGTTTGCCTGCCTGGGCCAGCGCGATCGCCACGTTCGCGGATACAAGGGTTTTTCCAACGCCGCCTTTGCCGCTGGCGATCGGCACGATATGCATCACTGTTCCTCCAGCTCTTCCACATTGATGTCCGGTCCCGCCGAGGCCGGAGGGCGCGGATCCAGGTGTGTCGGGGACACCTTCGGTCTATATGATAACAGATATAGCAGTGAGACTGCATCGAGCAGGAAGACGAGACCCGCTGCCGTGAGCAGCGCCACCGGCCGGAGGAGCAGGCCGGCGTCGGCCCCGGGAATGCTGAGAAGGAAGAGCAGTGACCCCAGCATCTGCAGGGTGAGACCCACTCGCAGGGGCGCCAGGAGCGCCTCCGATCGGGTGAGTATGAGCTGCAGCAGCATCACCGCCGGCACCACGCCCGTGGCCGCAATCGCCAGCGCCAGACCGCTGAGGTCAGGGGGCGCCGCCACCTGGACGAACACCAGAAATGGAATCACGAGGGCGGCAAACCGGAACAGCTGGTACAGGCAGGACGCGGTGAGGAACATCGTGTGTTTTGCCACTGTGCGAGAGTCTACGGGCCGGTGCTTGCTGGCGTCAAGCTGCAGTCAGTACAATACCGGCAGGAGGTCTCATGAGCCAGAAGCACAACACGACCCGTCCGTTTTTGTGGGGGAGCGTCACCGCGTTTCTCGCGGTCCTTATGGTAGCGCTCGCCCTCGTTCCGCGGGTCGTGGCGCAAGGTTCCCAGGGGTCTGCAGAGGCCTCGGACCAGGCGCTGGGTCTGTTCGAGCAGGTGTACCGCTTTATTCAGCGCAACTACGTCGACGAGGTCGACCCCGACGTCCTGATTGAAGGCGCGCTCCGTGGCATGTTCGAATCCCTCGAGGATCCGCATTCCGCCTATCTGAACACCGACGAGATGCGGGGACTCACCGACACCACCAGTGGCGAGTTCGGTGGCGTGGGTATGTACATCAGCAAGCCCGTGGGCGAAGAGGGTCGCAATGCGTATATCGAGGTCGTGTCTCCGATCGAGGACACGCCAGCGTACCGCGCAGGACTGCGGGCCGGTGACCGAATCAAGGCGGTTGAGGGTGAGTCAACCTCCGACATGTCCGTGGACGACGTCGTGGACCTGCTGCGCGGAGAACCGGGCACCGAGGTGGCCATTACGATCCTGCGGGGCGAGGATCTCGAGTTTCCCGTCTCGCTCGAACGCGCCGTGATCCGTGTTCCCACCGTGAAATGGGACATGATCGATGACACCACCGCGTTTCTGCGCATTATTCAGTTCACTCCGTATACCGATGACCGCGTCCGCGAGGCGATTCGCGATTTTCAGGATCAGGGGTATCAGTCTCTGATCATCGACCTGCGATCGAACCCCGGGGGCCTGCTGAGCGGCGTGGTCGACGTCGCCAGTCTGTTCTTCGACGGCGGCATGGTGGTCGAGACCCGCGGCCGGGTCGCCAGCGAGAATCAGGTGTTCAACGCCGATCCGGGCCAGATGGTTGACCAGGATATCCGGATCGTGGTGCTCGTCGACGGTGGTTCGGCGTCGGCCGCTGAGATTCTGTCTGCGGCACTCAAGGACCGGGACCGGGCCACGCTCATCGGCGAGACAACCTACGGCAAGGGAAGCGTCCAGCAGGTCCGTCGTATTGGTGAGGCGGGATTCCGCTTGACCATGGCGCGGTACTACACACCCGCCGGCATCAACATCGACCACGTCGGGGTGACGCCGGATATCGTGGTGCAGGAACCGGAACTGAGCGAGGCTGAACAGGACGCGTACCGCCGCATTCGGGAGGATCGTCGCGTGATCTCCTTCGTCGAACGTGTCGGCGAGCCGTCTGAGTCCGATATTCAGTCGTTTATCGAGGGGCTGCGTGCCGACGGGATCGACCTGAACGAACGCTACATTCGGCGACTCGTCCGAATCGAGGTCAACCGTGTGCTCAACCGGAGCGAAATCTACGATCTGGAGTACGACCTTGTCCTGCAGCGGGCGATGGAGTTCCTCAGCGGTTCGGACCAGTAGCGCGTCGACGTTGTGAAGCAGCTTGTCGTTGAGGGTATCCCCGGTCCGGGGGAACAGTTTTCCCTGGACCGGGCCCAGAGCCACTACCTTGCGCGCGTGCGGCGGGTTCACGCCGGTGACGAGGTCCTGTGTACCGATGGAAACGGGGGCCGGGTCGCGGCGACGGTTGTTTCGACCGTAAACCCCGAGGCCGTGACACTGCGGGTGGTGTCGGACGCGCGCACCGCGCCGGGTGCGCCGGACGCGGGCTCCGACGGGCCGCCGGTGACGATGTACCTCTCCCTGCTCAAGGGCAAGAAGTTCGACACCGTCGTTCGGCAGGTCACCGAGCTCGGCGTGGACCGTATCGTGCCGGTGGTGACCCATCACTGTGTGAGTCGCCCCGACCCGCGCGATCTGAACCGCAAGCGGGAACGGTGGCAGGAGATCGTCCGCGGTGCCACGCAGCAGTCAGGTCGAAGCCGGCTTCCGGAGGTCGGTGAGCCCCGGTCGCTTTCGGACATCGTGCCCGTCTCGCCGGATATTCTCGCCGTGGCGTTTCACGAATCGGCGCATGAAACGTTCGGCGGAGCCGACGTCTCCGTTTCCGACGGAGACGCACCGCGGGCGGTGTGGGCGCTGATCGGACCGGAAGGCGGACTCGCTCCCGGCGAGATCGAGTCGCTTGATGGAAGCGGATGGCGGATCCGACGGATGCCGGTCCCGGTACTGCGGGCGGAAACTGCCGCCATCGCCGCCGCGACGCTTGTACAGTCCCTGCGGAGTGCATACACTGCCCACTCCGCAAAGGCAAGGTAAGACAGATGGCGTGTACAGAACGACGTTTCTTTGGGGTTCCCCTGGTGGAACAGTCTCCCGACGAGCTCGCGGCGTCGTGGGGTGGTGAGCGGTCCCGCCTGGGGGCGCTGATTTTCGCTGACAGGATGCTGCTCTGGCGACTGGCGCGATCCCGCGTGACGCGGCAGTTTCTGCTCGATATCGACGGGCGGATCGCGCCTGTGGGGCGCGGCACGGCGCGGCAGGTCCGCGTCGCCACCGGGTGTCGCGTGGGGCCCTTCGTCGAGTTTCAGAGCGTGGTACGCATCATGGCGCGGGCGGAAGAGGACACGTCGTCCGTGTATCTGGTGGGACGCTCGGCGGAACAGCTCCAGCGGGTGGAGCAGAACGTGCGCGCCACCTTTCCCGCGCTCCGCGTGGTGGGGCGGGCCGTGTTTCACCCCGCCAACACCGCGTCGATCACCACGGCGATACGAAAGGCGGGGCCCCGACTGGTGTTCGTTGGGTCCGACGCCCCGGTGCTGCTGCGCTGGATCCGCGACCAGGCTGGTGACTTCGGCCCCGTGCTGACGATCGTTTCCGGCCGAGCCGCACAGCGGATGGCGGGGCGACCGCAGGCACCGCGCAGCGGCGCGTGGCTGGCCCTGCTGATACGACCGTTCGTGTGGCCGGCGCTGTTGGTTCACCGCCTCATGGCGCGACGTCGTCGGAATACACGGACAGCTTGAGGTATTCGTAGACCACCGGCAGGCGCGAGCCGTTCCGTCTGAGAAACACCCACACAAACAGGTAACGACCCGGCGGCAGATAGATCAACGCGCCGACTACGTCGGAGGCAAATCCGGGAAGGACCAACAGGATCGCCGCTACGACGTACGCGGCAAGTACCGCGTAGTGAGCCGGTCGGAACGACCCGTCCCGGGCCGCCGCGCGGATCGTACGGATCTGCTGGACGATTGAACTGCCCACCACGACCGTCGCAGCGATCGCTACCGAGGCTTCCAGCGCCAGTGCCAGATACACGCCCACGGCCCGTGCAACCCGGACGAGAATCCAGCCGTCGGCAAGCATGAGCAGCCCCAGGAGCAGGATATCCGAAAAGAATTGGGCGAGGTGTCGTCGGCTGGTGAATGCGGCAAGCCATTCCGGTTGTGGCACAGCGGTCCCCCGGCCCTACTGTAGACGTTCTCCCGAGGGATATCTATATGGGTCAACAGGCTGTATACACAATCCTGTTTCAAAAAGCACGGTAGCTCATGACGGTGTCGTGAGATACAGGGACGAGGTGCGCTGAA
>MDTD01076156.1_pt1 | contig 11620 bp, 10 predicted proteins | sample 811221 | NCBI WGS metagenome assembly MDTD01 (sample SAMN05326646, study PRJNA326480) | marine metagenome | isolation source: seawater | place: Pacific Ocean: South West | collected 2011
AATATCAATCTTGTCTGATCTGTTGATGCCAAGGCTGGATGCGTTTATTATCATGTCAGTATCTTGGGGGATATTTTCTTTATCGATAATTTCTATATCGTTGAAAAGTTTTTTTAGATTTTCTGACTTTGACAATGTTCTGTTATACAAATATATCTTCAATGCCCCCATTCTTTTCAATGCTACTATAATTGAAGGCGCCACACCACCTGCCCCAAAAATAAAGATATTCTTTTTTTTTATATCATAACCATATGATCTTATTCCTAGCTCAAAGCCAGCAATATCAGTATTATGGCCAATTATTTTTTCATTTTTTAAATACACGGTATTTACAGAATTTGTAGATATAGCCTCCTCTGTCATATTATCCATAAACTCGACAACTTTAGTTTTAAAAGGAACTGTCACATTAATTCCGTCTAATTCTTTAGACCTTAGCCTAGATATAATATTTTCTAATTCTTGTTCTTTAATTAATTTTTTTTCATATCTAGCTTTGATTTTATTTTTAACTATCCAATAATTATGCAATACTGGTGAAAGAGAGTGACCTATCGGGTTTCCTATTACCAAATATTTTTTCATTTATTTAAATAATCCTTTATTTTTTTAATTGGGAGTCCCATTATGGTATTTTCATCTCCTTGGATATTGGAAAACAAACTTCTTCCCTCTCCTTCTATTTGATAAACGTTATAAGAATATAATGCTTCGTCAGATATTTTAGACAGATATTTTTTAAGTTCTAAGTCTGACATTTCTTTCATTGTTAACTCAGCCTTATCTGTATGATTCCAGACCATTAATCCATTTTTTGATATGCAAACCGAGCTAATAAGATGGTGTTTTTTTCCATTCAGTTTTTTTAGTATTTTAAAAGCCTCATTTCTATTTTCAGGCTTAGATATAAGCTCACCATCAAGATCAATTACACTATCAGCACCGAGAACTAAATTTTTCTCTATTTTTTGGCTTACTTTATTTGCTTTTAGTTCTGCGAGACTTTTGGATATTATTTCGGGCGAAGCTCCTTCTTTAATAAGACTGATTTTTACTGGGTCTTCATCTACATTTGATGGCTCAACTAGACAACTTATATTATTTTTTTCTAATATATTTTTCCTTACTTTACTTTTTGAAGCTAAAATTATATCAGGCATTCTTCCTACTTATCTCATAAATCTTAATAACTGATGCGGCTGTTTCTTCAACAGACTTTCTGCTCACATCAATTGTCGGCCATTTAAATTTTTGAAAAGTATTTTTTGAATTATCGACTTCATTTTTTATTTTTTGTATATTTGTGTATTTTTGATTGCCAGTTTCTTTTAGGTTGGCCATTCTATTTTTTCTAATTTCAGCTAGCCTTCCTGGTTCTGCTATTAACCCTATGATACATTTTTTTAACTTATTTTTTTTTAAATTTTCGGGAATGGAGTCTTTGTTCACTATTGGTATATTTGATACCTTAAAGCCTTTGTTAGCTAAGTATATTGATGTTGGTGTTTTGCTTGTTCTACTTACCCCAATTAAAATAATATCTGATTTCTCAATATCTTTTATTGAGTTTCCATCATCGTGATTCATAGTAAATTGAATAGCGTCAATTTTTTTATAGTACTCATCATTTAATACGTGTTGTCTACTAGGCAAGTTGAGAGAATTTTTTTTTAATAATTTAGAAAAACTCTCAATCAGGTCTCCTAGCACTCCAAAACAAGGAATGTTATTTTTTTTTGATTCTTCATTCAAAAATTTACCTAATTTATCATCTACAATTGTATACAAAATTATTTTTTTATTCTGTTTTTTACAATTTTCGAGAATTTTAGTTATTTGGTTTTCGGTCCTTGTAAAAGAAAAATGGTTTGTTTTATAATGAAAATTGTTAAATTGGGCCTTCAATGCTAAAAATATTCTATCAAGTGTTTCACCGGTTGAATCTGAAATTAGATAGATCTGATAAATATTTGCCATGTATAATTTGTAAGTTAAAAGTTGATAATAAACTTATTTTCAAAGAAATTGAATAATTATGTATTTTAATTAAAAAAAACCAATTTAATCAACAATTTTAGACACATGTATAATACTTATCAACAATATATAACTAAATAATTAGAGCTGTTTTTATTTTGGATTAATTGAATAGAATGCGTTTTAAATTGTGGAAAAATTATTTAAAAGGTGTTGATAAAGAGATATCACCATTATTAACAGAACATAATACTAATAAAATAAACTTAATTATATATTTAATATGGGTCTACTAAAAGATGTTATAAGGAAAAAAAATAAGTTAATTAAACCTATTTGGTTAATGAGACAGGCTGGAAGGTACTTGCCTGAATTTAGGCGGATCAGAGAAAAAAATTTAGATTTTGTAAAATTATGTTTAGACAAAAAAAAAGTTAAAGAAATTACTTTACAACCAATCAAAAGATTTGATTTGGACGCTGCTATAATTTTTTCCGATATATTAATGATTCCTTACGGCTTGGGTCAAAAAGTTAGTTTTAAAAAGAACTTTGGCCCACAATTAGGTTTGGTTGATATAAAAGATATTAAAAGTCATTCTGAAATAAAGTTTAAAAAAAGACTTGAGCCTGTATATAAATCAATGAACATGATTAAAAAAGATAAAATGATTAAAAAAAAAGACTTGGTGGGGTTTGTAGGTGGAACATGGACCATATTAGTTTATATGCTTAATAGAATATCTCCAAAAAGAAATTTAAAAAAAATATTTTCTGATAAACCATTAATTATGGATATGATCGAATATATAAATTGCTTTATAGAATTGCACATTAACAAACAAATCAAAAGTGGAGCAGACGTTATTCAAATATTTGATAGTTGGGCGGGCCTTGTAAAAGAAAAAAATATCCAAGATTTCATTTATAACCCAACAAAGAGATTAGTGAAGTTTACTAAGTCAATGAATACACCATGCATTTGTTTTCCAAGAAACATTAAAAACTATTACGATTATACACAAATTGTAAATCCTGATGTTATTAGTATTGACTATAATGCTGATCCTATAAAGATTTTAAAAAAGATTGAGATACCAATACAAGGTGGAATGAATCCAAGAGTATTACTAACAAGTAAGAAAAATTTAAAAAAAACTACTAATTATTATTTAGATATTTTTAAAAACCATCCTTATATATTTAATCTGGGACATGGGGTATTACCTCAAACAGACCCAAGTATGGTAGACTATTTAGTAAAAATTGTGAGAAAGTTTAATGAGAGATCATCCAAAAATTAATTTTGGTAAAACAGGTGTTTTAATTGTTAACCTAGGCACACCAGACTCTACAAATTGGTTTGATATTCGCAGATATTTAAAGGAGTTTCTATCAGACAGAAGAGTTATTGAAGTTAATCCTATACTTTGGCAGATAATCTTAAATCTTTTTATATTAACCTTTAGACCTTCCAAGACAGCTAAGGCCTATAAAGAAATTTGGATGAAAGACATAAATATGTCACCTTTAAAATATTTTACTGAAATGCAAGCAAAAAAGTTAGGAAATAAGATAAAAAACGACAAGATTATCGTCGATTACGCTATGCGTTACGGCAATCCAAGTATAAATTCAAAAATTAAACTAATGCATGAACACGGTTGTGAAAATTTAATTATCCTCCCTTTATACCCGCAATATGCTGCAGCAACAACAGCAACAGTTTGTGATGAAGTTTATAAAACTTTAATGAAAATGAGGTGGCAGCCAAGCTTACAAATCATCCCGCACTACGAGTCAAATCATTTGTACATAAAAGCCCTTTCTAACAGCATAAATAAAAAATTATCAGAAATTGATTGGAAGCCAGATTTAATTGTTGCGTCTTACCACGGCATCCCAAAAAAATATTTTGATAAAGGCGACCCCTATCAGTGTTATTGTCAAAAAACCTCAAGATTGCTAAGCGAAAGTTTTAAAAAAATTCCAATTAAAACAACATTTCAATCAAGGTTTGGCCCCCAAGAATGGCTTAAACCTTACACCGATAAAACTTTCGAGCAATTGCCAAAAGAAGGTAAAAAAAACATACTTGTAATTTGTCCAGGGTTTTCTTCAGATTGCGTTGAAACTTTAGAGGAAATTTTAATTCAAGGTAAAGAGAGTTTTAAAGTGGCCGGTGGTAATAATTTTGATTTAATACCTTGTTTAAACGATAGTGATGATCATATTGAATTATTCGAAAATTTAATAAATAATTACTTAAATAATAGTTAATGAAATCCCTTATTCTTTATTCCTCAACCGATGGGCACACAAAGAAAATATGTGATTTTATTAATGCGAATTCTATTAAGAATAATTTTGAAATATTATCAATTAATAATGTTTTAGATTTAAATCTAGAAAAATATGAATTGATTGTTTTGGGAGCCAGTATTAGATACGGGAAGCACAAAAAAAATGTGTTAAAATTTGTTAATAGAAATTTGGAAATTTTGAATAGGAAGAAAAATGCTTTTTTTTCCGTTAATGTTGTTGCTAGAAAACCTGAAAAAAATTCCCCTGAGACAAACCCATACATTAAAAAATTTCTTAAAAAAACTAAATGGATGCCAAAAAAGTTGGGAGTTTTTGCTGGAAAGGTAGATTACCCAAACTATAATTTCCTTAACAGATTTATTATTAGATTTATTATGTTAATTACAAAAGGACCTACCGATATAACTAAGTCATATGAATTTACAAATTGGGATGATATCAAAAAGTTCGCACAGGACTTAGATAATCTTTAGTATCGCGTATAATTGCGTGTCAATCTAAATTTTTAATAAACACTTGAATTAATATAATATATATATATATTATACCTATCTAACAAAAAAACCCCCACATTATGAACATACAAGAATTAAAAACAAAATCATCGGAGCAACTAATTTCACAAGCTGAAGAGCTAGGAATAGAGAATGCAAGCACGTTGAGAAAGCAAGAAATTCTTTTCTCAATTTTGAAAAAGCTTGCTGAAAAAGGAGAGGAAATAACTGGAGGTGGCGTCCTTCAGCTTTTGCAAGACGGTTTTGGTTTTTTAAGGGCCATAGAGTCAAATTACCTTCCTGGCCCAGACGATATCTATATTAGTCCAAGCCAGATTAGAAGATTTGGATTAAGAACCGGAGATACAATTGAGGGTCCGGTTAGAGCTCCGAGGGACGGGGAAAGGTACTTTGCATTATTGCAAGTCGGGAAAATAAACTTTGAGGATGCTGAAAAATCTAGACACAAAATTGCATTTGATAATTTAACGCCCTTATACCCCAACAAACAACTTGTTATGGAGGTTGAAAATACAAAAACAGAAAAAAAACCTGATTTAACACCTAGATTGATCGATCTTGTAAGTCCAATAGGAAAAGGTCAAAGGTCATTGATAATTTCTCCGCCTAAAGCAGGCAAAACCATGATTTTACAGAGCATAGCAAACTCTATTACCGCAAATCACCCTGAATGTTATTTAATGGTTCTACTAATTGATGAAAGACCAGAGGAAGTAACTGATATGCAAAGAACAGTAAGGGGAGAGGTGATAAGTTCAACATTTGACGAACCAGCACAAAGGCATGTGGCTGTTGCAGAGATGGTAATAGAAAAAGCAAAAAGATTAACAGAACATAAAAAAGATGTTGTGATACTTCTAGACTCTATCACTAGATTAGGAAGGGCTTATAACGCTGTGGTTCCAAGTTCTGGAAAAGTTTTAACAGGAGGTGTTGATGCAAATGCATTACAAAGACCAAAAAGATTTTTTGGTGCAGCTAGAAACATAGAAGAGGGAGGATCTTTAACAATAATAGCTACTGCTCTTATAGACACAGGAAGCAGGATGGACGAGGTAATTTTTGAAGAATTTAAGGGAACTGGAAATAGTGAAACAATATTAGATAGAAAAATATCAGAAAAAAGAATATTTCCAGCAATTGATATTACAAAATCAGGAACGAGAAGAGAAGAGCTTCTATTTGATAAAGCCGATCTTCAAAAGATGAACGTTTTGAGAAGAATAATTGCCCCAATGGGCTCTATGGATGCTATTGAATTTATTAACTCAAAATTAAAGAATACTAAGAGTAATACAGATTTTTTTAATTCAATGAACAAACCCAGTTAAAGTTTAAATATAATTAAGTTCATCCATCTCCTTTTTAAATCTAGATCTGATTTTTCTAGAAAGATTTACATCTAATTGACTCCTCCAACTTCCCTTTTTTCCACTTCTAAAAAAATATTTTCCTAAACCTTTCTCTTCAAACCCTTCTTTTTCCTCAAGACTTCTTAATTTATCAAAAGCAGTTTTTTCAATTGATTGATTAATTTTTTTTTCATCATATTCTACCTCAGATATCTCAGATAAATATTTTATAATCTTTGAAAAATAAATAAAACTATTATCTATTAAATCCTCATATTTGATAATTAGAATCTTCGAGCTTTTGTAACTTTTCCATGAATTATAATTATCAGACCAAGAACCAGTTAATGTAGAATTATATTCCCCCTTTTCTCCAGGCTGAAACTCTCCATTTTTCGAGTCAAACATCCTTTCAACTGTTTCTTCATGACTTAATTGTAAATGATTTGCATATGATAAAACCACATCCCTAGGATCTCTTACTATATAAATAGCTCCTAAAGTATTCTCTTTATTTGTGAAAGGATAATTATTTATAGTACACATCGCGTTATGAGTTTTGCAAAAGTTAGTTCTGTTATTTAAATTTATAAAACTCTGCATTGGTATCCAATTCTTAATGATATTGGCGAAGTTTGAATAATCTATATTTAATTCTTTAAGTAAAGGGAGATTAGGGAAATTTAAAGTGTAGAAATCATCAAGTTTAGTAGATTTCAATGTTAATTTTTTATCAAATGGTTCAAAATAAGACTTTAAAAAATATCTTACCCATGTATTTCCACTCTTTGGGTATGATGAGATCCAAATTATCATAGTTTATTTTAACGATATCCATTAACTTATTTCAAGTTATAATATATTTATGACAATTTATGCGCTATCCTCAGGAGCTGGAATATCAGGTGTAGCAGTAATAAGAATATCAGGTGTGAAAACAAAAGAAGTTTTCCAATCTATAATTAAGGGATCTTTCCCTAAACCAAGAGTTGCTTCTTTGAGGAAAATAATAAATTTAAATTCTAAAGAATTAATAGATGAATGCATTGTATTATGGTTTCCTGGTCCAAATAGTTATACCGGAGAGGATATGGCAGAAATACATGCTCATGGCAGTAAAGCAGTGATACAGTCAATTTTAGATAATTTATCGAAAATAGACGGATGTAAAATAGCGGAACCTGGTGAGTTTACAAAAAGAGCTTTTCAGAATGAAAAAATAAATCTGATTAAAGCAGAAAGTATTGCAGATTTAATCGCATCTGAAACTGAGATTCAAAGAAGACAAGCATTAAAAATAATGAGTGGAAAAAGTTCTGATAAATTTAATTCTTGGAGAAAAACCTTATTAAAAATATTGTCAAATTTAGAGGCCAAAATTGATTTTCCTGATGAAGATCTTCCATCTAATATATTAAAAAATATAAAAAATGATTCTGAAACAATCAAAGCAGAAATAAGAAAAATTTTAGACGATAGTAAAGTTGGAGAAAGAATTAGAGAGGGTTTTAAGATAGCTATACTAGGTCCAACCAATGTAGGAAAATCGAGCCTACTAAATTATTTTTCTAAAAGAGAAGTTGCAATTGTGTCTGAAATAGCTGGGACAACGAGAGATATAATCGAAGTTCATTTAAACATTGATGGTTTCCCTGTAATCATTTCTGATACCGCTGGCATAAGAACTTCTAAGGATCAAATAGAGGAAAAAGGGATAAAATTAGCTCTTAAAAGAGCCGAGGACTCTGATTTAAATATTTTAGTTTTTGAGCCTAAAAGTGTTGATTTTACAGCTTTTTTGAGGGGCTTAAATTTAAAGAAATCAATATTTGTAATAAACAAATCTGACCTAGGTGTAGAAAAAGTCAAGGAACTTGATAAATATAAACCTATTTTAATTTCCGTAAAAGATGGCAATAATATCGAGATGCTTATTGGTAAAATAAAAAAAGAATTAAAAAACAAATTTATAAGTATCGAGGACACCTTAATTAGCCGTGAAAGACATAGACAACATCTTGAGCAATGTATATTTCATTTAGAAGAATTCAGTAAAAAAGAAAAAGACAATGATTTCGACAAAGCAACAGAGGACATTAGACTAGCAACGAGACACCTTGGAATGCTGGTGGGAAAAGTTGATGTAGAAGAGATACTTGGTAGTATTTTTAATGACTTCTGTATTGGCAAATAATAAAAAAATAACTATATTTTTAATATGATAAAAGAGGCATTTTTTGATGTAGTTGTAATAGGTGGCGGTCATGCCGGATGTGAGGCGGCAGCAGCATCGGCAAGGCTTGGTATAAATACTGCTCTCTACACTCACAAAATTGACACTATAGGAGAAATGTCATGTAACCCTGCAATTGGAGGATTGGGTAAAGGACATTTAGTTAGAGAGATAGATGCCTTAGATGGCTTAATGGGGGTAGTAGCAGACAAATCAGGCATTCAGTTTAGGCTTTTAAATAGAAGTAGAGGGCCAGCCGTGAGAGGTCCTAGAACTCAAAGTGATAGATCTCTATACAAAAAACATATGCAAGAAAAGCTTTTAAACTATTGTAATTTAAGGGTTTTTTCTGATCCTGTAGTAGAGTTTTTATTCCATAAAAACGTCGTAAATGGTATAATTACTAGATCTGGAAAGAAAATTTCTTGTAGTAAGCTTATACTTACAACTGGAACATTTTTAAATGGATTGATACACATTGGTGATGAGAAGATACCAGCAGGAAGATTTAATGAAAAACCTACAAAAGGTTTAACGGAGCAGTTAGAAAAATATAACTTTACAATAGGAAGACTTAAGACGGGCACACCTCCAAGGTTAGATACTAGGACAATAAACTTCGCAAATTTGGAAGAGCAGACTGCTGACAGCGATCCTTACTTTTTTTCTTTTCTTACAAAAAAAAATATTAACCCTCAGGTTTCATGTAGAATGACTTATACTAATGATAAAGTTCATAAGATCATATCAAAGAATATTAAACTAAGCGCAATGTACTCTGGTAGTATAAAAGGCGTGGGGCCAAGGTACTGTCCATCAATTGAAGACAAAATTTTAAAGTTTTCTGACAAATCACGGCACCAAATATTTCTTGAACCAGAGGGCCTTGATGATAATACAGTTTATCCAAATGGTATATCAACTTCACTCCCGGCCGAAATTCAAGCCGAAATATGTAGCAATATCATTGGTTTAGAAAATGTTAAAATTTTGAGGCCAGGTTATGCAATCGAGTACGACTATGTAGATCCACGAGAACTTTTCTTAACTCTTGAAACCAAAAAAATTAAAAACATGTACCTTGCTGGCCAGATTAATGGAACAACTGGTTATGAAGAAGCTGCGGCACAAGGTTTGTTGGCCGGCATTAATGCTGCGCTTTCTGTAAAAAAATTAGAACCATTTATACTAGATAGATCAGAGGCTTATATTGGTGTTATGATAGATGACCTTGTTACAAAGGGTGTAGCTGAGCCATATAGAATGTTTACTTCCAGAGCCGAATATAGGTTAAGTCTTAGAGCAGATAATGCAGACTTAAGGTTAACACAAAAAGGAATAGATATAGGTTTAGTTAAGGATCATAGAAAGTATTTATTCGATCAAAAGTCAAAAAATCTCAAAAAATTAACTAGAATCATGACTAACTTAATAGTTTCACCTACAAAAGTGGCTAAATATGGTGTAAATATAGCTAAAGATGGCGTTAGTAGAAATGCTGAGAAAATATTAAGCCAAAAAGGCGTTAAAATGAGTAAAATTAGAGAAATTTGGCCTGAAATACCTTATAAATCGAAAGAAATAGATGAACAATTGGAAATAAATGCCCATTATAGGGGTTATCTAATTAAACAAAAAGCAGATATATTAGCATTTAAAAAGGATGAAAACTTAGAAATACCCGTTGGCGTTAATTACGATGATTTAAGCGGGCTTTCTAATGAAGTGAGATCTAAATTCAAGAAAATTAGACCAAAAACAATGGGTCAAGCTTTAAGAATTGATGGGATAACGCCAGCAGCTGTATATATTTTGTTGTCTCACGTCAAAAGAAGGTCTATTAAGAACATAGCTTGATTGATTCGAATATTTTACAATATAAAAATCTTGAGCCTCTAAATGTTTCACGTGAAACATTTCCACAGTTAGAGGCTTACTGCGAACTATTGAAAAAGGAAAACAGTAAAATAAACTTAATTAGCAAATCAACAGAAACGGAAATAAGAAAAAGGCATATTGTAGATTGTGCGCAAACTATTGATTTCATTAATGAAAATTATGATATTTGTACTGATGTGGGCTCAGGCTCAGGGCTTCCTGGTATAGTGCTTGCAATAATAATGAAGTTAAAAAAACCAAAAATGAAATTCCATCTTTATGAAAAAAGCTTCAGAAAATGTGAATTTCTTTCCATTGTAAAAGAAAAATTGGATTTAAATGCAGAGGTTTTTCAAAAAGATATATTTAAGGAAAAAAACATAGAGACAGACTTGATAATTGCTAGAGCATTTAAGCCTTTGCCTATAATTCTAAACTTAGCAGAAAAAAATTTTAAAAAATTTAAGAGTGTAATAATTTTTTTAGGAAAAAATAGAAAAGATATTTTAGAGAAAGCGTTGACTAACTGGAGCTTCGATTATAAAGAAAAAAAAAGTATAACAAGTTCAGAATCAAAAATAATCAAAATTTGTAATTTAAAGAAAAAATGAAGAGTAAAATAATTTCTGTAATCAATCAAAAAGGAGGTGTTGGAAAAACAACAACAGTGATTAATCTAGCTGCTGGACTAGCTGCGAGTAAAAAAAAAATATTGGTAATAGATCTTGACCCACAAGGAAACGCAACAACTGGCCTAGGTCATTCCAATATAGATGGATCGGAAAAAAATATTTATAACGCTCTAATTGGGTCCAAAAATATTTCAGAAGTTATACAGAAAACTGAAATTAATAACTTAGACATAATTACTTCAAATGTAGATTTATCAGGACTAGAAGTAGAGACTGCTGGTGATAGTGCTAGAGCATTTATTTTAAGAGATAAACTTTCTGAATTTTTCAGTGAAAATAGATCTGACTATAATCACATTTTCATAGATTGCCCGCCATCATTAAGCCTGCTTACAGTAATGGCTCTAGTCGCATCAAATTCGCTAATTGTACCCCTGCAAACAGAATTCTTCGCATTAGAAGGATTAACACAGCTTGTTAAAACCATTGACAGGATCAAAAAAAGCTTAAATTCGGATTTATGTATTAGAGGAATAATTTTAACAATGTACGACAAAAGAAATAAACTCTCAAGTCAAGTTGAGAAGGAAGCTAGGGATTATTTTAAAGAAAAAGTTTACAATACGGTTATTCCAAGAAACGTTAGATTGTCCGAAGCGCCATCACATGGAATACCAGTTTTAATTTATGATAAGAATTGTCCAGG
>MDTD01096955.1_pt1 | contig 11620 bp, 9 predicted proteins | sample 811221 | NCBI WGS metagenome assembly MDTD01 (sample SAMN05326646, study PRJNA326480) | marine metagenome | isolation source: seawater | place: Pacific Ocean: South West | collected 2011
AGAATCGCGTTGGCCGACAATTTTTACGTGTCGTTCTAAACGCGTTCCTTCGGTAAATATCTCAATTGCTCCCAAATGGGAGTTTGACTTCCCTTACCACAAGGGAAACTTGATTATCCTCCTACTTCCGTTTTGCAAAACTTTGCAAAATGAACGTTTTTTAATTAAATCAAAAAAAAAAAGTAAAAACAAGTATTTTTCAAGAATGGCGGTACCTTCGATGCCATTCAAAACCTTGCCAAGTTGTAAGCTCTAGTGGTTGTATTTTGAAGGTAGTACATGGCTCAGAATTCACGGATTTCCTGTATTCATTGGCTTTTTCGCCAAGATAACGTGGTCCTGTATGATTTTCACCTATCTGATTCCAGACCGATTTCTGTCCATTTTTTAGAAAAGGTCCCACTCCTTTTTCGATGATTTCAGCTTTACCGTCACAAATCACTTTTCTGATTGGCGGTACCGGCTCATCTATTACTAAAGATACTCTTGGATCATTTTCTAAGAATTCAGCCCATCGAGATTTTTTTCTTCCTACTATCCAAAAATCAAAGCCATCCCAGTGATACCAAACGGGAACGACAAAAGGGGAACCATCTGGCTTTATACAGGCTAATCTAGCAATCCAAGGCTCTAATAAAAATTCATCTATCTCTTGTTTAGACATTTTTCCAATTTTATCACCTCGCCATGAAGTATTGTCGTTTTTTATCATTTAAAATACCTCAAAATATTCGCGGTGTTCCCAATCGGTCACATAGGATTCAAACCTTTGAATCTCACTAGATTTTAATCGTATAAAGTAATCTATAAATTGTTTAGAAAATTTTTGTTTAAAAAATTCATTCTTTTCTAAAGCTTTTAGCGATTCATTTAGATTACGTGGTAGCAATCTGTTTTCGGATTGATAGGGTTTATTATCGGGTTTTCCAGGGTTGGTTTCGTTTTTGATTCCCTCTAATCCAGCGGCTAGTTGCGATGCCATATATAAATATGGATTTGCACATGGCTCACCTGCTCTATTTTCAATATGTGTTCCTGGATCATGAGGTCCTCCTAAAACCCTGATAAGTGCTCCTCTATGTTCAGAAGCCCAGTTTATATAATTAGGCGCGAATGAATTTGGAGCATATCGTTTATACCCATTGATAGTTGGTGTCGAAAAGGCTGTTGCCGCACTCGTATTCTCTAAGATACCACCAATAAAATTCATTCCAATATCAGAGAGAGGAGCTTTTGATTTTGAGTAATTAACGAATAGGTTATTTTTTCTAGATTCATCAAAAATAGATTGATGGAGGTGCCATCCGGATGAAAAAAAATTCGGAAGTCCAGGTCTTGTCATAAAACTAGCATGCAACTCGTTTCGTCTACAGATTTGTTTTACGGCTGTGCGAAATAATAGAAGATTGTCAGCAGCTTGAAGACCATCACGCGGGTCAAATGTAAACTCACATTGCCCTGGGCCCCATTCATCTTCGATTGTTCTTAATGGTAGTCCAAGTTCCTCAATATTTTGCTGTAGTATATCAAGGATAGGAGCGATTTCATCCTGTCGATCTTCTGTTAAGTATTGAAACCCGTGAGCTATCATATTGATTTTTGGTGGCTCTGGAGGCCAGCCAGATTGATCGGGCCGCAACATTTTGTCTATTATCTTTGTTATGTAAAATTCGATCTCAATTCCAACAACATACGTCCATTTTTTTACATTAAGTTCTTTCAATATTTTTTTAAGTATATTTCGTGTATCGAATGGACATGGTTTGCCTGATTGGAAATGCATGTCAGATAATATCCAACCTGTTTTATGAGCCCAAGGTAGGATCCTAAAGGTATTGGGATCAGGTACTAAAATGGCATCAGGTCCCCCAGAAAGCTCGGGCATCCCTATACCTGCATCTGGCTCAAACATTGGCGCAAACATATTGTTCGTAGTATCAAAGAACAAAGTCGCGGTCTGAAAATCAATGCCGTTATCCAAAGACTGTATAAAATCCTTGGCCATGACATTCTTTCCTCTTACTATGCCGTGTTGGTCCCCCCAAGCGATTCGAATCGTTTGAAGATTGTCTTTTTTTACTTGCTCAATTATTTCAAGACTCAATTGTTTCATGTCTTGACTCCAAAGCCCGTGCTCCTCGATAAAATTGGTTTTACCAACGCTACCCTTATCTAGCGACATTGTGCTCCTCCTAAATAAAAAGGCTTTAATTTGATACTCTATCACTAAATTCTAAGATAAAGATATATGAATATTGATATGTCTTTTGCAAATGTTATTTTAGAAGCAATTTTTCCACGTGAGTTAAGTTAATTTTTTCCGATCTGTAGCCCATTCATTCTTTGGTCTATGGACGCGTTGATTTAAAAATTTGTTGACGAATAGTTAGTTTAATTGTTGATTCCAAATTACAGGAAAGAAGCTATCTTCCAACTCATTGGAATTATTTAATTTGTATTTGCGATATAATTTACCAGTACCTCCGCAATTGGTTTCATGGAACGACGCGTTCTCTGGCACACAGTGAGATACTAAAGCCCTTCTTTCATTTTCGGTATTGTTGGATTCAGAACCATGCCAAAGAAATCCATGATGAAAGGACGCGCCTCCAGCTGGCACTAAGACTTTAGTGAACTTAATGCTTTTCCCAAGTTGTTTGGCATGATTTTGGAGATAAATTTTGTAATTATCGTTACTGATAAAGTTATTGGGTGGTTTTGCCAGCCCCCAATTATGCGAGCCAACAGCAAATTCTAAAGTTCCAGAGTCGTTAAAAGTATCGTCTAAAGCAATCCAACAAGTAGCCATTGTCTGTGGAACGATCCAGTCATCATAAGAGGCATCTTGATGAAATGTAACAGCGCCAGCACCGGGCGGTTTCCACAAGACATTGTCTTGAATTAATCTCGTCCCTTTCCATCCCATTAGCTGGGAGACAATTCGACCGATTGATTCATTGCAAACCGTTTCTTTAATTAAATTATCAGATTTCCATGCATTGCATATTTGTCTAGTGTGTTTAGGATCATCTCTTCCGTATCTCCAATTCCATTCGTCGGGTTCGATACCTGTTTCGAAATTTCCACGAAAAAGCGGTTCAATTTTAGTTCTTAAAGCTTGTAGAGTTTCATTTGGTAGGAATTTCTCTATGATCAAAAACCCACTTTTTTGAAACTCAAAGATTTGTTTTTTATTAAGTTGATTGACAATCAAAACGCTACCTTTATAGTTCCGTTATTCAAATATATAATATCATCTTTAAAAAAAAGTCATATAGTAAATGATTAGAGTCGAGATAACATCGATTGGTAGCTTAATTTGATAAAAATTATATTTCTTAACCGTAACGAGTAGCATCTATGCGAGTTTCTAAAAGGGTAATGGGCCTCGGTACAGAATCCGCCTTTGAAGTGCTGGCACGGGTCGGACAATTGGAGAAACAAGGCAGGAATATTATTAATCTTAGTATTGGACAACCTGATTTTAAGACTTCTGAAAACATTGTTGAGGCTGCCGTTAAGGCTTTGAGAGATGGCATGCATGGATATACCCCTGCTCCGGGTATCAAAGCATTGAGAGAAGCGGTTTCTGAAAAATATTTATTAGAGCATCAAATATCTGTGGATCCAAATAATGTGTTAATAACACCTGGAGGTAAGCCAGTTATATTTTTTGTCGTATTGATGTTTGGAGATGATGATAGTGAAATTTTGTACCCTGATCCTGGATTTCCAATTTACGAATCAGTTATAAATTGTTCAGGGGCACGGGCAATTTCTTATCCTCTTTCAGAAAGAGAGGGTTTTTCGATCACAGCCGACGAGATCTTAGATAGAATTACGTCGAAAACAAAACTTTTGATTCTAAATTCCCCACATAATCCCACTGGCGCTGTGTCTAGCAAAAAAGAAATTAAAAAATTAATCGCCGGATTAATCAATTATCCAAACATAGGAATTTTGAGTGATGAGATTTATTCTAAAATATATTTTGATAATCTGACGCATGCCTCTCTGATCCAATTTCCAGAAATCAGAGAAAGAACCATTATATTAGATGGATGGAGCAAGAGTTATGCGATGACAGGTTGGCGTTTAGGCTATTCGATTTGGCCTAAAACCTTAATAGAGAATGCCACAAGATTTGCTATCAATACCCACTCTTGTGTAAACGGATTTGTCCAAATGGCAGGACTAGAAGCTCTTAATGGCTCCCAAGACTATCTGAAAAATATGATTGTGACTTTTAGAAAACGGAGAGATGTGATAGTAAACGGATTGAATTCAATAAGAAATATCTCATGTGTTAATCCCAAAGGGGCTTTTTATGTCTTCCCAAATATTAGGAAGACCTGTAAAAATTCTTTGGCTTTACAAGATGATTTGCTAAATCAGGAAGGTATTGCTTTACTTGCCGGCTCGAGTTTCGGCTCAAAAGGAGAGGGTTATCTAAGATTGTCTTATGCTAATTCTATGGAAAATATTGAAATTGCGTTAGAACGAATGAAAAGTTATTTTGACAACTTGTCTAAGTAATAAGTTTATTTATAAATCTTAACTTCGTGCGTCTGACTGAAGTCATAATTCTTGATTGGGCAAAAATTTCCATGTTATAGCAAATAAAATAACAGCTAAAAAACCAGAGATAAGAAAAGGTGTCGCGACAGTAAAAAACTCAAGAATTACGCCTGACCAGATAAACGACAGAACTGAACCTAGCCCCATAATCATTCCCAGCAAGGTCTGAGCTGTTGAGCGTAAGTTTTTTGGCAACTCATTTTCGATGTACATTTGCATGCCAATAAATAAACCTACAACTACCACCCCGTGTAACATTTGGAAAAGAAAGATCCAAAATAGTTCTGAGGTCATTATAGTCAAAAGCCATCGCATGCCGTCACAAAAAATTCCAATTAGAATAAAGTTTTTTGCACCAAGCTTTCTCATCCATGTGCCTGCGTAAAATATCAATGGAATTTCTAAAATAAGCATAGGTATCCATAGAAGACCTATTTGTTGGATATTTCCACCCATTTCGATGACTAGCAAAGGGAAAAGTGATATTGGACTTGATAACAACATAAAGGTAAAAAAAGAAACGATTAATAGTCTTTTATAAGTTTTGCTTTTCATCAATATACGCAGGTCTGCAGGTTTTGACTTTATCGTGCTTTCATCGTTGTGGTCTTCAATTTTAAACAAAGGGAGGCATGCAATTAGGCAAAAAATGGCAGCCAATGGAAATATTAAGCGTAGACTTTCCGAAATTTCATTGTGGTTTGAACTTTCTATAAAAGTCAGGGCAAAAGGAATTGTAATTACAGAGCTTAGGTAGCCTATAGTGCCCCATACCCTTATTCTCCCGAAGTTGATTGAATTAATCTTACCTAGAATTCCAAAAGTGAGAGATGTGGCCATTGACATTACAGGGGACGTAAAGATTGACAGGAATGCCAAAGCAAAGATAAGTATTATAAGTTGATCAATGTTTTGTATTAACATATAGCCTATGGAACTACCTATTGTTACAATTATTAAGATTTCCTTACGGTAGCCTGTCGTGTCAGCGAAAACCCCCCAAAAAGGCGAGGCTAGAATTCCAAAAAGCGGGCCAATAGCTAGTATAATTCCAAGTGTAAGACCATCAAGACCCATAAAGGTTTTAAAATAAAGGCTAAAGAAAGGAAAAATTGTTCCTAACGCGGCCATATAGAAAAACCAAAAAATGCTTATTGAAATTTTTTTTTCTAATTGCAATGTATTTTGTACAGATAAGATCTGGAAAATTTTAGTCTGTCCTAACCGAAATAAAAATTTCTTAACCTAATTTTTAAGATTAATTTTAGATATCGCATCTAATAGTATTATAAAATATAATAAAAAATAAATTAAAAAATTTATAAAGACAGGTTATCATAATAAGGAAAGGGGATTTTGTAAAAATAGGGTGGCGCCCTGGTAAACGCAAATGTGAATAAAAATTTAATTTTAGGTAGTCTATTATGGTCAACACCGTGCAGCCTGTAATTCTTTGTGGTGGTGCTGGTTCTAGATTGTGGCCGCTATCTAGAACCGGTTATCCTAAGCAGTTCCTGTGTTTAAATCAGAAGTTTAGTTTATTCCAATCAACAGTTCAGCGATTAATGAATCTCAGTCTAAACGACCAACTAATAAATAAGCCCCTCATAGTCACTAATGAAGAACATAGATTTCTAGTTTCAGAACAGTTAAGAGAGATTGATGTTCAACCTGGAAGCATAATATTAGAACCCGAAGGGAAAAATACAGCACCAGCTCTGACCTTGGCCGCTCTCAGTACACAAAAAGAAGAAGATCCAATTTTAGTTGTATCTCCTGCAGATCAAACGATTCAATTACTAGATAGCTTTGAAAAATCAATAATCCAAGCTGTTGAGTTGGCGGCAAAAGATAGTATCGTTATCCTAGGTGTGCCTCCAGAGTCACCCGAGACTGGATATGGTTACATTAACGTTGGGAAGAAGCTAAAAAAAAATCAACCCTATTTTAATGTAGAAAGTTTTATGGAGAAACCAAGTATTGAAGTCGCTAAGAGATATCTAGACGCAGGCACCTACTTTTGGAATGCCGGAATGTTCGTATTGAAAAGCTCCGTGTGGTTAAAAGCAATAAACAGATTTTCACCAAAAATTGCAGAGTCATGCGTTAAAGCTTGGGGTAAACTAGAAGAGGATAATAGTTTCGTAAGACCAAACCCAGATCTTTTTAAATACGTCCCTAGCGATTCGATTGATTACGCAGTAATGGAACATTGCCCAGGTAAATTATCGATCAAAATGGTGCCCTTAAATGCAGGTTGGAATGATTTAGGGTCTTGGGATGCAGTTTGGCAGGTAGCAGACAAAGATAAATATGGTAACGTTAGTACAGGTGATGTTGTAATTTCAGGCGCCAACAATAATTTAATTTTTGCTGATAATAGACTTGTGACTTTGGTTGATGTGGATAATCTGGTAGTAATAGAGACATCTGATGCCGTACTAGTTGCAAATAAATCAAAAAGTCAGCACGTTAAAAACATTGTTGATAAACTCGCTCTCGATGGACGAGAGGAGCATACATTACATAGAAAAGTTCATCGCCCCTGGGGTTGGTATGATAGCGTGGATGAAGGCGAACGATTTAAAGTAAAGCGCATTCAGGTCAAGCCGGGCGCGAGTCTTAGTTTGCAAAAACATCATCACAGAGCTGAACACTGGATTGTGGTAAGAGGTACTGCGGAAATAACTTGCGGAGAAAAAAAATTGCTACTTTCCGAGAATCAATCTACTTATATACCACTCGGTGAGAAACATAGGCTTTCAAATCCCGGCGATACCCCCGTCGAAATTGTAGAAGTTCAGTCTGGAGGCTATTTAGGTGAGGATGATATTGTTCGATTTGAAGACCATTACGGTCGAGAAAAAAAATAATGGTGAAATCTAGGATTTATATAGCGGGTCACCGCGGCATGGTTGGCCGGTCTATTTTTAATAATCTCAAAAGAAAAAAAGACATCGAAATTATTACAAAGACTCGCAACGACTTAAATTTGCTAGAGCAGAATTCCGTGCGCGACTTTTTTAAACACGAAAAAATCGATGAGGTTTATTTGGCCGCTGCAAAAGTTGGAGGGATTGTCGCAAATAATAATTTACCCGCAAACTTTATTTACGAAAACCTAATGATTCAAACTAACGTTATCAATTCAGCGTTTGAAAACGGGGTGAAGAAACTTTTATTTCTTGGGTCTAGTTGTATTTATCCTAAATTTACCTCTCAGCCGATGAGTGAGAATGCTCTTCTAAGTAGTCAATTAGAGCCAACTAATGAGCCTTATGCGATTGCAAAAATAGCTGGTATAAAACTATGCGAAAGTTACAATCGTCAATTTGATACTGATTATAGAAGCGTTATGCCAACCAACCTTTATGGTCCAGGTGATAACTATCACGCAGAAAATTCACATGTAATACCAGGTTTAATTCGTCGTTTTCACGAAGCGAAATTGGAAAATGCCGACTCAGTTACTATATGGGGAACCGGAAAACCTAGGCGCGAGTTTTTGTTTGTTGAGGATATGGCTGCTGCTTGTGTTCATGTTATGAGTTTGAGTCGGGCAGTCTATGAAGAATTAACGTCACCAATGCTTAGTCACTTAAATGTCGGTTATGGTTCTGATATTTCAATAAAAGAACTCGCTAGCTTGATAAGAGACGTTGTAGGATTTTCTGGTAATGTCGTCTTTGATCCATCCAAGCCAGATGGAACTCCTCAAAAACTTCTGGATAGTACACTTTTAAATTCATGCGGTTGGTCTCCGGAGATTCCAATTGATATTGGCTTAGCTAAAACTTATACTAGTTTTCTTGACAATGAGCATTCACTGCAAGAGGCAAGAAAATAATGGCAGCAAACAAAGTAGCTCTGATAACGGGAGTTACGGGTCAAGATGGAGCCTATCTTTCTGAGCTCCTCTTGAATAAAGGCTATGAGGTGCATGGATTAAAACGTCGCTCCTCTTTATTCAATACCGATAGGATAGATCACTTATATCAAGATCGCCATGATAGTGACGTACGCTTTTTCCTTCATCACAGTGATATGACTGACTCGAGCAGTCTAATTAGGTTAATACAAGAAACTCAGCCAGATGAGATTTATAATTTGGCGGCTCAAAGTCATGTCGCAGTAAGTTTTGAGGAGCCAGAATACACAGCAAATTCAGATGGTCTTGGTGTGTTGAGGCTTCTTGAAGCAATTCGAATTTTAAAATTAGAAAACAAGACAAAATTCTATCAAGCCAGCACCTCAGAACTGTTCGGTTTGGTTCAAGAGACGCCTCAAACCGAAAAGACCCCATTTTATCCTAGAAGTCCTTACGCGGTAGCAAAGTTGTATGCTTATTGGATCGTAGTGAATTACCGAGAGGCGTATAACATCTTCGCTTGCAATGGGATATTGTTTAATCATGAGTCTCCTATTAGAGGCGAAACTTTTGTGACTAGAAAAATCACACGAGGGCTCGCGCGAATCAAACTTGGTTTACAGAATTGCTTGTATCTGGGAAATTTAGACTCAAAAAGAGACTGGGGACATGCAAAAGATTACGTTGAGATGCAATGGCTTATGTTGCAGCAAGAAAATGCAGAGGATTACGTTGTTGCAACGGGGATTCAGCATAGTGTCCGAGATTTTATCAAAATGGCGGCTAAATATTTAGGGTTTGAACTTACATGGGAAGGTTCCGGTGTCACAGAAAAAGCACGTGATGAGAATGGTAAAGTAATCATTGCTGTAGATGAAAAATATTTCAGACCAACTGAAGTAGATACCCTTTTAGGCGATGCGACTAAAGCAAAGAACAAGCTTGGTTGGTCTCCCTCAATTACTCTAGAGCAATTGGTGAATGAAATGGTTGAAGAGGATTTGAATAGTGCAAAACGTGATGAATTAATTAAAAAGTATGGCTTTAAGACTATGGATTACAATGAGTAATAATGCAGAACTCCAATAAAAAGATTCCACTTGCCTTTTTTACATATAATCGACCTGACCATACAGAAAGAGCATTAGATGCTCTGTACAACTGCTATTCAAAAGAAAAATATGATTTCTTCTTTTATTCTGATGCTGCTGCTGTAGAAAATATGGCGCCTCAAGTTAGCGAGGTTCGTAAAGTTTTAAAAAGAAGAGCGAAATATTTTTCTGCTACGGTCGTTGAACGTGATATAAATTTTGGCCTTGCAAAATCAATAGTTGACGGGGTAAGTTCCCTTTGTGATGAATATGGATCGATAGTTGTAGTAGAGGATGACTTGGAGGTTTCCTCAGATTTTTTAACTTTCATGTCGGCGGCTTTAGAACAATACTCTAGTGAAGAAGAAGTAATGCAGATCGCCGGTCATACCATTGCCCCTCCTCATAATTTAGATAGTCGGGCGTTCTTTCTACCTATTACGACAACATGGGGTTGGGGTACTTGGCGTCGCGCTTGGCAGAACTTTTCTTGGACGCCTGCAGGATGGCCGGAGAGAAAAGAAGATGCTGAATGGTCAAAGTTATTTACGGTTAATGGTGCCGCTGACTATATGTCTATGCTAGAGGATAGATTAAAAGGAGAAAATGATTCCTGGGGTATTTTGTGGTGGTATGCCGTTTCGATAAAAAAAGGCAAAGTTTTATATCCGGCTACTAATTTAGTATTAAATTTTGGTTTTGATGGGTCTGGGGTGCATTGTGGTTCTACAGATTTATATAACAGTCAAATCCAAAATAAAATGCAAGGCGATTTTGCGGGCAATGATTTCCCAAGTAAAATATCGGTGAGACCGTTAGATTTTTTTCTTTTGGAAGAAAAATTAAGAAAAAAAGAAAGTGATTTAAAAGCATTTATCAAGAAGCTAGGTTTGATAAGTAAACGGGTGGGTTATTGCATTAATGTAGGGATACAGTTAATAAAGACTGGTTATAACCTAAGAGATTATTGCCAAATTGCCATATCTAGACTTGCAAAAATATCAAATTCACTGGTTCAGAGAAGAAAGATGCAGTTAGTGGCTGCCAGTTGTCGATTAGGAGAAGGCTCAGAGCTAGGACCCGAAGCTGTCATTGACAATAATCGCACGTCGCCAAAATATATCGATATAGGCGCAAACTCTTATTGCAGGGGCCGTCTACTTTTGTATGCTCATGGCGGTCAAATTAAAATAGGTGATTATTGTTATATTGGTATTCGTACTGAAATATGGTCTATGCAATCTATTCAAATCGGTGACAGAGTTCTTATAGCTCATGATGTTAATATTCACGATGGTACAGCGCACTCTCCTGATGCTAAACAGAGGCACGAGCATTTTAAGAATATCTTAAAAAAAGGTCATCCAAGTACATGGGATGACGTGCCAGGTGTGGTTGCAGAGCCAATAGTTATTGAAGACGATGTTTGGATAAGTTTTGGAGCAACGATTTTACGGGGTGTTAGGATTGGGCAAGGTAGTATAATATCGGCAGGATCTGTTGTAACATCAGACGTTCCTCCTGGAATGGTTTACCAAAATAAAATTGAACCGCATCTGCGACCAATAAAATAAATAAAATGATTAAAGCTTTTAAATATCGTCTTAAAATTTTCTTAAGAAAAATAACAGGCTTATTGAATTCTAGTGATCAACTAGGGAAGTTGATGATTCTTCAAGACAGGACCATGTCATCGGCAAGGACAATTATCAATTCGAGTAATCAGATTAATAACATGTTGGCCTTGCAAGGTCGGGCACTGTCTTTGCAGAACGTTGATAGAGCTCCTTTTGCTTCCCTAGGGGAGGCGGAATTTAAAGTTTTCTCACAATCCGGCGAAGACGGGATTTTGCAATATATTATTCAAGAGTCTGGGATCAAGGATGACGAAAAAATTTTTGTGGAATTCGGTGTGGAGGATTACTCTGAAGCTAACACTAGATTCTTGCTAATCAATAATTTTTGGCGCGGCTTAATAATTGATGGTAATAAAGTTAATATGAATAAAGTGAAAAACAGTGATTTATACTGGAAGACAAACCTTACTGCAGTTGATGCCTGGATAGATAAGGAAAATATTAAT
>MDTD01174208.1_pt1 | contig 11620 bp, 7 predicted proteins | sample 811221 | NCBI WGS metagenome assembly MDTD01 (sample SAMN05326646, study PRJNA326480) | marine metagenome | isolation source: seawater | place: Pacific Ocean: South West | collected 2011
CATCCCAGTTATCTGGTGGGGGGCTGGCCTTGTATTGTTTGCATCGCTCTATCATGAGTGTTGTAGGCTGATCCGGGCCTGGGCGACCGGGATTCTCTGCCGCATCAGAAAGAAAGCTCTCGTACATTGCAATGGCTTCATCCCATCTTCGATTTCGGTAATGATCAAAAGCCTCATTGAACTTTGCTGCATAGATGGAATTGTTCATTGTCTTGGACCGTTGCCCGCCTTCGCCTGGCAGGGGTTCGTAGACTGCAATGGGTATGGATTTTCCTTTCACCGCTACAAGGTCGATGAGCCTGCAGGGAAGGGTCTGGCTTTCTTCGGCTACCATCGCTTTATAGGTCGCTTCGCTAATGAGCATATCCACGCCATAGGTCTTGGTAATGCCTTCCAGCCGGGAACCCAGGTTAACATTGTCTCCGATCACCGTGTAATCCAGGCGCTGGTTGGAACCAATATTTCCTACAATCATTTCGCCGGTGTGAATTCCTACTCCCATTCGAAGCAATGGAGCGCCTTCTTGCTTCCAGCGTTCATGTAGTAAGTGCAATTCATGAAGCATACCCAGGCCGGTGCGGACTGCTCTTGTTGCATGGTCTGTTTGATTCAGAGGTGCATTCCAGAAAGCCATGATAGCATCGCCAATGTACTTATCCAGCGTTCCTTCCTCTTCGAACACTACATGGACCATACGATCCAGGTATTCATTGAGGATATGTACTACAGTGGCCGGGTCCATACCTTCGGCCATGGTTGTAAACGAGCGGATGTCCGTGAACATAACAGTCATGTTCTTTCGCTCGCCAATCTCAGCCTGGAGCTGGCCCCGTTTCATTACATCTTCCAGAACAGCGGGAGACAGATATTTCGACATGGCGGACTTGAACTTGCGCTTTTCCAGACCTTCGGTAAAACTCAAATAGGCTACAGATCCGAGAAAGGCCATGGGAAATCCTATGAGAAAACCGGCCAGAGGAAGAAGAGTATCAAAGAATTGGAATGCTACCAGGGAGATGGCTGCGATAGCCAGAAGCATGATTCCAGGAAAAATCACTCTCCCTGCCAGGCCGTGGGTGTAGATCACCAGAAAGTTGGCCAGCGGAACCAGCAGAATGAGAGCCACAAGCGCAAACCAGGGACTCAATACAGTGAGGTAGTGATCCTGCAGAATATTAGATGCAAGGATTGCATGCAAAAAGACCCCGGGCATGCTACCATAGGGCGTGGTTTTAACGTCATGAGTGGCTGCGGCCGTGGCCCCAATGATAACAGTTTTTCCCTGCAGCTCCAGGGGATTAAACTTCAAATCTTCTAGCGAGGTGAATTCGCCTTTGTCGATAGCAATCTTTGTTTCGATGAGCGATGTAATCGAGTATCGCTTCATCTCATTGTACAGCTCATCTTCGGGATAATAGTGAAATCGAACGGAGCCGTTTTCGGCGGGAATAGTCCTTTCTCCATTTGTCGTATTCAATACAAGATTTTGCCCTCTGTAGGATACGGACTGCAAACCAATCAGAGGGGCTACAGCTGCCAGAGACAGAGAAGGATAGTAATCGTCTTTGTATTTGAATAGGTGCCTGGCTTTTCGCGCCACCCCATCCGAATCGGGATGAAACGTAACCGAATGGGCCCCTGGAAGAGTGCTCAAGATTTCGCGGGCCGGATAGATGACTCGATTGTATTCCCGGGAAACTTTGTCAGGCCCTTCGTAAGGAATGGACTGGGCTCGAACTATGTCCGGCAGGGAAGGCAGATCTTCCAATCCCTCTTCGTAGCGAAAGTTCAGTGCATGGGATATAACAGGAATTGCTTCCCCTACTGCGGACAGGGCCTCATCTTCAGGGCTTTCTTCGAAAAAGGTTACGTCAAAGAGGATTTTCTGGGCACCGAACTGAGCTACGAATTCCAACAGGGGAACATAAGCATTCCGTTTCCATGGCCATCGACCATATATAGGATCTTGACCCAGCTTTTGCAGGGACTGTTCGTCGATTTCAAGAAGCAGGATGTCTTCGCTGAACTCATGACCGGGATTAAAATAGATGTAACGCAAATCGGTAATGCGGTTCTCAACCCTGGCCAGTGCTCCCAGAAAATGGAGCACCAGCACAAGAACGATCGGTACGATGGTCAGGATTCCAAACCAGACCTTCTTGTTTTTTAGCATACTACAGACCCCGTGTGCTGGCCTGGAACCGGGCAGTGTTGGTCTGCTGGCCGGAGAGGCCATTTTGTTCGATCACTGATTTGACTTTGTTCTGACGTTCGGTGGCAGGGGCATTTTTCTGGGGAATTCCCAGTTCCACTACCCGAACCAGCACAGCCGGATCATAACCCAGGCTGGAAAGATAGAACGCTGCCGCTGCATCGGCCTCGAAGACTTGCGGGCCAGAGCGCTTTCCCTGCCGAATGGTTTCGTACAGCTCTTCTGAGCCGGACTCCGATGTCTCGATCAAGGAACCATCGGTCAGCAAGGAATCGTCATGGTGAGCCAGCGCCACATGGGCCACTTCTCTGGCAAGAACGGCAGCCAGCTCCGCTTCGGAGGATAGACTCTTGATATATCCTTTGCTGATGAGAATATAACCACCGGGACCGGCTACAGAGATTGATTCATCTGTGTCCAGAATGGCAAAGTGGTAATCTCGGTCGGATTGCCCGGCGGCCTCAACAACAGCCTGTCCTACAAGGGAAACATAGGACGTTGCTGTGGAATTCTTAAGGATGCCATCTGCTTTGGCAAATCGGGCTGTAAGGGCTCGACCCACGGCAACCTCGCGGAGGCTACGGTCTTTGGGGCTGAGAGAGGAACACTGGGCCGTGATGAGTATCAGACCCAGTGCAAGAAAGGAAGCTGTAGCTTTCTGGACTACGGCTTTGTTTTGATTTAAGTAATTACGATGAAACCTCATGATCCAAACTTATGGAGCTTTCCCTGGCGGAGGAAAATGTCCACTTGTTTTTGGTTCGGTTTCTGTTTCTCGATCCAGTCTACTTCGCTAAAATCAAATGCTTCGGGGTTATCGAATCTTTCATCGGTACCTGTGGAGAATCCTCTGGCAGCGGCTGTCTCACTATAGGCCGAAGCTTTGTCTCTTGTGGCCACTTGTTGATTCAGTTTGATCTTGGTAGTATCCACTTTTCCAGTGGGGGCGTACTTGGATACGAACAGTTTAGAGACATATCCGGATCCCATGGGGCTTTGTACCTGAACAAACATACCCTGTTGTCCGCTACTGTTCACCTGGGTTCCAGGCTTAAGAGCGGGACCGGTGGAGCTCATTTTAGGCTCTTTGAGCAATTTGGCGGCCGGGCTTACAACATATAGAGTTTCTGCGAATACAGCTCCCGTGAAAGCAAAGGCTGCTACCATTCCCAGTATTAGTGCTAATTTCGTTTTTTTCATGATTTTCTCCAGAGCTATAGCTTCTCTTACATCCTTTGGACGTTAAATCAACCAGTATTGTTCCCATTTTTGCAAATTGGACCCGGTTGGATCAAGGACTTTGAGAATATTCTTTCTGAAGAATGCTGGATGGGATTAACTGGATGAAGGTCGGATCACGGACGGTTCAAGCCTCCGGGTCCAGCTCCCCTTTTTTGATGGCTCGCCGGCCTGCAGCTGTGACCCGCAGTAGATGCTGAAAAAGCCTTTTTCGACGACTATCTCCCAGCATTTTTTCTATGGAATCCTGAGCTTCCTGCCAGAGCGGCACGGCTTCTTTAAGAACCTGCTCTCCACTGCTGGACAGCTCGTAATTGCGCATTCTGTGATTGGGGCTATCTGCTCGAATGACCCAGCCATGCTTTTCCAGAGGCTTCAAATTCCTGGTCAGAGTGGTGCGATCCATGGCCAGGGACTGGGCCAGGTCTGTTAAGGATCGATTCCCAATCCTTGAAATGGCAGCCAGAATTGTAAGCTGGGTGCAACGAATCCCCGCTGGTTCCAGGATTTGATCGTAATACTGAGTGATCAAACGGGATGCTTTCCGAAGGTTTAAACAAACGCACTCAGCTGCAATTCGATAGGTCAGTGGCTCTAACTCGGCATGCGGTAGCACCCTGGGGTTTCGGGTATGTTTTTTGTCTGAATCTGACATGGTAAGAGACCTTCTGACTGATACAGCCCAACGAGTTGATGCAGGGTCCTTTTTTAGCAGGGATTTACTGGCCCCGGGCCAGAGTTAGCCGGGCATCCTTGCGAATGCCCGACCAGAAATCTGAGACTGATTATACTCTCTCGATAACAGTAGCGATACCCATACCGCCGCCGATGCAAAGAGTAGCCAATCCGTACTTTTTCTCCTGGCGCTCCAGTTCATCTACCAGAGTTCCCAGGATAATAGCGCCGGTGCCTCCCAGAGGGTGACCAAGGGCAATAGCTCCACCGTTTACGTTCACTTTATCTCTAGGAATGTTTAGCTCTTTCATTACATAAAGAACTACAGCAGCAAAGGCTTCATTGATTTCCCACAGATCGATGTCTTCAGGCTTCAGTCCTGCTTTATCCAGCGCTTTCTTAGCCGCAGGAACAGGTCCTGTGAGCATAATAGTAGGCTCGGAGCCATAGGAAGCCATGGATACAATTCGTGCACGAGGCTTCAGGCCAAATTCTTTGGCTTTTTCGCTACCCAGCATGACAACACCGGCTCCATCCACAACGCCGGATGAATTACCCAGGGTATGCACATGGTTGATGGAATCGAATTCTTTGTAAGTTTTCAGTGCAATAGCATCCAGTTGCTTCTCGCCTATGGTTTTGAATACTGCAGGCAGATTGGAAAGAAAGTCCAGATCGCTCTCAATACGAGGATGTTCGTCTAGCTCTACCGGTTTACCGTCTTTGCCTTCGACGGGCACAATGGAGTTTTTGAAGCGACCATCTTTGATAGCAGCATCGGCCCGTTGCTGAGACTCAACAGCGAACTTGTCCACATCCTCACGGCTGAATTTTTCTTTTGTAGCGATCAAATCTGCGGAGATCCCCTGGGGCACCAGGTTGTAGTTCTCGGCAACGATGGGGTTTCCGATACTCATATCCATTCCCAGGTCGCCCATGTCGGCTCCCATTTTCACAGCGCTCATGGATTCAACTCCACCGGCTACGATCAGATCTGACATTCCGGAAGCAATGGCTCCAACACCGTTGTTTACAGCTTGAAGACCGGATCCACAAAATCGGTTCACTGTGTAGCCAGGGACATTTTCTGGCCACTGAGCGGCCATTACGGAGTACCGTGCAATACAGCTGGATTGCTCATTTACCTGAGAAACGCAGCCCAGGATAACATCCTCTACCAGAGAAGGATCCAGTTTGTTTCTGCTTTCCAGGGCTTTTAGAGTGGCCGCAGCCAGGTTTTGCGGATGCACATGAGCCAGTGAACCGCGCTTCTTTCCTTTCCCACGGGGGGTTCGGACATGATCATAAATATAGACATCAGTCATAAGTCGCTCCTTTGATACGTGTATATGCACCAAAAAAAATCGCAGCTCTGACGTCAAGAAAAAAAGGGTGTATATGCACGGATGGTGTATGGACACCTGTTTCGAGGTGAACATCCCTTTTCTGCGCGGAAACGCTCTGGCAACCCTGTAGCATGCCCTCCGATTCTCCGGGTCTGGCTGTTTTCGCTTCTAATATCTGGAAGGGTCCGGGTCTGGCGGCTACTGGCATTGCGCCAGCGTGTTCGGGGATCTCTTTATTCTGTCAGCAATCCCGTCAGTTCTGGCTGAACAATTCTGCAATCAGGGATTCAAATTGTTCCTTTTGAATGGGCTTGGATAGAAAAGCCACCATCCCTGCTTCCATCGCTTCCTTTTTATCCCTTTCCAGCGTGCTGGCGCTAAGGGCAGCCACCGGGGGGCATTCACTGCCATAAGTCTCCTGTAGAAATCGAGCTGCCTGAAACCCATCCATGTCCGGCAGGTGTAAATCCATCAATACAAGATCCGGGGATTGATCCTTGATCATTTCAATACCGCTTCTGGCTGTGGTGGCCACGGTTACCGCGTATCCTCGTTTTTTCAGGAGCCTCTGCAATAGCACGGCATTGTCCTCGTTGTCTTCGAAGAGCAGGATTCTGATAGAAAGCTTTTGATCCAGGGTCCGATTGGCCATTTCGCTGACTACCGATACCGGAAAGGAGATTTCCAGCTCGCTTTCCTTCGAATCCAATTTGTGGAGATCAAGTTCTCCACCAATCATGTGAAGTAATCCACGCGCCAGTGTCAGGCTGAGTTCTCTGGCATTACGCGGACGGTAATTGCTGGAACCAAACATTATTCTTCGGATCAATTCCGGATCAGCGCCCGGAAGACTCCGCGCCTTCACATGAATCTTGAAGCGCATTTTGCCAGCCGCAATTTCATGAGAGACTGATACATTACCGTCCCGTCGACTACTCAATAACGAAAACGCAAGCCGATCCAGAATCTGCCGTATGGCGCCGCTATCGGCACGTACCTCTATTCCGCTTCCGGACATTTGATAATGAATAACCAGATTGGCCTGGCGAAAGATGGGCTCAAGACGACTGACTGTAGACTGAACAAACTCGGCGATCCGAAATCTATGGGGGGACGGTTCCATTTTGCCTGCACCAAGGCGAGCGTAGTCCAGGATGTCGTTCAGTAGATGCAATAGCCGGTAAGCGTTTCTCTGTAACGTGGAAAGAATCAACCCTGGCTTCACTCCGCTAGCCTGCACTGGTTCGTTGCGGTAGGATTCTTCCAGCAATTCCGCCGCGGAAAGGATTCCGGACATGGGCGTTCGGATTTCATGGCTCATCGCTGCGATGAAATCGTCCCTTGTTCTGGTAGATTCTTCCAGTTCTTGCACAGCATGTTCCAGGGCTTGCTGTTCCTTTTCCAGACCCCTGCGAGTTTGCAGTTCGGCCGTACGATCCACATGCAGATGCAGGAATGCAGGATCGCCATGAAAAACGATCTTTCGCACTGAAATCGCCGTTTCGAGCATACGACCCGAATGACTTCGAATCGAAACTAATTTGCGATCCAGCTCCTCCTGCTGGATTTCTTGTGGGAGGCTACTGGCATCATCGGGCAGAATGTGAGTCAGGAGACTCCAGTTTGCATCAACATGGTACTGATTCTCCGCCGCCTGGTTCCAGAATACTGGGCCGGCGCATGGCTCTCGCAGAACCAGAACGGGAAAGGGAGAAGCCTGCAATAAGGTCTTGAGGAAGTCTTCACGATTCCTGCCGGTCAATGCCTGCAATCTTACGGATCGGATGCGAAGACCCAGAGCTATGGAAAAGAAAAGAAGGGCACCCAGAGCGCCCAGGGGCAATACCAGTTCCGCTCGGGGGTCATTGTTTTCGCTGTGGATAAGCCATTGGTGAAGGCTACCGGCCAGCAATGCGATGATCAAGCCTGGCAGGATGGCGGCTGCCGGACGAAAACCGAGGCGAGCCTGTTGCGCGGACAGAAAGACAAAAAACAGTACGGGTATGAGGGCAACCCAGGAAACCCATGGACCATGCCAATTCGGACGGAACCAGAGCACGGATATGAGGCCCAGGAATGTCGCGATTAGAACCAAAGAGAAATAGTAGCCTGCTCGGGGTTTCTGGAGCAACAGCAAACTTCGTAAGAAATTCGTTCCCATCACTCCGGTTGCGAAAAGCAGGCTGATTGAGGTGGTGGTATCTTGAACAGAACCGCCAGGGAGGCTGTAGACTGGATCCGGGCTGAATTGTAGAAACTGAAAAAGAAGCACGGACACAGACAGCGCCGAATAATTGAGATAGAGCAAATCCCTGGTGGCCATGGCCAGAAATGCATTGTACAGAAATAGAATGGCCGTGGCTCCATAGATCAGTCCGTGCAGGACAGCTAATTGCTGAATTTCTGTCAGATCGCCGCTCATGCAGAAAGGTCCTCTTTTGCAGCCATTAGATCACGAATGATTTTCGCAAGTTCTCGGCTGGAACAGGGCGGAGTGAGGATAGGCCACGGGCAATGGCCTGGATCCCGGGCATCGGCATTCCAGAGAATGGATGGCCATGGAGATGGATCCTGCCAGTTTTCTGTTATAAGAAATTCCAGTTCCGCTCGTTGCCAGCTTGCCTCCGTGCCGTCCAGGCGAATGACATTTATGCCAAGAAGCCTGAGCTGAGCTTCCAGCATTTCCGCAGCATCATCTTGCACAATGGAGAGTCCGGCCCGCAACCCCTGCACTGAAGTCGATGTACTGTCTATATCCGATGGTCCCTGGCCCTCGAGCTTTTTGGCTGGAAGGCGAATCCAGAAGCGGCTTCCGCCTTCCTTACGGTTTTCGCAACCGATTTCTCCATTCAGCTGCTCCAGAATTCCCTTGCTGATGGCCAGTCCAAGACCTGTGCCCCCGAACCGCCTGTAAGTTCCCGGATCCAGCTGTTCAAATCTGCGAAACAGGCGATGCATCTTCTCTGGCGGGATTCCGGGTCCATTGTCTGCCACCGAGATTTCCAGGGACCCACCTTCATAAACCCCTCGAATTTCAATTAGCCCGGCATCGCTGAACTTGATCGCATTGCTGATGAGGTTGCTCATGACTTGCTGAAGTCGTGTTTTGTCCAGCTCCAGGGCTGCAGGCAGGGGTTTTAGATCCAGCCTTAATGTTAGACCTTTCTTTTGCGCGCTGGTGCGAAAGAGCTCTACCGTGTCCTTTAACAATTCAGAGAGGTCCACGGATTCCCTGTGAATGTTTAAAGTACCGGATTCCAGACGCGATACCTCTTCCAGATCGTTCAAAAGAGAAACCAGTGTTGCTGCGCTTCGGAGTAATATCCCGGAAAGATCCTTTTGATCCGAGTCCAGATCCAGTTGATTGATTACATCTGCGGCCAGGTAAACAGCAGACATCGGTTTGCGAATCTCTGCTGTCATGGAAGAAAGAAACTCATCCTGGGCCCTTCGGTTTTCCTCGGACTGCATTTTCGCATCCAGAGTTGATGCATGTTTTTCCTCAAGAGCCAGCTTGCTTTCCATTTCCTCAGTGATCTCAGAATGAAACTGAAGTCTGGCCCATCGTCCTTCCATCAGGATATCAGCCGCATGCACAGATATCCACCGGTCCCTCTGGTTCTGACGGAATGCATAGATTCCCGATTCTTTCCAGTTCGGCAGTTCCATATCTTTGTATAGAGTATGCGCCGCTCGATTGGCAAAGAGAAGGTCTCCGGCCTGTCTCAGGAGAATGGCATAGGGAAGGCCCTGAAGAAGACTTGTGAGAGATTGATTTCTCTTTCCGGTGGTTTCTGTTTCGTCCTCTAACTTGCGAAGGCGATAGCCCAGGCCAAAGGACAGCAAAAGCAATTCCGCAACGTTTCCGAACGCCACTCCGTACATAGTGATATTATTATACGGAACAAGCCCAAGACTTCTCAAAGAGGATCCAATTCCAGTGACCCATAAAATCAGAAATGCGAAAATGGAAAATAGAGCGGGCTGAAAACCCTGCCTGTATCGGACCACAGAAATGACAGCAATGATAAGAATTCCAGATATGGCATATAATGGATAAAGGACGATGACTCTGGCGGGGGGAATGGTAAGGCTTGCAGTCAGCAATCCTGCGCTAAAGATCTGAATCCCTCGAAGACACCAGTACTGATATTTTTGTTTCCTCGTGATGTTCAGAAAAAGCCGGAAAAACTCCGAGCCAAAAAGCCCTATCTGAAGGGCCATCACTATGGGAACGGCACGTTGTTCAAACCAGGGAAAGGAGCCCCAGAGAAACTGGGCGCCATGACCATAGTAAGACAGAAAATAGAAAAGAAATGCCAGGCTATAGAGTGAATACAAGAAATAGCTTCTGTCTCGAAGCGAAAGCCAGATAAGTCCATTGTACAGCGCCATAAGAAGCACGGAACCGTACAGAATTCCAAAAATTAAAAGCCTGCTTTCCGCATCCCTTTGAAAACTCCGGGGATCCCAGATCTGCAAGGCAGCAATCATATCCATATCCGAGGACAAACGAACATAAACTGTATGCTTTCCGGGAGGGATGATTAGCGGCATTACCGGATTAGAAAATGGGATAGGTCTTTTCGCAAATTTCAGAGTGCGATCGATTTGCGCATGGTCAACAGGCTGTGCCTCTTCCGGGGAAAAAACCAGCGCATCTATAGAGCGAATGAGGGTAAAGTCCTCCTCCAGCAAAATCTCCATGGGTGCCCGGGTATTGTTGTTCAGCTGTATTCGGATCCAGAGCACTGCAGAGGTGTAACCATGGTTGATGTCTTTTCGTTTGCTTCGTATCCAGTGGGAGTCTGGCAACTTTCGAATCTCACCGACGGTTCGATCATCCTGGTCCAGATAGGAGTGAAAGGAATATGGTGCCTGTAGGGCGCTGATTGGACCGTTTCCCGGCAGAGTGTCCAGACTGATATGTCGCAGACCGGTATTAATATCCCGGGCCTGACCCAAAGTCGGAGTGAGCAAAATGAGAAGACAGGTTAGCGAGTAAAAGGCGGGGAACATCCGGCTTCGTTGCATCAAGGAAACGGCCATCCTGAGCGAGGTGAGCCAGGGCATGCCAGCAGTCCGGGCCGAATGATCCGTGCCGCTCGATTCTGAAAGGATAGGTAAGCCGGACACATGCTTGCTCGCTTTCCTATTCGAGCGGACGATTTTTTCAGCCTGTGATTGAATTCCGAACTCCCCGGGGCATTATTAGCCTTAAGAAGGATCTTAACAGGGATGCCTACCTCATCAACCGATTTATGATCCGGCAAGCCAGCCTGGCCAGAGTAACGTTTTCGGGCTCTCCGAGGAGGGGGATCGGTCTGACCGGCCAGGGGCAAAACTCCTCAGAAAGCGCAGCCGGTTATTTCCGGTCCATCTCAATCCATTGCGCGCTCTTCACTTCAATGCGATGCACGTATTGCTGCTCATCCGCTCCGGATATTGCGGGGGACTCTTGAATCGAAATCAAGAATGGAATCCTGATGCCATCCACGGACCTGTAATCGGAATAATGAATCCAACCGCTGTATGATTCTGCCAGTTCCCGGAGAGTGAATTGGATCAGTCTTACTTCGAGATTCCGTGCATCCAGATAGATCCGATAATGGTCAGTAGCTGGATCATTTAGATCCCCGGATGCAAAGAAAAAGGTGAAGTACTCATGTTCATTCAAGGTTCGCTTCCCGTGATATTGCAAGTCCTCACGCAATGGTAATCGAAGAGTCCAGGTCATGTAGTCGCGCATAGGGCCGATGTAGAGACGATCCAGGTTCGAGCCGCCTACAAAGGAATCTCCATCTAGCGTATAGACCGCGCTCTCTGAGCCCTGGTTGTGTAGCGTCATTCGAATCCAGGAATCTGATAACCCCATAGCTGCTTCGAAGGATTGAACCGCATCATCGGCCGGAGTAAACCATCGCACCAGCCAACTATTCCAGCGATCCACGCCAGCGATTCGCAGTTGCTTTTTCGTAGAGATCTTATTAAGCCCCAGGTTGTCTCTGTGCTTTCCGAGAATCCCATGGCCAGAATTCGGGTCGGGCGTGCCGGCGAAAGTCAGGTTGGCCGCAGAGCATTGCAGCGAGGCTCCGATCAACGTTAAGATAGCAATACCAAGGTAATAGGGAAACTTCATAGATTTTCA
>MDTD01004431.1_pt1 | contig 11619 bp, 7 predicted proteins | sample 811221 | NCBI WGS metagenome assembly MDTD01 (sample SAMN05326646, study PRJNA326480) | marine metagenome | isolation source: seawater | place: Pacific Ocean: South West | collected 2011
ATTACAACCATCAGAAAAGGAATAGATAGCAGGGTATCCACCGTGCGCATCATGACGGCATCAATACGACCACCGTAGAACCCGGATATCGCACCGTAGGCGACACCAATGGTGACTGCTACAAAGGTGGCGACCAACCCGACAAGAATCGACACCTGACCCCCGTAGAGAATGCGGGAAAACAGATCCCGACCCATGGCGTCAGTGCCCAGCCAGTGTTCCGCAGAGGGAGCAGCAAATTTGTTGGTCAAATCCTGCTGAATTGGGTCCTTGCAGAACCATGCAAAACCAAAGCACAGCAGGCAGGTAATGACAAAGAGGGCGAGGCTGATGATGGCGACCCTGTTCTTGCCCATGCGAATCCAAGCGTCTCTCCATAGTGACGAGCCTCGCTCCGCGTGTAGTGGCATACCGCCGCGTTGGCGATCCACGTTTTCAGAGTCTATGTTTCCGGAGGTCATGGGTTATTTGGAAGAGTCTCCGGTAATGCGCACTCGAGGGTCGAGGATGCCAGTCAGGAGGTCCGCAGCAAGGTTCATGATCACGATTAAAAATCCGAAGAAAAGCGCCACTCCCAGAAGTAGGAATTCATCTCGCGAGATGACGGCGTTCACGAAATGCTGTCCCATGCCAGGAACCTGAAAAATGGTCTCTACAATAAAAGAACCGCTGATTAGCGCTGCGAAGGCGGGGCCGATGAACGCGACAGAGGGCAAGATGCCGCCACGTAGTGCGTGGCGCAGGATGACCTTGCGGGCGGGGATGCCCTTGGCACGTGCTGTTCTGATATAATCCTGAGAGAGGATCTCGAGCATCCCACCACGAGTCAGGCGCGCCAGATATGCCGCCGTAGAGAGTCCCAGCGTTATAGCCGGCAGCAGGATGTCCTGCGGGTTGCCCCATCCGGCAACTTTGATTCCCGGGAGGTTAGCGGCAATGAAAATTTGAAACAGGGGACCAATGGTAAATGCGGGAACACAGATGCCTATCATGGCGATGGTCATGCTCCCCCAGTCCACCCAGCTGTTCTTGCGCACTGAGGAAATGATGCCGATTGGCACACCGATGCAAATGGCGATGCCAAGAGCGCTCAGGCCGAGAACAACGGAAACCTTGAAGGACTGGGAGATGATGTCCTTTACTGGTCGACCCTTACTCGTAGAGACTGCCAGTGATCCCTCTGTAATAATATTCTTGGGGTAAATGAGATACTGGTGAAGAAGCGGCTTATCCAGACCGTAAAGGGCTCGCTGATAAGCCTTGGATTCCTCTGAGAGGTTTTTTTCTCCAGTGAAAGGCTCTCCCGGCATGGCCTTGGCCAGAAAGAACGTAATGGTGTAAAGGGCGAATAAGACAAACAGGCCCTGCAGGAGTCGACTGGCAATAAAACGAAGCATCAGCGACCAAGGTTCTTCAGTGAGGGATTCGAGGCTCTTTCAAGCCGGAGGAATTTATACGGATGATTGTCCAGAATGAGTGGATCCCAACCCTTGACGTCGGGGTGAATGAGATAGTTTCGCGTATACCAGTAGAGGGGAAGGATAGGGCTCTCGGAAAGGAAGAGTGCTTCGGCCTCCTCGAGTACGCGGTATCGCTCCTGCGGGTCACCGGTGTTGCCGGCTTTCTTCAGCAGGGCCTCAAACTCTTCATTATGCCATCCTGTCCGGTTATTACCGCCGTCTTTCATCCACATGTCCAAAAACGTCAGCGGGTCCAGATAATCGCCGATCCAACCTCCCGCAGCCAGACCGTAGTCCTTTTCAAACATCGTTGTGATGTAAGAGGTCCATTCCATTTGTCTGATCCGGATGCTCACCCCAAGGTTGTCCTTCCACATCGCCTGTAGCGCCTCGGCGTTAGCTTTAGATGTCTCCTTGTCGGTGGTAAGGAACTCGATTTCGGGAATCCCAGCTCCTCCAGGATAACCGGCCTCAGCCAGTAAACGGCGGGCGCCTTCCGGGTCAAAACCGACTGTCTTGGCAGGGCGGTATTCGCCAAAGGGAGGAACCAGACCTCCGGCTGGTTTCTGCCCACCTTTCAGGACGTTGGTAATCAGGGATTGCTGGTCAATTGCCTTGGAGAAGGCCATCCGCACCCTAGGGTCAGTAAACGGTTCGCGTGTGACATTGGCACGGATGAAATAGGTGCCCAGGTACAATTCGTTACGAACTTGATCCGGGTAGCGCTGACGGGCGTATTCGATCAATTCCGGGGCGAGGGTATAGGTAACGTGCATCTGGCCGTCAAAATACATCCGGTCCTCAGTGTAGAGGTTTGAGATCGGCAGGTAGCGGATGCCGTTTATGCCAACATTATCGCTATCCCAGTAGCGCGGATTCCGCTCAACCTGGATGTGATCATTGAACTTCCATGAGGAAAGAATGAAAGCTCCATTGCTGACGATGTTCTTCGGTTTGGTCCAATCGGTAAAGCGATCACCGATTCTTCCGTGTTTAAGGATGCTGTGTTTAGGAACTGGATACCACGTGTAGTGCTTGGTGATCTCGGGGAGGAAGGCAATTGGGGAGTTGAGTTTTACCCGCAGGGTATGAGGGTCTGGGGCTGAGGCGCCAAAATTAATCAACTCCCAGAGTTCCCTTCCGCTATCGGCAAATTCGAGGTTTTTTTGGATAAGGATTTCACGGACCTCGGGGGGCACGTCTTCCGGCCATTGAAATAAGACAGGATCTAACTGAAGGGCCCTGATTTGCTCTGCTGTGAGGTGGTCGAGGCCTTTTTTGTTGAACGACGTTTTCCCATTTTCGTTTGGACCGAAATCGACTTTCTTGAGGGTTTCCCACGGCACGGGAAAAGATTCATCGTTGCGGCAGGTGAGGTAAGAGCGCTGTGACTTGTGGTATGGTTCTGCATCCTCGATGTAGTAAAGCATGAAAGAGTAATCTGATGCCAGTGATGGACTGAGGATACGGCGGAAGGAGAACAGAAAATCCTCGGCAGTCAGGGGAGTGCCGTCTGACCAACTGGCATCCTTGCGCAATTCGAAGACCCATTCGTCAGGTTTTTGAGGGTCCGTCGGATACCATTTTTCTGCTACCCCGGGGAGTGCTACTCCGTCCTTCGACGGGTGGCCGACCACCAGTCCCTCAAAAAGGGCCCTGATGATGTTGCTCTCGAGGACTCCGCTGACGATGTGCGGATCTAGGCCCTTTGGCTCAGAGGTGTTACCCATGATCAGGATGCCTTCCCTGGTAGCACGATCGACCGCAGTCTCACCTTGCTTACAAGCTCCCGTCAAAAGGGCAGCGATCAAAAGACCAAGGATCGTGATGAGGCGCATCGCTGGAAACGTTTCAAGGTCTTTTGAGGAAGCCTTCTGACCTCCATAAGGGCTGGAAAGCGCACTCAGCAGAGAAGGGGATTCCGGAGCGAAGGCGCGCATTGGGGATACGATGCAACGGATCTTACCCCCTTGGCAAAGCTCTTTGCGGAATCAGCTGCTTTTTTGGTAAATTTCAGTCACTTGTGACGATGAATAACCCGCAGGCTTGATTCGTCCCACTGGAAGGCTAGAACCGGGAGGTTTCCGCCTCCTGAGGCTTTTTTCCATGAAGGTTTATTTTCTCCGGCGTCTACTTCTGGTTCCTGTGACGCTGCTCGGGATTACCATGCTGGTTTTTATTCTGATGCGAGCGGCTCCGGGTGGGCCTGTGCAGAGGGACCTGCAGGAAATGAATAATGCGGCCGCGGGTGAGCAAGGTGGAACCTCAGGGATGAGAGAATCCGAGGGAGCGGCGATTACGCCTATTCAGCTCTTTGAAATTGAGGAGAGACACCGTAGGGAAAAAGGAACTTGGAGGTCTTACCTTGAATGGCTGGGTGTGCTGCCCAGGGACCTCCAGCGGACAGCTCGAAGCTTCAACAAAGAAGAGATCAAGGTGACGGTTCAGGTTCCGGGAGTGAACATGAATGCAGAGATAGTCAAGAAGGAGGATGGGAGCGCCGAACTCAGGCCTTCGGAGGACCTTTCGGATGACCAGAAGAAGATGGTCGAAGAGAGGATTAAAGACTATGATTGGAAAGTGCGGATCGTCGGGGTTGCGGAGCTGAGGAAGCGATGGAAAAGAAATTCGGGAGGATTAGAACTTCCCGATGCGGGAAGTCTCCAGGAGCGGGCCGTGCTCTTCCAGTCCGGTCACGATGGGCTATTGCAGGGGAGTCTGGGGAAATCTGATAAGTATAATGATCCCGTGATAAGTCTGGTGCGTGAACGCATTCCTATTTCTCTCTTCTATGGAGTGATTTCAATGATCCTGATTTACGGAATCTGTATTCCTCTGGGAATTGTGAAGGCGATCAAGCATCGCACTTGGCTGGATAACGTTTCCTCTATCGCGGTCTTTTCTGGATATGCAATTCCCGGCTACGTGCTGGGGTCTTTTCTCCTCGTTTTCCTTGGAGCCCGTCTGGACCTTTTTCCCCTTTCCGGATTCGTCTCGGAGAATTTCAGTGAGCTCACTCCCGGCGCCAAGATTTTCGACCTTTTTCACCATGCGGTCATGCCGCTTGCCTGTTATCTCGTGGGAAGCTTTGCCTTCATGACCTTCATGATGAAGAACAATCTGATGGATAATCTGGCAGCGGATTACGTGAGAACTGCAACAGCCAAGGGAGTTCCTTACAGCTCCGCGGTATTCAGACATGCTTTCCGTAACTCGATCATACCGATTGCCACGACGGTTGGACAGAATGTGACTTTGATCGTCGGCGGGAGTTTTCTTATCGAGGGGATCTTCGATATCAACGGTTTTGGCCTGTTACAGTATAGTGCGATCTTGGAAAAAGATGAACCGGTAGTTCTGGGAGTGCTGACTATTTCGGCGACCCTGATGCTTCTAGGCAATGTGATTTCCGATCTCTGCGTGGCTTTTGTCGACCCCCGGATTCGGTTTGGATAAATGGTATTTCGTCTAACAGGTCTTGTCCTTATTCTGGTCAGCGTGGGTGCGGTGATTGCCCATCATGCTGGGTGGGCCCTGCCGACGCTGGATTGGTTTTTCTCCTTCAAGGCGAAGGAAATGGAGCTGACATCAGCATCTTGGTGGAAGAAGAGTCAGGCCAATATCGTTGGATATACCCTGTGTACGGTCCTTCTGGGAGCCGGGGTGCTTTCCGTGATGAGGCAGGCCCGCAAGATGCAATGGAATCCCCAGACCCTTCGAAAGCTGAAGCGCTTCAAATCCATCACTCGTGGGTATGTTTCTCTGTGGATCCTTGCGGGACTCCTTCTGCTGACCCTGCTCGACCATGCTCTGGTTGGGAAGAGGGCTCTTCTAGTGAAGTATGAGGGAAAGCTTTATAGTCCGGCATTCTCGCAGAAAAGATACATCGCAGAAAAATTCGGGCAGCCTGGTAAGAGCGAGGCGGACTACCGGCAGCTGAAAGAAACCTTTGAGAATGAGGGAAAGGAAAACTGGGTGTTGCTGCCGCTTGTTCCGTATGACGCCACCTTTGACTCAGCAGAGCCGACAAAGGAGGAATTGAGTGATCGGGATGGGCTTTTTTATCGAGAGGATGACCAAGAGCCCTACTCTGGTCTTGCCTACCGGTTTTATGTGGAGGACGAGGACAGGCGACACTCAATGGTCCGATTCCGCAAGGGTATGCGGCAAGGTCGGGAGGAATTCTATAACCAGACCAACGGTGATGTTCTTGGCTACTATGAGTGGAAAGATGGGGTGCGCAGTGCGGAGCCCTTGATGGGAGGAGAACTCGTTCAAGCTGCGGAAGCAGTGAAGACTACCGTGCTTCAAGCAAGGCGGTATCCGCCTTTACCTCCCAGCCTAAGAACTGGGCACTACCTCGGAACGGATTCACGGGGGTGGGACGTGCTGGCGCAGATTTACGGGGGGCTGCAACTGGTCTTTCAGGCCGCCTTTATTTATCTCGGAGTCACGTATGCGATCGGAATTACTCTGGGAAGTCTGATGGGTTATCTTGGCGGGGCTTTTGATATCGTTGTGCAGCGGCTGATCGAAATCCTTGCCAACGTTCCCTTTCTGTATGTGGTTATCATTATTGCCGATCGCCTTGGACGGGACGATGTAACCCTTGTGACAATCCTGCTGGTGCTCTGTATTTTCTCGTGGATCGGAATTACCTATTACATGAGAACGGCAGCCTATCGCGAGAAGGCGAGAGATTACGTAGCCGCTGCCAGAGTGCTGGGTGCTGGTCCTGTCCGGGTGATCTTCAGGCATGTCCTGCCTAATTCCGTGTCAATCGTAGTGACGCTGCTTCCCTTTAGTGTGGTCGGTGTGATCACCGCGCTCACAGCCCTTGATTTTATTGGTTTTGGTTTGCCGGATAAATATCCGAGTTGGGGCAGGATCCTGCAGGACGGAGTAACGAATCTCGATTATCCATGGATCGTGGCGTCTGTATTTGGCGGCATGGTGGCAGTTCTGCTTCTGGTGACTTTTGTGGGAGAGGCGGTTCGAGAGGCATTTGACCCAAAGAAATTCACTACCTACCGTTAGCGATGAGAGCATTGCACACTTTCGCCCTGTTTGTCGTTGTAACTCTTCCCGGGTGCGATTCTAAAAAGGAATTTGCCGATTTTGACAACGAAGAGGAGGTGAATGGCTTCAGGGTCAGCCGGAATGAGATGGTTCTAAAAGAGCTTGGAGCAAAGAAGGAGGAAATCGCCAAGCAGCTGGCAGAGCCCGGGGAAAACGATCGTGACAAGCTGGAAGAAGACCTTGCTAACACCAACCGTCGCCTCAACTATCCGGAATTTTTCACCTACGACGCGACCTTGGAGGATTTGCCAAAGGGCCTGTCGTGGAAGGACGGTCTTGATCAGCCCGAGCTGGGGTCTGCACGAGCCCAAAAAGGAGGAACCTTCAACACGTATTTCTCGGGGCTCTCCTTTCCGCCTACGATTCGTTCAATTGGAAAGAATGCGAATAACAGCTTCCGGTCTGAGCACTGGGACAACATCGAAATGGCTCTCGTTTCCCTGCATCCCAACACGATGGAAACTATCCCGGGTCTCGCTGATCGTTGGGCGGTAGGCGAAGATGGCAGAACCGTTTACTTTCGAATTAATGAGAAGGCATCATGGTCCGATGGAAATCCGGTCACTGTAGATGACTTTTTTATGACCTTTCACGTATCCCTTTCCGAGTATGTCACCGGTCCTTGGTATCGGCAATATTACGGAACGATGTTTGAAAATATCACTCGCTATGACGATCGGCATCTATCGGTGCGGCTGGCCAACAAGAAGCCCAAGCCGGAATATTATGCTTCCCTGACCCCCTACTCCAGGGCGTTTTATCGTGAGTTTGGGCCGGATTTTGAGAGTCGCTACAACTGGAGAGTGCGTCCAACGACCGGTGCTTACCAGATTCTCAAGTCAGACGTGGTCAAGGGGCGGAGCATCACGCTTTCTAGGGTGAAAGACTGGTGGGCGGCAGACCAGAAGTATTACCGCCACCGCTTCAATGTCGACCGCATCAAGTATAGCGTGGTCCGTAGTGATGAAAAGGTCTTCGAACTCTTTAAGAAGGGAGAGATCGACATGTTTCATCTGGGATTGCCGAAGCGGTGGTATGAGCAGATGGAGATCCCAGAGGTATTCAACGGCTACATCGAAAAGAAGACTTTCTACAATGTCTACCCCAGGGTGCCCAGAGGGCTCTACATTAACCATTCCCGCCCCTTCCTTGAGAATCTTGAGGTGCGCATCGGACTGCAGCATGCGACCAACTGGCAGAAGGTGATCGATGTTGACCTCCGTGGTGATGCTGGGCGCCTCAATATTTACAACGAGGGCTATGGTCAGTTCAGTAACGGGGAGGTCACAGCGAGGGAATATTCGCCGGAGAAAGCGCGCGAGGCCTTCGCCAAGGCTGGTTTTTCCCAGCAGGGTAATGATGGAGTCCTACAGAACGCAGAAGGTAATAAACTTAGTTTCTCTATTACTCATACCTCGAGCCCGGTGGTTGGAAAGATGCTGCAGCGGCTGAAGGAAGAGGCCCTCAAGGCTGGCGTGGAGTATCGGCTTGATGGAATGGATGGCACGGCAAGTTACGAGAAGGTGATGCAGAAGAAGCATGACCTGACCTTCTGGGGTTGGGGAACCCAGCCTCCCTTCCCCCGTTACTTCGAGGGAATTCATTCGTCCAACGCCTACGATCCGGGGACGCGGACTCCGCGAGTGATGACCAATAATATTTCAGTATATGCGAACCCGGAGGCTGATCCTCTCGCTCAGGGAATTCGGTTTGCAACTTCCGAGAAGGAGATTCGAGACATGTCGTGGGAACTGGAAAAGATCCTGCATGATACCGCTTTCTGGATTCCAGGATACAAGAGAGAGAGCTACCGGCTGGGACACTGGCGATGGATGCAGTGGCCAGACGACTTCAACGTGAAAATGACCCGGGAAGCGCAGGAAAGTTATGTCTACTGGATCGATGTGGAGGAGCAGGCGAAGACCCTGCGGGCCAGAAGCCGGGATGAGGCATACCTCGAGGTGGACCAAGTCTATGACCAATACCGGGTGAAGTAATGAATGAGGTGAATCCAGTGAGGGCAGGAGCCCAAGAGGTCTACCGGCAGCACGACTCGGAGTCGCATGACCTTCTTCAGGTGCGTGGTTTGGAGAGTGCTTTTGATACGGAACGGGGGCTTTTAAAAGCGGTCGATGGAGTTTCCTTCTCGGTGGCTCGGGGACAGACTCTTGGCATTGTCGGAGAATCCGGGTGCGGAAAGAGCGTGACCGCGATGTCATTGATCAGCCTGCTGCCGCGGCCGGCGGGGAAGGTGCTGGCGGGAGAGGTGCTCTTTAAGGGAGAGGATTTGCTGAAGGTCTCCGAGGACCGCCTGCATGAGGTCAGGGGCGGGGAGATTGGGACAATCTTTCAGGAACCCATGACGGCCCTGAATCCAGTCCACCGGATCGGCCGCCAGGTCAGCGAGGTCTTCCGGTTACATAAGAAAATGGACAAGAAGGAGGCTTGGGAGGCAGCGATTGAAGCCTTGCGCATGACGCGGATTCCCTCTCCCGAAGTCCGGGTGGGAGACTATCCGCATCAATTGTCGGGAGGAATGCGCCAACGAGTGGTGATTGCGATGGCGTTGGCCTGTCAACCGGACCTTTTGATCGCAGATGAGCCCACTACAGCGCTGGACGTTACGGTGCAGGCTCAGATTCTGGACCTGATTCAGGGCTTGCAGGCCGAAATGGGAATGGCTGCGATTCTGATCACCCACGATCTGGGTGTCATCGCTGAAAATTGTGATGAAGTGGTCGTCATGTATGCGGGCCGGATCGTGGAACGCGCCTCGGTAAAGGAGCTTTTCGCCAATCCCCTGCATGCCTACACGCGGGGATTGCTGGACTCCATTCCCCGTCTCTCACTCCCGCCGAAGTCGGAACTTAACACCATTCCCGGGATGGTGGCTTCGCTGTCGGAGATGGCCCGTGGCTGTCGCTTTTGCCAGCGTATGGAGCGTGAAAGTAGTCTTGGAGATCAGCGTCCGGAATTTCGGGAAGTCTCACCCGGTCACTGGGTGGAAGCATGTCCAGAGTGTTATGGGGGGGAGGCCCGGGAAAGCGTATGAGTGACGTTGCAGCCACGGGGCCGTTGCTTTCGGTTGAGGACGTGAAGGTTCACTTCCCGGTTCGAAGTGGATTGATGCTACGCGAGACTGGAAAGGTGAAGGCGGTGGATGGTGTCTCGCTTGAGATTGGAGAGGGAGAAACGGTCGGGCTTGTGGGTGAGTCGGGTTGTGGGAAATCGACTCTTGCGAAGGCGGTAGTGCGCCTGCTCAAACCCAACGCGGGGTCGGTAATGTTTGGAGGAACGAATATCACGCATTTGTCTTCGGGAAAACTTCGCCCCCTCCGTAGTGACATGCAGATGATTTTTCAGGATCCCGTGGAATCTCTCAATCCTCGGCAGAGCGTGAGGCAGATTATCGAGGAGCCGTTGATAATTCACCGGGAAGGTGATGCTGCAGCACGACGGCGCAGGGTGGATGAACTGCTTGAGCGCGTTGGGCTGCCGGCGAACTCGGGTGAAAAGTTTGCCTTTGAGTTTTCCGGGGGACAGAGGCAGAGGATTGGAATTGCGCGGGCGATTGCCTTGAATCCAAAGCTCATCGTCTGTGATGAGCCGGTATCGGCCCTCGACGTTTCAGTCCAGAGCCAGATCGTCAATCTGCTGCTTGAGCTTCAGCGGGAGATGGGGATTTCCTACCTCTTCATTGCCCACGATCTGGCAGTGGTGCAGCATGTCAGCGATCGAGTGGCAGTGATGTATCTGGGCAAGATTGTGGAGTTGGCGACTGCCGAGGCTATTTACCAGCGTCCGTGTCATGCATATACCAAAGCGCTCCTGTCAGCTATTCCGGAGGCTGATCCTACTGCTGACCGTGAGAGAATCCTGCTGGAGGGCGATGTGCCCTCACCGATTAACCCGCCGGCCGGGAGCGCTTTCGGACACCGTATCAGTCATTCCAGATACGAGGAGACCATTGGTCAGGATCTTGGCCTCGTCGAGATCGAGCCAGGGCACTGGGTAGCCCGGGATCCCTGCTGCCTCAGTGAGGAGGACTGGAAGAAGGTGCAGTGAGTTGAGGTTTCAGACCGGTTATTCACATTTGTTGGCCCAGACTGCCTCCCGTTGCTCTTGCGGGTGGGTGAAGATCTTTCTTCACTACTCCTATGCGCATCGTGGTTGTTGGGAAAGGTGGACGGGAACACGCCCTGATACGTTCTCTGAGTGAATCTCCGGGAGAGAATGAGCTGTTTTGCTTTCCGGGAAGTGATGCAATTTGCGATCTCGCTCAGGCTGTGGAGGCCGACGGCCTGCAGGATCTGGTCGAATGGATGAGGAGTAATACGATTGATCTCTGTATTGCAGGGGAAGAAAGCTACCTGCTGAAGGACGAGGGATTAGCCAATCTCTGTAGACTCCATGGTATTCCCTGCTGGGGTCCACCAAAGGAGGCGGCTCTCTTGGAGGGCAGCAAGGAGTTTGCCAAGCAGTTCATGGAGCGGCATCAAATTCCGACTGGACGTGCTTTAGTGGTAGAAGGTGCGGATGAGGCTCGGCGAGCTATCGGAGGAAATTATCCTACGGTCCTCAAATTTGATGGGCTTGCAGCAGGTAAAGGTGTTGCGGTTTGCCCTGATGAGGAAAGCGTGGAGGCTTTTCTCGAGGAAGTTTATGGGAAGAAGCGCTTCGGAGAAGGGAGCCTTCTCATCGAGGAATATCTCGAGGGACCTGAAGTTTCAATTTTTGCTGCGGTGAGTGGCAGAGGGACCGTTATTTTCACTCCTGCGCGCGACTACAAGTTGATCGGAGAGGGAGATACCGGTGCAAACACCGGGGGCATGGGAGCGGTAGCAAGCCGCCAGTTAATCGAGCCCGCCTTGATGACTCAGATCGAGAATGAGATCATCAAGCCAACAATCAAAGGTCTTGCAGATGATGAGCTCGGCTATGTGGGATTTCTTTATTTTGGACTGATGCTTACCAATGATGGGCCGAAAGTCATTGAGTACAACTGCCGCTTTGGAGATCCCGAGTGTCAAGCTGTCATGCCCTTGGTATCGGGAGATCTGGCCACCTTCTGTCGTGATGG
>MDTD01083264.1_pt1 | contig 11619 bp, 10 predicted proteins | sample 811221 | NCBI WGS metagenome assembly MDTD01 (sample SAMN05326646, study PRJNA326480) | marine metagenome | isolation source: seawater | place: Pacific Ocean: South West | collected 2011
TATAAGTTTTATTAATAGATTTATTAATTCTTAAGTGTTGAAAACCATCATTCTGAAAATCAATTCCACCAGCTCTATCAAAATCAATTTCATTTAAAAAAAGTAGGCTGAAATTCTTAATATTAAACTGTACATATGTGGTATTATCAAATTCTATATTTACTTTTTGTGATTTATTAAAATCAAAAGAAAATTTTGTCTTACCAGTCCATTTTTTTTCATATGACTGTCTTTTCTCTTCTATATTAATTACTTGAGAATAAGATAATTGTGGTAAAAAAAATAAAAATATAAGTATGTATTTTTCCATAATACAAAACTAATAATTATATTATTAGATTTAAGAATTGTTAAAATATAGCTTTCTTAAATTTTTAAAATATCTCATGAATTTTAATTTCCTGGAAATTATTATTGTAAGAATCTTTAATAACTGTATCTGGCACTATGGGTATATAGTAATAACTTACGCCAAGACCTGCCCATATTCCAAGTCCTCCATTAACATTACTAGATAAATTCATTGGCTCAGCAAAAGGATTATTATTTGAATTTTGCATAAGGTATGTGCTTCGAAAAAAATTATAAGTATTGATGTCAACATGTGCAATTCTCAAAATCACAATATCTTCTTGAACTAACTTTCCATCTACCAATCGTTGAGCATCAAAAGGAAGAAATACACCATCTTCATTTTGAACTGTACCAGATCTAGAAAAATATGTAGAAAAGTTTTGTCCATTAATAATATTGTCTGTTCGAGCAATTATTGCACAAGGAACATAAATTGGATCTATAGGTTTCCAACCCAAATCTCTTTTATAATGAGCTAATATTGAGTTTCCTAAAGTATCTGGGTCGTTCATCTGACCCCATATGTAACATTTATGATTATTATCCGGCTCCTTTCTTTTTACCCAAATACTGTCTATTGGGTATTTAGGAGGTATAATTGTAGTAGAACTTATTACTTTATTTCTCCATACTATATTTAATTTGTATTTATGACCTGTCTGACTAAAATTATTTTCTAAATACGAAAGATCTAAATACAATGCTTTTGTTGGCACGTTTATTGTATCTGAAATATCCAAAGAATCTAAAAAATTACTTCCAATATAAGTTAATTCATGTATTAATCCATCATCTCTTTCTACCACAACCCTAGCATCACTTATTATTAAATTATTTAAAGTGTTCGTATCAATTACATTAAAATAATTTTCTGAACTTGTAAGAAATACATACGCAGGATATCCTTCTTGTATATAGCCCTCAACTACAATTTGATTTTCATAACTATTTAAATCTAAATTAACTTCTTGTTCACAAGAAAAAAAAAGTAATAATATTAGCAAATAAAAAGATATATAAATTTTCATAATACAAACCTAAAATAATATTTATTTATAAAAGATTTTCTTGTATTTTTATATTCAATATGATTCAAACTATTTTACATTATTCCTTACATTTTGGCATCCCCTTTTTTTTAGCATATATATTTTATAAAAATAGTTGGCAAAAAGTTTTTCTAATTCTTATCTCAACAATGTTAGTAGATTTAGATCACCTCTTTGCAGATCCAATTTTTCAAGCTGATAGATGCAGCATTAATTTTCATCCACTGCATACATATTATGCTATTTTTTTCTATGCTGTATTATTATTTTTTAAAAAACCTTATAATATAATTGGCATGGGACTTCTAATTCATATGCTAGTTGATTTTATTGATTGCCAATTAATGTAGATCAAATATATTTATTAAGAACATTATCAATTTGGTTAAGATACATATTACCAAATAAATTAAAATGAACTAATAACGGATATAAATTCCAAATATCTACTCTATCCTCCCATCCATAATTTAAAGGATAAAAATTATTATAATAATGATAAAATTCACTTGGGAAACCACCAAAAAGTTTTGTCATAGAAATATCAACCTCTCTATTTCCGTAATAAATAGCCGGATCAATTAAGCACGATTTTTGATGATGATTAACTAAATAATTACCACTCCATAAGTCTCCATGCAAAAGACATGCAGGTTCAACAGAAAGAAGATTATACAATTCAGAAAATAAATTTTCAAATTTTTTATGAATAATAACTGGCAAATTATTACCAGCTATTTTTAATTGACATAATAAACGTGAGTTAATAAAAAATTCAATACCATCTAAATTAATTGTATTTTTTTGATCTAAAGATCCTATATAGTTGTTATAATCCAATCCGTAATAATCTTTATAATTTCTATGAAGGCTAGCTAAATTATTAGAAAAATTAATCCAAAAATCACTTGATGGTTTTGATACATCAACATACTCTAATATTAAATAATTTATCTCTTTAAAATTCCCAACAGCTACAACATTAGGTATATAAAAAGTATTTGTTAATGATAATTCTTCTAATCCTTTTACTTCCTCAGGAAATGGATTAAAATCAGAATTGATCTTAATAAATAAAAAAGATTTTTTAGTTTTAATTTTATATGTACTGTTTACACAACCACCTGATATAGTTGAAAAATCTATAACATGAATATTATGATTGTTTTTAAGATAATAAATAAATTTATCGTCAAAAGGATTCAATAGTTTTATGTTTTTATCTGAAAATTTTAATTTGAATAATTAGCTATTAAATGTATTTATTTAATTTTATAAAATTAATTAACCATAAATGAATAACTTTAATAAATATATAAAAATTAATAAAGCGAGCTGGAATGAAAGAACAAAAATTCATATCAAATCCTCCTTTTATAATAATAAAGATTTTAAAAAACATATAAACTCACTAAACTCAATTGAATTAAATCAACTTAATAATATACAAAACAAAAAACTCCTTCATCTACAATGTCATTTTGGCCAAGACAGTATTTCATTAGCAAAATTAGGTGCAAAAGTAACAGCTGTAGATTTTTCAAATATTGCAATTAAAAACGCGAAAAAACTAGCTAATGAATTAAATATTAATGTGACTTTTATTGAAAAGAATATTCTTTCATTGAATTTAAATGAAGAATTTGATGTTATTTTTAGTTCATATGGAGTGTTAGGATGGCTTCCTGACTTAAAAAAATGGGGTTATACAATTTCAAAACACTTAAAAAAAGGAGGTCAATTTATATTAACTGAATTTCATCCTTTCATAGCTTTATTAGATGAAAAACAATATGATTATTTTTATAAGCAACAGCCTGATTTAGAAAAAGAATACGGCTCCTATACAGATGGCGGAAAAAATATATTAATAGAGGATTGCTGGTGGAATCATTCTCTAACAGATATATTTGTGTCTTTAGAATCTAATGGATTGAAATTACAATCTTTTTGCGAGTTTGATTATTCTCCATATTTGCTAGAGGGCATGATAGAAAGAAGTCCAGGGAAATTTGTTTTAAAAAGAAGAAAAAAACAAAAACTACCGTATGTATTTACGCTTCAAGCAACAAAAAAATAATTTAAAAAATATCAAATGATAATTATAGCTGAAAGCGGATCAACAAAATGCCACTGGATATTATGTAATAAAAATGGTGAGATAAAAAAAGAGTTTAAAACTATAGGTTTGAATCCATATTTTACTAAGAAAAATGAAATTATTAATACATTAAAAAAATCGGAAATAAATGAATTTAAACAGACCATAAAAACAATTTTCTTTTATGGAGCTGGATGCTTAGAAAAAGAAAAAAGAAAAATCATAAAAGATGCATTACAAAATGTTTTTACACAAGCTATAATTAAAATCAAACATGATTTAGAAGCCGCTTGTTTAGCACTATACAAAAATGAACCCAACATTACCTGTATTTTAGGTACTGGATCAAATTCATGTTATTATGATGGAAAAAATATAACTAAAAATTCTCCTTCTTTAGGATTCATGATCGGTGATGAAGCCTCTGGCAATTATTTTGGAAAAAAAATTCTAAATCTATATTTCAATAATCTTCTTCCTAAAGATTTAAAAAGTAAATTAAAAGAAAAATATGAAATAGACATAGCTATAGTTAAAAATAAACTTTATAATAGCGCTAGACCAAATATGTTTCTGGCAAAATATTTTCCTTTTATTAGTGAAAATAAGGATCACCCATTTATTTATAGATTAATTTATAATATACTAGAAGAATTTATAACTGTTCACGTCAAAAGTTATAAAAATCATTCATCTGTTAAAATAAATTTTGTTGGTTCCGTCGCCTTTTATCTTAAAGATGAAATAGAATTTTTAATGAAAAAACATAAGGTAAAATTAGGTGATATCATAAAAGATCCTATATATAATTTAGTTAAATACCACTCTAAAAATATCAATAATTATTGATTAAAGTCTTTAAGTGAATCTATCAAATACAATATATCATTCTTATTGTTATAAGCTTGAACAGAGATCCTAATTAGTTGCTTATTATTCCAAGAAAAAAAAGGTATTTGAATTTTATATTTTTTATAAAATTCTAACTGACAATTAATAGAATCTTCATAATTGAAATAAAAACTATTCATTTGTGCTAAGAATTGATTACTAGAAAGTGGTTCTATATTAAACGATTCTAAAACTTTTTGATGAGCCCATAAATTTAAATCTGAGCATTTTACACTAAAATCAGTCCAACTATATTCTTCTAAAAATCGGATAACATCTGGAATGGTTAGATAGGAAGAAATATCATTAGTTCCTTGCCATTGTAAATAATCTAAAAATTGAGAATGACCTGGTTTTTCTGATTCATAACCCCAGCTGATTACAAGTGGCTCTATTATATATTGTATTTCTTTCTTGGCATATAAAAAAGCTACTCCTTTTGGTGAGCACATCCATTTATGACAAGCTCCAGAGTAAAAATCTGGATTAATATCTTCAATATCTAGATCTATTTGACCTGGAGCGTGCGCCCCATCGATAATTGTAATTATACCTTTTTCTCTAGCTATATTACAAATTTCTTTAACTGGAAAAATTAAAGCTGTTGGACTTGTTATATGACTTAAAAAAATAATTTTTGTTTTATCTGTTATTCCTTTTTTAAATTCTTTAATAAAAAAATCTTTATCTTCAAGTGGTAAACTTATTTTTTGATTAATATATTTTGCTCCTGTTTTCTTACATAAAAAACGCCATGCTCTATCCATAGCACCATATTCATGATTTGTAGTTAAAATCTCGTCTCCATGCTTTAAATCTAAACTTCTTAACACTGTATTTAAAGCAGTTGATGGATTTGGAAAAAAAACTAAATCATCTTTATTACAGTTAATATATTTAGATAATGAAAATCTAGAATTACTTAAATTTTCAGCAATATCATGAGCTAAATATTTTACAGGTTCCTTTTCTAATTCTTTTTGCCACTTAATTAATGAGTTGAAAATCGGCTTAGGACATGCCCCAAAAGAGCCGTGATTTAAATATGTAATATTAGCATCTAACATAAATAATGATTTGACTTTTTGCGTTCCTATTTCCATTATAAAATGATATATAATTAATACTAATGAGTTTTTATCTTTATACGTTTTATTTTGCTAGTATCTTTATTTATATAAATCTCTTGTTCTTTCATTTCTTGAGTGTAATCAGATTGACATGCGAAAAACATCAGTGAAAATAAAATAATCAATATTAATATGAATATATTTTCTCTGTAGCACATTAAAGTTATTATTTTGTTGTAGGTCTAATTTGAACTTCTTGTGCATTAGTTGAAATGAACACGCCTAATCCGTTGTTAACATTAGAATAAACAGGTACAACCTCACCTCCAAATATATTAAGTTCTCCCTTCTCATCATGGTCTGACAAAGAGTTGTAATAACTATAAGTATCGTCACTAAAAGTAGAAAACTCTAAAATAATAGTATCACACTTAAAATAATTTTCTTCATCTATTTTTTCATCATACTCACTTGGCTCAAGATATTTATCTACTGGTATATCAAGCGATATCTTTTTATTTTGCCCATCAAATAAATCATCTGTAAAAACCACTTCTCTACCAACAAAAGTGTATCCAGTAAATAATAATTCGAAAAAATTAATTGAACCAAAAGAAGGTTCATTAGACAATAATATCGCATCACCTCTAGATCTTTTCCCTCCTTTTTTTTCGCAAGAAGTAAACATTTTTATTCTATAATAATCTTTTTTAAATGGATCATCTTGGAAATTAAAACTAACTCCTATTAATTCTTCATCTGTAATAGTATCTATTGAAATATTATTTATTTCTATAGAAGAAGGAATATAGGTTGAAGCACTTATAGAAGAATAATCTGGATGATTAACAACAATTCTATAATTTTTGTCTGAAGTTGGTATTGTTATACCTCTATAATAATACATTGGTAAAGATTCCTGTTGGTATTCATTAACATAATTTACTAAAACTAAATTAGACATATCTATTTTCAGAGAATCTATCGGATTTTCTTCTATATCATCAAAAAGTAATACCTCTGCATCTTGTATGAATGATGGATTTCCAGTTGAAAATGCACTAACCGAATGCGAAATCACAACAGCAGCTGTGGTATCTGTATCTAAAATTCCATTTAGAACTAAAACTGGCTTATGAGGGGGCACTTCTAAATCAATAATTGTTTCCATATCACAGGAAAAAATCAAAGTAAGTGAAAATATTAATAATAGAATTGACTTTGAATGTTTCATAATTAAAATTTTATTCTGTAAGAAATTGCTGGAATTATTGGAAATAATGATACTTGCTTAGCAACTCTATTATTATTATCATCATAATCCAAATAAGCAAAAAACGGATTCTTTCTATTATAAATATTATATGCCCCTACTGTAAATGTGCTAGTAAATCTTTTATATTTTTTATGTTTATTTATTGAAAAGTCTAATCTATGGTATGCAGGCATTCTAGTTTCATTTCTATTTCCATATGATTCAACTATTGATACCTGATTCCAATAATTGTTTGGCATTCCTAAATATACTGCTTGAGGAAAAGTAATAGCATTACCTGTTCCATATACCCATGTAGCTCCAAAATCCCACTTATCATTAAACTTGTGAGAGCCAACAAAAGAAAAATCATGTCTTCTATCATATTTGTAGGGATACCATTCTCCAAAATTTAAGTTGTCAAATTTTCTATTAGACCAAGAAAGAGTATAGCCAATCCATCCAGTAGTTTTCCCTTTCTTTCTTTGAAGAAACAATTCTAGTCCATATGATTCACCTTCACCATCTGTTTCTATAGCGTCCTCCCAAGCATCAGTACTTTCTAGCGTTGAATATCCTGCTTTATAAGTAATTAAATTATACATCTTTTTATAATAACCCTCTAAACTTAATTCATATTTTCCACTATAAATTTCTGTACTGATATTTGCTGCCCACTGTTCCGAAATTTGAGAAGGAACGCTATCAATAGCGGGAACCCATTTATCGCTAGGGAGTCCTACTGAAGAATTTGTTAGTAAATGTATATTCTGTTGCATTTTAGCATATGAAGCTTTTAAGGATAGATCTTCATTTAATAAATATCTAAGTGATAGCCTAGGCTGAAAACTATAGTTATTTTGATTCTTTATTTTATCAAAGAAAGAACTATTAATATCTGAGCTATTATTAGCGATAGAATAGTAGCCTATATGTATCCCTAAATTTGCTTTAAGTCTATTATTTATTTTTACATTATCTTCAAAATAAAAAAATAATTCATGAGCATTTATTTTTGGCGATGAATTAAATACAGTATCAATATTAAAATTTATGTTGGTATCTGGAGAGTTAAAATAACTGTTATTTTCTACTTCTCCAGGAAAAAAGTTATGATACGTATATGAAGTTCCGTACTTAACTTCATGATAAGGATTTGGTGTATAATCAAAATCCATTCGAACTCCTAAGTCTTCTATTCCTGATAAAAATCCATAATCTATATTAAATTCTTCATTTCCTGCATCAGTAGAATTAATAGATAAAAAACCTAAATCTGTATTAAATGCATATCTACTATATGTAAATGTAGTGTTACTAAATGTTTTTTTCGAAAATAAATGATTCCACCTTAGAGTAGATGTAATATTACCATATCCTAAATCAAAATTAAAATTGTCATTAGAACTAGTACTTTTACCTTCATCTGAGAAATCTTGACCAATTCTAAATACATCATCTCCAGTATATGCACTTAAGAAAATTCTATCTCTATTTGATATCTTATGATTAACCTTTACATTTAAATCGTAAAAATAAAACTTAAAATCTGTACCGCTTGGTAAAAAAGGTTTTAAAAAAGTATCAATATAAGTTCTTCTACCAGAAATAATAAATGATGTCCTATCCTTAATTAATGGTCCTTCTATTGTTAATTTTGAAGAAATTAATCCTATTGATGCATCTAATTTATATTTTTTCATATTACCCTCTTTCATATCAATTTGCACCACTGAAGATAATCTGCCACCAAAACGAGCAGGAAAACCACCCTTATAAAGACGGACATTTTTAATTGCATCAGCATTAAAAACCGAAAACAATCCACCTATATGAGATGCATTGTACACAGGCACTCCATCTAATAAAATTAAATTCTGATCTGGACCTCCTCCTCTAACATAAAATCCAGATGAACCTTCACTAGATTGAACACCTGGCAATAATTGAATAACCTTTAAAACATCAACTTCTCCAAAAAGAGCTGGTATATTCTTTATTTGCTTAATAGGAATATCAACCATTGATGTCTGTGTTTTTTCAATAATATTTTTCTCTGCTGAAACAATAACTTCATTGACATTTATTGAAGACAATTCAAATTCTACGTCATGTTTAATATTAGATTTTAATTGAAAAAACTTTTTTTCTGTTTGATAACCAATAAAAGAAAAAGAAATTTCATAATTACCTTCTGGTAATGTTAAACTATAAAAACCATAAGTATTAGTTGTTACCCCAACCTTTAGGTCAGCACAAAATACATTAGCTCCAATTATTGTTTCTCCATTATTCTTATCAGTTATATAACCACTGATAGTAAATTTTTCTTCTCCATTAGTATTTAAAACACAACATAAAAAAACTAACAGAAAATATATTCTCATTACTATTTTATAAGATTAATACTTCTAGAAATAAAGCCAGTTAACTTTTCTCCCTTTAACATTCCTTGTGAAAGTAAAGCGAGATCCAAAATTTGTTTAATTAAATCAATTCTTTTTGCTTTCTTTTTTTCAGATAAAATATTACCAATTAACTCATTATTTGAATTAACCACTAAATTATACGATTCAGGCATATTACCAAACATTTGCATACCACCACCCGATAACTGTTGTTGTTCTTTCATTCTTCTCATAAACTCACTCTGAGTAATAACAATAGGACTATCATCACTAGAAAGATTCTGAATTTGCACAGTAAATTTCTCTTTTTCGACCTGTGATTCTATCATTTCCTTAAGCTTCTTTTGCTCCTTATCTGATAATTTTGAAATTGTATTTTCTTCTTTTTCAATTATTTTATCTATTGTATCTGCATCAACTCTTGAAAATTGTACATCTGTATTCTTTCCTTCTAACTTACTAATTAAATGGCTAACTAATGGACCATTTAACTCTAATACTTCATACCCCTTATCCTTTGCTGATTGAACAAAACTATGTTGCTCATCTCCATCATTTGTATATAATAAAATTGTTTTATTATCTTTATTCTTCTGTTTTTCCTTTACTTTTTCAATAAATTCATTAAGTGTATAATAAACACCATCTGTGTTCTTATACATAGCAAAATCATTGGCTTTGTCAAAGAATTTTTCTTCAGTCAACATACCGTACTCAATAAAAACACGCACATCATCCCATTTGCTTTCAAAATCTTTTCTATCTTTTTTAAACATTCTTGCTAACTTATCTGCCACCTTTTTTGTTATATGTGAAGAGATCTTTTTAACATTTCCATCTGCTTGTAAATAGGAGCGAGAAACATTTAAAGGAATGTCTGGTGAGTCAATTACTCCATGTAATAAAGTAAGAAATTCAGGAACAATGTTTTCTACATTGTCAGTAATAAAAACTTGATTGCTATATAGATTAATTTTATTTTTTTGTACCTCTAAATTGTTTTTCAATTTTGGAAAATATAAGATTCCTGTTAAATTAAATGGGAAATCAACATTCAAATGAATATGAAAAAGTGGTTCAGAAAACTCCATAGGATACAATTCTCTATAAAATTCTTTGTAGTGATTATCCTTTAAACTTGAAGGAGTCTTTGTCCATGCTGGCTTAGTGTTGTTAATAATATTATCTGTAATTTTATCAATTTTCGGCTTATTACCATCCTTATCTTTTTTCCCTTTTGGATCATCAATTTTTTCTGTTTTTGTTCCAAATTTAATTTCAACTGGTAAAAATTTACAATACTTATTTAAAATACCTGATATCCTAGATTCTTGTAAAAATTCTGTTGAATCATCTGCAATATGTAAAACAACATCTGTCCCTTTAGTCTTCTTTTTAACATCCTCCATCTTAAAATTAGGTGATCCATCACAAGTCCACTTTACAGCTTTACTATTAGGTTTCTGGCTTTTTGTAATAATCTCCACCTCTTTAGAGACCATAAAAGCTGAATAAAATCCTAAACCAAAATGTCCAATAATAGAATTCTTTGCATCTTTATCCTTGTATTTGTTAACAAACTCCTCAGCACCTGAAAAAGCTATTTGATTAATATATTTGTCAAGTTCTTGATCTGTCATTCCAATTCCATTATCTCTAATTGTTATTGTTTTGTTTTTTTCATCTAATATAACTTCAACTCTTAATTTGGATATATCTGCTTTTAACTCACCAATTGTCTTTAGTGTTTTCATTTTTTGAGTTGCATCAACAGCATTAGATACTAATTCTCTTAAAAATATCTCATGATCAGAGTATAAAAATTTCTTTATTATTGGAAAAATATTTTCCGTTTGCACATTAATATTACCTTCTTTTATCATTTTATTATCTTGTTTTTAAATTAATTAAAATATATTATGAAATAATTGTGCCAACACAAATTAATCTGTCATAAAGACGAAAAAATAATTTTATTATGAATTTTTGTCATTTGGGCTCACAACTAATGTCATTTTAAACTTTGTACAATAAAACTCAAAAATATAGAAATTAAGGTATAATAAAATGAAATTGTAAAAGAAATCTTCAAAAGGAATAGTAAAAAATCTAAACCCTAACATATGATTAGGATTGTACCAAACTGGTGGATTATCGAAATGTAAAAAACCTGTAAGCAGTCCATTAACTATTAAAAATGGTATTAAAGTAATGACGAAATATGTTAAAATGAATGTACCCCACCAATACGATGGTTTTCTCTCCATCAAAAAAATAACTGCAGAAAGCATACATACACTAAAAGTATAAAGCTTAGAATAGTTAAGGATTGCTAAAAGAAATAGTAGTACTGAAAATATTATTTTATAATTATTAAGTCTATCTCTTATACTAAAATTAAATTTTCTAAACACAAAATATGTAAATAAACAACAAAATGGTATTACATAAAAAAATAAAATTTCTTCTAAAGGCAATTTGAAAAACAACA
>MDTD01180522.1_pt1 | contig 11619 bp, 10 predicted proteins | sample 811221 | NCBI WGS metagenome assembly MDTD01 (sample SAMN05326646, study PRJNA326480) | marine metagenome | isolation source: seawater | place: Pacific Ocean: South West | collected 2011
CTTGATAAAATAGCTAATCTAATAGCTTCATAACTATTTTTTTTCTCAATATAGAGATTAGTAAAGTAAAGCAACCACCCAATACTTGCAAATGCAACTATTTCAGGCTTAAAAGATGCTCTTAGAGCTACTGAGCTTGGCATAATGCAAATTATTGATAAAACAATATATATATTTTTGATTGAATATTTATGGCTCGTAAGATATTTTAATAAACCTTTGCACCCAAACAGAAAAATAACTGAGTTTGTAAAATGAATTGATAAATTTAATAATTCATTTAATGATAAAGATGTTTTTATTTGATTTAATAGCAATGTAACAAGGTAATTTGTAAAAAAATACAAATTACCTTGTTCTAAATTCGTTTTATCAATATTGCCTGAATAATATTCAAAATAACTGTAATATTTTTGAAAATCTACTGACTGCACTATATCAAGTGTTAGATAAATCAAGACTGAAGAGTAATAGAAACTAAGATAAAAAATTATTTTTATTGCAAAAATATCGGGATTTTTAAGGAACTTGGAAAAAGATTTTTTCACAAGTACATATTATATGTATTTTTAAAAAAAATATTTAAAAGGTGATTATTTATCAGATAAATAACTTAATGCATAATCAGCAAAAACTAACGAAGGGTAAGTTGGATGAATGTAATGTGGCCTTGTAAAAGTGCTTGATCCAAAAATATAAATATCGTTATTTTCCCACAACTGGGATTTGTGGTTAACGATTGAGTTAGTTGACACTTTACCCATGGGTGTTGTTCCAGAAGGATGATTTGATGAAATGACTTTGGAGATATCCTTTTCAGTTTTTAAATATTTTACTTTCTTAAATCTCAAATTATATTCTACAAAATCTTCTATTAAGTTCTCTGCATAAGAATTAATAATTTCGTTTATTTTAGTTATTTCATTTCTATCTAAATAAAAATTTACTTTGAACGAATCAGGATTGATATTATTTTCTAGTTCTATAAATGTATTTTTGCTATTCACTTTTTCTACAAATAAATAAAGGTTGCAAGTTCCACTTGTTTTTATGTTATTTTTAAAATTTTGACTAGTAAATCTTCGAATGAATAAATTATTGTATCTCCAATCTTTAAAATAGCTATAAGATTTATTTGATTTTGAATGAAGAATATATCTTGGCCATAAATGTTTTTCACCAACAAAATTTTTCTTTTTATCAAATATCTTTTTGAATCTATTTATGTCGTTGACCTCTATTTCTCCGATATTTAGCCTTAAATGGTCATTCAAATTTCTTAATAAATGATGTTTTGAAAGATTTAAAGTGCTCTCTGAGTTTTGTAATATTCTCGAATTCTCGACTCCACCCAAACAAATAAATAATTTTTCTGTTTTGATTTGAAAGTATTCATTTCTTTTTTTTAGATAAAAATCAATAGTTAATTTGTCATCAATTTCTGATATTTTTTTAGCAATTACACCATCCTTAAATTCATAATTTTTATTACTTTCAAGAACTGAAATAATTTTTTCAAATTTAATATCTTTTAAAAGGTATGTATATCTTATATCTCCAATAGTCGTATTTATAAAATCATCTTCATAAAAAGAGTTCGGATGATTTTTCAAAAAATCAAAATCATCTATTTCGAGATATTTTTCAATTCTATTATTTGATTTAATAAAATTTTTTTCATCAAATCCAAATTCAGGATAATCCGATTCCAAATCTTCTAATGGCCAGCCCATACATCCGCCACCCCAGTGAAAATTACTTCCGTTTATATTCAAAGACGGTGCTTCAACTTTAGTTTTCCATTCGATATTTGAGTTTACTTTCAAGCTACTTTTTAAATTTTTAAGCTGTTTTCCAGCATCCACATTTAGTACTTTGTAACCCTTTTCTATTAAAACTAACGAAGTATAAATACCAAGTGGACCTCTTCCAAGAACTATTGCGTCTACCATTATTGACTTAACTTTTTCAACTTCCATTTCACTCGATTTCTGATAGTTATGGAATTAACAACTTTGTAATCTTCATAACAATTAATAACATTTGGTAATTCAAAAAATTTACCTTCTAATGCCTTTTCAAAAATATTAGATAGCCCAAAAGTTTTAAAAATATGTATATCATTTACATAATTTGTACTAACAATTAAATTTTCTTTTATATCTTGATGAGCTTTCACAAGATCTATATTTTCAACAACATAATTTTCACCATCAATAAAATCTGATATTCCCTCAATTTCTATATATGTAGATTTATTTCCAAAAACTATTTTCTTCTTGTTTTCATATGTTATTTCTATATATCCTTTTTTATAGTCTCTTGGATTAAAAATTTTTGCACTTTTGTTGCTTTTAAATTTAATTAGAACATCGTCTCTTTCTGAATTACGAGTTCTTTTTGCATGAAGAATTTTTTTATCAATCAAATTTTTGACAAATGCTAATCCATGATATTCATAACCAGAATACATCATAATTATTTGATTGATGGGAGCATAATCTTTAATTATTTTTATGAATGGTAAAAATATAATATCCTCCATAACTTTTATGTCATATTTTTTAGTAAATTTATATATCTCTCTTGTAATTGGAGTATCTAGCAATATTTTATATCTTTCATTTTTATTAATTGAGGATACAACCTTCAGTACTTCATTTTGAGGAACAGAAATAAGTATTAAGTCATATGTTGAGTAATCTATTTCGGATAAACCAAACTTAAAACATTTTGTTTGATATCCACTTGATACAAGCTCTTTTCCACTTAAAGAAACAAAGTCAATATCTAAATCATACTCAATTGATGACAAAGCTGGGAAAATATTATCTTTAACTCTGTGGCCAGCACCAAAAATAAGTATTTTTTTCATATAAAGATATTAATAGGTTATGAAATAGCTAATATAATTCTTTCATTATATTATCCCTTTACAATGTAATATTTTTTTAGATAATTAACATATATTTAAGCAAAACATCAGAATGAAAAATTTAAAAAAACTTAAAAATAAACTATATATAACTTATAAAATTTTTTTTGACAAGAATTCAAACTTCAGAAATTTATTAATAAAAAATCCAAATGAATTTTTCCAAACTGAAGAGCAACTAAATAAATTAATTAAATTTCATTTTTCTGAACATAATCCGTTTAATGGACAAAAAGTACGAACTGAAATAGTACAAGATATAATTAGTAACGAAAAGTTCGATAAAATTATTGAAACAGGAACGCATTTAGGAAATACCACAAAGTTTCTATCAAATTTTGCAATACCCATAGAAACAATTGAAGTAAACAAATATTATTTTGAGTTATCAAAATTGAGATTTAACGAGGTAACTAACGTGAAAGTTATTAATGCAGATTCAGCTGAGTATTTAAAAAATTTAGATAAGAATCTAAGATATTTTATTTACCTTGATGCCCATTGGTATTCAGAATTGCCTTTAGCTTCGGAACTAGAAATATTATCTAATATCAAAAATCAAATTATATTAATTGATGACTTTAAAGTCCCTTATGATAATAATTGGGAATTTGATAAATATAACGAGATTGAACTTAGTTTGAAAGATATTAAAATTCCAGAACAATTCAAAATATTTTTTCCAAAATATAATCCAATTAAAGAAGAAAATACAGGAAGAGGTTATATTTTCTTAACATCATCAGAAACTTACTACCAAAAACTCAGCGAAATAGAATTATTGTCTGAATATAATTACTGATAAATAAAAATAAATGGAAAAAAAATATATACCCATAGTTTGTTTTGCTTATTCAAGGCCTGTCCATTTAAATAATATGCTTTTATCACTTCAAAGAAATGAAATATCTAAATTTTCTGATGTAACAATTTTCATTAATGGAAGAGATGAAAAAACCAATTTAGAAAATTGGGAAAAGGTTATTGAAGTAGCATCAAAAGATTGGAAGTTTAATTCATTAGATATTAAAGTTAGGGATCAAAATATAGGAGCAAAAAAAAATATCATTGAAGGAATTACCAAAATGTTTACCTCAACTGATAAGTTGATAATTCTTGAAGATGATTTGATTTTAGGAAATTACTTTCTAGATTTTATGAATTATTGTTTAAATAAATATGAAAATGACGAAAATATTTGGCATATAAACGGCTGGGCGCATCCACAATTATTTTCTATTAAATCAAATTCTGCTGTTAGCCATTTTATGTCACCATGGGGATGGGGAACATGGTCAAAAAGATGGAATGTTTACATTGAAAAAAGACATTATGAACAAAACCTCATATCACCTATGTCCAAAAAAGAAATTAAATTTTTCAATATGTATGGAGGAGTTGATTGGGAAAATATGATTAAAAGGGATCAAAGAGGAAATGATAATGCCTGGGATTGTTATTGGTACCAAACTATTTTTTTAAACAGAGGTAAAACAATATTCCCTTACAAAACTCATGTTATTAATGATGGATTTGATGGGTCAGGTATTCATTGTGGAAAAAAAGAAGAAGACGAATATCCTTATGACAAAACTTATAATCAAAATAAAACATCTTCTTTTCCATCTAAAACAAAAACTATAAGTTTTCTTTACGACATTAACTTAAGATTATTTAATCGAAAACTAAATACAATTGCTTATTTTAATTTTCACAAGGATAAATTTTCTTCATTTAAGAACTTTAAAGAATTTATCTTTAGAAGAATAAATAATTAATGAGTTCAAAAAAAATAAAACAAGCAATTATCTTTTGTGGCGGTAGAGGATCAAGATTGGGCAAAGTTACAGAAAAAGTCCCAAAACCATTAATAATGATTAACTCGAAACCTTTTTTATTTTACCTAATTAAAATGTTGGAAAATGAGGGTGTTGAGCAAGTAATTTTGCTAACTGGATATCTGAGTGAAAAGTTTGAAAAATTCTTAATTAAATATAAAAAAGAATTTAATTTAAAAATAAAAACATCATTTTTAGATGAAAAATATGAAACTTATCAAAGAATAAAAAATATTGAAAATCAATTATTAGAAAATTTCTATTTATTATATGGAGATAATTATTGGGATGGTAATTTTTCTCAACATCTATCTCTACTCGGAGATTATGAATTAATCACAACAGCTTATGACACAAAATTTCATGAAGAAGGTAATTTAAAATTACTCTCAAAAAATAAAAAAATTAAATATTCAAAAATAAAAAAAGATAATTACGAATTATTAGATATGGGATTTATGATTTGCAAAAAAAGTTCTTTAATTGATGTATTCAAAAAAAATAATAAGAATTTAAAGTTCTCAGAAATAATATTTAATGAGTTAATTGAAAAAGAAAAAATGTATGTTGTAAAGTCCCCTGTAAGACATAAAAGTATTGGAACTCAGGAAGGAATAAATTTAACAAAAAAGTATCTTAAAAATAAGAAATTTATTTTTTTAGACAGAGATGGTGTCCTAAATCAAAAGCCAAAAAAAGCAGATTATATAAAGAAGCCTGAAGAATTTATATGGAGAAAAGGTTCATTAGAAGCTCTTAAATATTTAAATGAACAAAATTATAAAATTATAATTATCTCTAACCAACCGGGAATAGCTCGTGGAAAAATGTCAGAAAATGATTTATCCATGATTAATAAGAAAATTAATTTAGATTGCAAAATTCATAAAATAAAAATTCATGATATGTTTTATTGTTTACACAACTGGGATGATGGATGTTTTTGCAGAAAGCCAGAACCTGGTTTATTAATAAAAGCACAGGATAAATATAACATCCAACTCTCAAAATCTTATTTTATTGGTGATGATGAAAGAGATATAATTGCAGGCAAAAAAGTTTTCACCAAAACAGTCAAGATAAATAGAAACGATTCATTGTTAGATGTGGCATTAAAATTAAATTTATGAACAAAAGTATCTATTTAAAAACACCTTTACGAGTCAGCTTGCTTGGTGGAGGAACAGACTTTAAAAGTTTTTACTCAAATAGTAAAGGCTGTGTTCTGTCATTTACTATTGATAGGTACATATATATATTTATGAAAGAACTTTCGGATTACTTTGATGAAAAATACAGATTAAATTATTTTATAACGGAAAGAGTAAATAGCCTTGAAGAAATTGCTAATGATATAACAAGAGAATCCTTAAAATTGCAAGGTTTTGATAAGAAACTATACATATCAACAATTGCAGATATACCTCAAAGTTCAGGCCTAGGTTCTTCATCTTCATTTTCAGTTGGAATAAATCTTGGATTAAGAACATTACTAGGTGAAACACCAGATACAGAAACTATTGTCAAAGATGCGATTAAAATTGAGATTAATAAACTTAAAAAACCTATAGGAATTCAAGATCAAGTCTCTACTGCTAACGGAGGTTTGAATTATATAGAATTTTCAGAAGATTTTAAAGATGACTATAAAATTAGTAGCATTAAAGACCAATCTATTCATAAAATAATTAATGAAAATTTGCTTCTTGTCTGGACAGGTGTTCATCGAAAAGCTGATGAAATATTGTCTCTCCAAGAAAAGAATGCAAAAAAAAATAATTCTAAATTAATTGAATTAGCCGAAAAAACTCAAGAATTTTATAACAATAATAAAACGAATTTTAATATTTTTGAGTTAGGCATGTTACTTAATGAAGCATGGGAATTAAAGAAGAAATTTGCAAATAATATTTCTAATGATGAATTCGACATATTGTACAAAAAAGGAATAGAGGCTGGAGCACTTGGAGGAAAGATTCTTGGAGCTGGAGGTGGTGGTTTTTTTCTATTTGTTGTTGAAAAAGAGAGACAAACAAATTTTATAAAAAATATGCAACCTTTAATTGTTGAAAATTTCAATATAGATATTGATGGTGCAAAATTAGTAGAAAAAAACTTTTAAAAAATTAATAAATCTCTTTAATGTCTTTTCTAATTTTATGTGAAAACAAATGAAAAACCATCATGGACAAATCTTCTATAGGGCCGTAATAACCTATTTCAGAAGAAAAAATTATAGGAATTTCTACTAGATTTGATAATTTTCCACCATCAAATCCAAGGAGTCCAAAAGTTTTTAAATTTTTCTCATTTGCGTAATTGACAAGGTTAATTAAATTTTCACTGTTACCTGAAGATGAAATAATAATTAAAGAATCATTACTTTTCAAATTATAATTTTTTAGTATTTCGACTAAATAATTCTGATAACCATCGTCATTGCTTAGAGCTGTAATTAATGAAACGTTTTCGTTAAGACTTATTGCGTTTATATATTTTTTTTCTTTTTCTAACTTTGCTAAATCTGTTGTCGCATGGGAGGCGACGGCAGCACTTCCTCCATTACCAGCAAGAAAAAGTTTTCCATCATTATCAAAGTGTTGCTCTAGCCTCTGAAATAATAAAGAAATATTTTCTAAATTAGAAGCCTTGATAATATTTTTTAAAAGATCATGATAATTTTCTAAATTATTTTTATTGAACATAAAGAATATGATAAAAGCATTTAGGAAATAAATATTTAAAATTACTTTCTCGTAATCAAATAAAATTAAAAATTTGAAATTAAAATAATCTAGTAGCTTAGGTTGGTGAATAAATTGAATCAAAACAATTATGTAAGCTTCTATAATTTAAAATTTGATATAGATAAATTTTTAAGCCTTCTTGAAGAAAAAGAGAAGATATTGGATTTTGGATGTGGAAATGGTATTTGGGAAAATAAATTATATCCTCAAATTGAAAAGATATATCTGTTTGATATTGATGAAAAATTAAAAGACGATCTTAAAAAGAAATACAATTCTGAGCAATTTAACGTAATTAATTCAATAAAAAATATTCAATTTGATGTTGTTTTAATGCAATCTGTAATTCAATATTTAAGTGATGATGAAGTATCTAATTTTTTGATAGAAGCAAAATATCCCGAAAAAATTATCATTTCAGATATACCAAAATTTAATCGTTTTATTGAACTAATTTTATTACTCTTATTTAATCAAAGAAGGTTTTATTTCAGCATAAAAACCGCTCTATTAAAAAACTATCTTGTTACAGATTTTTATTTTCGAAATTATAAGGTTTATATAAAGTTGTTTAAAAATTATAAAATACAAAAAATTAATAACCTCAGTGAAGGTAAATTAACCAGGTACAGTCTTGTTTTAGAAAAAATAAAATAATAAATTCTTAAAAATTCTTAAAATTAATTCATTATTTAGATGCAATCTGTATAAATTATCATTAATAGTCAATAAAAAAATACATTAATGATTAGAGTAATTTTAAATGAAAGACTTTGTTAAAAATATTTTAATAAGAATTTTAAAACTTAATTTAAGTGTTGAAAATCTAAAAGAGTTTTATATATGGCAAAATATAAACAATTTTAGTGAACCATTGCCTCAATTCGTAAAAGAAAAAGTTTTTAATAAATATAATTTAACCAATTCAGTCTGGATTGAAACTGGAACTTACTTAGGTAAATCAACAAAGTATTTATCACAGATTTCTGATGAGGTTTTCTCATTAGAACCAGATAAAGATCTATATGAGCAAGCAAAGATAGCATTAAAAGACTTTTCAAATATAAAACTTATAAACAAAACTTCAGAAAATGGTTTGGAAGAAATTCTTAAAGGCATTAAAAATGAAAATCTATGCTTCTGGCTAGATGGTCATTATTCTGGTGGAATCACATTTAAAGGTGACGTTGATACTCCAATTCTTGAAGAATTAAGAATTATTGAAAAATATATAAAAAATTTTAAAAATCTCAATATATTGATAGATGATTTTAGATTATTTGAAAAATACAATAATAGCAATGAAGAATATCCTGATAAATCTTTACTTATTAAGTGGGTTGAGGATAATGGTATGAGATGGACTATTCAATCGGATATTTTTATTGTTCAAAAAATAAATAAAAATTAAATGTTAAATTCTAAAGTCGCCAAAAATATATTAAGTAAATTTTCTTTTTTTGGTTTTTGGGCTTTATGGTTGTTGCACGGAATATTTTTATCAATCTTATCAATTAACTATTTTTCAAAAAGCATCAGTAAAAATAAATTAAATAACGTATTGCCATGTGAAATTTATACAAATCAAGTTACAAATATTCTTGAAGCTGATTATCAAATAACAAGAAAATCAATAAGTTTTTTTCCTGAAATAAAAAATATTAATTGTTTAAATAAAATTTCGAATATTGAAGTCCTTAACGATTTTGTTCTTTTAGAGGCTGTAACAAGTTTTAGATTTGTTAGTTATATCCAGTCGTTAACTATTTTGTTACTATTTTTATTCATATATTCATCGAAAGATAGACTATCTAAAAAAATAATTTACCTAAGCATATTTTCAATATTACTCATACAAGAGCTTTTTTTTAGTTTTACAATATTCAATTTCCAATTTATTTTTGTTTTCTTTATTAAATATCTATTAGTACTTGGGATACTAAAGTCGTTTTTAAACTACAAAATTTATGATTTTGAGATCTTTTTTTATATTTTTATTGTCACTTTTTGTTTTATCAATATTGAATTTCTAATTAATAAAGATGAATTATTCTATTTTGGCAATGCATTATTAGGAAATAATAACATGTCCTCTCATTCAACGACTTCACATGCTTTAGCTTTCAATTTAGTAATAGGATATTTATTTCCACTACTAAATATTGGGTCTAAATTTTTGATAGATATTTTTTTATCACTTTGGTTTAGCTTTCTTTGTTTAAAATTTGGCAAATTATTTGAGCTTAAAAATATTTATTTATTGGTTTATCCTGTTTTACTCTTAGATTACCAGGCAGGTATTGGCGGAGATTCTATATTTGGAGCAGTTGTGCCAAAATCTTTTTCATATTTATTAATTTTTACTGGGCTATATTTTCTCTTACAAAGAAAATATATAATTTTTACTATTACTTATGGACTCTCATTCTACTTTCACTATGCATCATCAATAATATTGTCCCCTGTGATTGGTTATCTTGCTTTTAAAAAGTTACAAAAAAAAGATTTTTTTAAATCAGTTATAGCTGGAGTGATTGTGGTGTTACCAATAACTTACAATATCTTGGTTGGTGAGTTTGGGGTAAGTTCGAATGAAATTAAAAATCAAATGTTTAAGTTAATTACTGTAAGACTTCCACACCATTTTTATCCATTTATATTTGAGGATGGAAAATTTCTAAAAATTAATCCATACTGGAATAACAGTCTTAGATTGCTTTTAATTCTTTTAACATTTGTTTTTATACTTAATTATTTAATGAAAAAAAAGAGTTCAATTTTAAATACTCTTGTTTTCACAAATTTTATTATCTTGTCCTATTTAGGCATAATATATTTATTTCCATTTTCCTCGTTCGTTGTTACACATCCGTGGCGTATAATTTCTCTATTCATGGTATTGTTGGTAACTTATTTAGTGAAACAATTTAACAAAACAAACTTATTTATACCCAAAGTTTTTTTTCTAGCTATATTTTTATATTTTAATTTTTTCAATATTGAGCAAGCTGCTTCAAATTTTTACCACCCAGAAAATAAAGCTGAAACTTCTGATAAAATTATTAATAAATTAAATGAATTGCAACCAGAGCTATTAATCATACCCGCTTATAAACAAGAACATATGCAAAGTCCTTTTTTAGATATTGAATTAAAAACATCTATTCCGACATACGCGACATATAAATTCACACCAGTAAAAATTTCTTCGTACAATGTATGGGAAGAAAGGATTCAAAAAATATCAAATTTTTATGAGGGAAATTGCAATGAATTTGATCAAAGCCTCAACGCTTTCTTTTTGGATTTAAATGAAACTAACCCTTGTGGAACGGTTGTCTTTAAAGACAGAAAAGTATACCTTTACAAATTATCGAAAAATGAATAAGTATTTATAATTATATTTCAATGATTTTAAAAAACTTAGCATTTAATTATTTTGTTGTACTCGTTTTTAATTATCTTACATTTCGAATAATTGATTTTAGGTTTGATAACTTTATTTTTAAATCATTCAAAGGTTTACAGGAAGATTTTTCAAGACTCGGTATAAATAACTTTAGTTTAGAAATAGAACTTGCGTCAATAGTTGCAAGTTTTATTTTTATAGTTATATATCATTTTTCAAAAAGAGAAGATAAGTTTAACTTACTAACTATTTATTTTGCATATATTTTTTCATACATATCTGTATTGTTCATATTCAGAATTACCAATTATTCAAGATTCTATTTAGCTATATTTTCAGTTATTTTTTCTTTATATTTTTATTTTATAGAAAAATCAAAAAAGGAATTAAGAATTTATATTACAGTTGCTATATTAGTTACTTCTGTTTTAACTATATATTCAATGAACACAAGTGATACAGATACCATTACTGAGGGCGAAGAAGAAGTAGATAGGGTTCAGAGGTATTTAGGTCCAAATAATTATATTGGTAAATTTATTTTTGGAAATGATTACGTTGTTGAAAAATATAGTATTTGCTGTAGTGATTATGCACATGATACTAATTCTTTAAAAGCAAACGGTTACTTAAAAAGTATTAATGAAAATCTTATTTATATAAATGGTTATGGTGATATATTTTATACAA
>MDTD01182518.1_pt1 | contig 11618 bp, 11 predicted proteins | sample 811221 | NCBI WGS metagenome assembly MDTD01 (sample SAMN05326646, study PRJNA326480) | marine metagenome | isolation source: seawater | place: Pacific Ocean: South West | collected 2011
CAAACATTAAAAAGACTTAGTAAGTATAATTTTAGTCAAGGAACGGTAGTAAGAAACGATAAGGTTATAGCTATAGAAGGTAGATACGGAACTCAACAAATGTTAAAGAAATGTAAAACTAAAAAGTTTAAAGACACAGGTGTTTTAGTGAAGTTTCCAAAGAAAAAGCAAGATCTTAGAATAGATTTGCCAACAATTGGTTTAAAAACCTTAAAACAATGTAAATCTGTAGGTTTAAAAGGAATTGTTTTAAAGAATAAACAAAATGTATTTTTAGAAAAAAATAAATGCATTAACTTCGCAAATAAAAATAAATTATTTATTAACGTTATATGAAAAAAATATTTTTATACCTTTTTTTATTTTTCTTTAATTTCTCCATATTGAATAGCTCGGAAATAAAACTTGAAAAAATAGTTGGCGACTTAGATAAGCCATGGAGTTTGTCATTTATTAATCAAGAAAATATTATCTTTACTGAAAAATCAGGAAAGTTATTTACATTAAATTTAAAGAATAAAAAAAAATATGAAATTAAACACAACCTTTCCATTCTAGAAGATGGACAAGGAGGATTACTTGATGTTTTGTATCACGACGGTGAAATATATGTTTCTTATTCGGAAAATAGAGGAAACCAAGAAACTAGTACTTCAGTAGCCAAAGGTAGCTTTAACAAACAGAGCATTCAATTTAAAAATATTTTTAGAGCAGAACCTCCAATTAATTCCGGATACCATTTTGGTTCTAGATTGGTAATTCAAAATAATTATATCTTTATTTCAGCTGGAGAGAGAGGTCAGGGCATGATCGCTCAAGATCCAACCAAACACCCTGGTAGCATAATTCGAATAAATTTAGATGGTTCAATCCCTAAAAATAATCCAAAATTTAGAGATAAAGGAAAATGGCTACCAGAAATCTTTCAAATTGGAGTAAGAAACCCTCAAGGTATGGCGCTATCTCCTTTTGATAATCAAATTTATATGACAAATCATGGGGCAAGAGGTGGAGACTGGTTTGGTATTTCAAATTATGGAGAAAATTATGGATGGAAAATCTTAGGGTGGGGAGGAACAAATTATTCTGGTACTAAAATTGGACCAAAATGGAAACCAGGATTTACAAAAGCAATCAAATACTGGGTTCCTTCAATAGCTGTAAGCGCCATGACTATTTATAAAGGAGATACTTTTAAAGAATGGAATGGAGACGCATTAATCACTTCTCTTAAAGACCAATCTTTACGAAAAATTAAATTTAAAGATAACAAATTTATTAGTGAGGAGATAATTTTTAAAGGTGAAATTGGAAGAATTCGGGATATTAAAATACATAAAGAGACAGGAGATATTTATTTGTTATCAGGCTATGGTGAGATTTGGAGACTACATAAATGAAAAAAATATTTGTTTTAACGGGAGAGCCATCAGGCGATAAATTAGCCTACAAAGTTATTTCAAACATTAAAAAGTTAAGATCCGATATAGAATACTTATCTGTTGGTGGTGAAAATTTAAAATCTCTTGGAATAAAATCACTTTATGAATTAAACGAAGTAACCTACCTTGGTTTTACTCAGGTTTTACTAAACATATTCAAGATTAAAAGCAAGATTAACCAAACAGTAAAAGAAATTGTAAAATTTAAACCTGATATTTTATTTTCTGTTGACAGCCCTGATTTTACCTTGCGCATTGTCAAAGAAGTAAAAAAAAAAGATCCAGGTATTAAAACAATACACTTTGTTGCACCTCAGGTCTGGGTTTGGAGAGAGAAAAGAGTAAAAAAACTTAAATCATTTTTAGATCATATTTTATTGTTATTTCCTTTCGAAAAAAAATACTTTGAAAAGGAAAATATTGAGACTACTTTCACTGGACATCCATTATTAGAAAAACAAGAAAAAAGTAAGATAGAAATTTCGCAATTGATAAAAGAAAACAAAAAAATTTTTTCTATTTTTCCAGGTAGCAGGCTTTCTGAAATAAATATTTTAATACCGATACTATTTAAATTTGTACGCAAAATGAATGAGAAATATAATAATTTATTTTTTGTTTTTCACTCAACTTCTCAAAATATCAAACTGATACAAAATCTCTTACTTAAAGAAGGCTTCAAAAATTGTGGCGCTGTAAGCGATGAAAAGATTAAAACTCATATATTAAAATCGTCTATTTTCGCCGTAGCGAAGTCCGGAACAATTTCTTTAGAAATTTGCAATGCAAAAATACCTTCTATAATTATTTATAAAATGGGATTAATAAATTTTATGATTGTGAAAATGTTAGTAAAAGTAAAATTTGCTAATATTATAAATATTGCCGCAAATGAAGAAATTATTCCAGAATTATTACAGTCCAAATGTAATCCCAACGAGATATTTAAATCTGTAGACAGTTTACTGAGCAATGAAAAAAAAATGGAAAAACAAATTTTAAGATCCCAAAATATAATAAAAAATTTTAAAAAAGAAGATTCGTTGGATATCGCTAGTTCAGTTTTAATTCGTCATTTAAAAACTTAGCAATAGTATCCATTCCTTTATTTTTAACTTTTCTTTCGGCTATAGAGTTATAATTTGTATTTGTATTTATGTCGTAAGTAAAATGATTTCCGTTTTTATCTTTTACATACTCTATCCCCGCGACTTCAATTCCATTCATCTTTAATAACTCTTCGTATTTTTTAATCTCTGGATTTTTATAATTATTCAAAATCATAAATTTGTTACCGTCCGGATTAGTTGGGCAGAATTTTTCTTCAACGTTACATGCATCAGCGGGACAAAGTTCAAAACCATCCGTGGTATCAACTTGAACAGCATATAAAAATTTACCTTTTACAAATTCAGCGCGAGTTATTATTTTTTCACTTGATTTTATAAACTCCTGTAACAAAGTTATGCCATCAACTGACTGCTCAAAATTTTCACCTTTAATATATTTTTCTAATGCAGATGTATTTTCAAAATATTTCACACCTAAACCTCGTCCACCTCTATTGTGCTTAGTTATAAAAGGCTTATCAAATTTTTTCGACATTTCTATTAAATCTGCTTTATTTTTTGCTGAAAAAGTTTTTGGAAATCTTATCTTGAATTTTTCTAACTCTTTATATTGCTTTATTTTACTTATTTCTAATTCTAAAGCTCTCGAGTTATTTATTACACGCTTTTTATCCCTCTCTAACCATTTTAAAAGATCTCTGGTTTTTTCTGGAGCATATCTATGTCCTCTTGAATGTGAGCTAGCACTCATTCGATTATAAAAAACACCATCTGGTGGAGATTTTTTATAGTCAATTTTTATCTTCTCCATGTGCCACTCTTTATATGGAGCCCGTATTCTTTTAAAGCTTTCTCGTAGAGGTATTAACCACTCATCATTTTCATGTATTACATAAATATTTTTATCCATAGATTTTAATAATCAATTTTTATCTATTTTATCAACCCCGTTTATTAATAATTATGACGCATTTACTTTAGGCAAATGTGCAAAAGAAGCGGTGTCTATACCAGATGAGTGCTGTCTTCTCATTTTCCACCCCTTGCTTATTCCTGCATTTGCGATACTTATTGCGTGTCTTCCATACTTCATGTTTGTATAGTCAATAGCATTCATTAGCTTCTTTGATTTTTTTTCTAATACAGGACTAAACAAATTAAACTCACTACTTTCCGAGTCTTTCAGATTAGATAAAATAACACCAGCCTTTTGATATAACAGACCGGGCTTGTAAATTTTTTTTAAAACACTCCTTGCTTTTTTTACTATCTCTATACTATTGCTTGTTGCTATTGGTAGGTCAATGGTTAATGAGTTAGAATAATATCTTTTATTTTTGTTGAAAGGGCTTGTTTTTATAAAAACTGTTAATCTTTTACAAACTTGATCATCTCCACGTATTTTTTCTGCTGCATTTAAACAGTAAGTAGTTACGGCCTCTTCTAATTTTTGCAAATCAGTTATTTTATTTCCAAAAGATCTTGATACACAACAATTTTTTCTTTTTTCTTCGTAAATTTCTAAATCGATACACGGTACTCCACGTAGTTCCATAGCTGTTCTGGATCCTAAAACATTGGTACCTTTTTTAACCCATGTATTTGAAGCAACTTTTAGCTTATATGCATTATCTATACCGTTTTTTACATAGAATTTAGTTAATTGTTTTCCTACACCCCAAACATTTTCTATAGGAAATTTTTTTAGTCTTTCATCTATATCTTTATTCAAATACACGACACCTGTTTTCTCTTTTTTTGCTATATGACTTGCTACTTTGCTTAAAGTTTTTGTTGATGAAATACCAACACTTGTAGGTATTCCTGTCCATTTTAAAACTCTTTCACGCATTTTTTTTCCGTAATTTTCTATTTCTTTCTCACTCACGAAAGACAAATCAATAAAAGCCTCATCAATTGAATAAATTTCAACGTTTGGTGAGAAGGTTTTTAGTATTCTCATAACTCTACGAGACAAATCTCCATATAAAGCATAGTTAGAAGAAAAAATATAAACCTTATTTTTTTTTATTAATTCTTTTACTTTAAAATACGGTTCACCCATTTTTATTCCAATAGCTTTAGCTTCATTTGATCTTGAAATTACACAACCGTCGTTATTCGATAAAACTACAACAGGCTTGTATTGTATTTTTGGTTTAAATAGTCTTTCACAAGAAACATAAAAAGAATTACAGTCAACAAGTGCTATTTTTTTAGTGAAATTTATGTATGACATAAGTAACCACTCCCCAAATTATTACATTAGGATTATCATTGAGCTCAACTTTTTTTTGCCCTGATGATAGATAGTTTTTATCTTTTTCTTTCGTAAAAGTTTTTACTACTAATTCTTCATTTACATTAGCTATTACTGTTGATAAATTTTTTGGATTAACACTTCTGTCGACAATCAATAAATCACCGTCATGAATGCCTACACTGTTCATGGATTTACCCTGAACTCTTATTATGAATGTTGCCGGTGCGTTCTTTATCAATTGAGAATTCAGATCTATATCATCTTCAATATAATCGGTAGCTGGAGATGGAAAACCAGCTCCAACTTTATGAATATAAAAGGGTAATTTGAGCTTCATAAATGTTCTTGATTTGTTCTTTTATAAGTATAAGATATAAAATCGTCAAGCTTTAATTTTAAAGAAAAGTATCTAAGTAATTTTGGATATTCTTTTCATAACTTCCTCTTTTTTAAGAGAGAGTATGATATCGTAAATTCCAGGACCGTATTTAGAACCAACCAAAGAAATCCTCAATGGCTGACCAACGCCTTTAAAATTAGTTTTATACTTTATAATAAGATTATTAACTAATTTTTCAAGATTGGGCTTACTGATTTCTTGCATTTTTTTAAATTCATCTAAAAATTCTTTTAAAATTTTCTTAGAAGGTTCATCCAAAAGTTTTAAGTCCTCTTTAGAAATTTCTATATCTTCTAGCAAAATGTACTGTGCATTTCTGAATATATCGTCAAGAGTTTTTGCTTTATTTTTAAGAAAACTTATTGATTTAATAAAAGAGTCTTCTATAGACTTGTTAATATTTTTTCCAATTTTTTCTGAATAAATTTTAAGAAGTTTAAATAATTCTTTTTCATCCATATTCTTTATATAGTGTTCGTTTAAAGATAAAATTCTAGACATATCAAGTTTAGAGGGTGACTTTCCGACACCCTTCAAATCAAATAAATCAATACTTTCTTGTTTAGAAAATATTTCTTTGTCCTTGTAAGACCAACCTAGTCTTAACAAATAATTTCTTAACGCATCTGAAATAATTCCTAATTTCACGTAATCCTCGAGTGTAGATGCATTATCTCTTTTAGATAATTTTTTTCCTGCTTCACTATGAATTAAAGGTATGTGGGCAAAGTAAGGAACTTTCCAGCCCATTGCGTCATAAATTTGTTTTTGTTTAAACGAATTTATCATATGATCATCACCTCTTATAACGTGGGTAATTTTCATTTCATGATCATCTACTGTTGCTGACAACTGATAGGTCGGTGATTTATCTTTTCTTAAAATCACAAAATCTTCAATAGTAGAATTAGAAATATTTCTTTCTCCCTGAACTAAGTCGTTGATAATTGTGTTTCCTGAAATTTTGCTTTTAAAACGAACTACAGGTTTAATATCTTTTGGAACTGACAGGTCTTTAGAATCTCTCCATTTTCTATTATAGACATAAGGGATACCCTTTTTTTTACAAATCTCTTTTTGCTTATTAATTTCTTCCTCTGTGCAGTAACACTTGTATGCGTAACCTTTTTTTAAAAGCTCTTCAGCTATTTCAATGTGTTTTGATATATTTTTAGATTGAATATATTCTTTACCATCATGTTCTATCCCTAACCAAGCTAAAGATGAAATAATTTGTTTTTTGTACTCTTCTTTAGATCTCTCTTTGTCAGTATCTTCAATTCTTAAAAAATATTTACCTTTATTTTTTTTCGCAAGTAACCAATTGAAAAGTGCAGTTCTTACTCCGCCAATATGGAGAGGTCCGGTAGGAGAGGGTGCAAACCTACAAATAAAAGTCATTTAAATTAATTAGACTATTTTAATGAAAGTTTCTATATAAAGAGACTAATTTTCCTTGAATTTTTATTCTATTTGAAGCGTAAATTTTTGTATCGTAATTTTTATTGGCACTTTCAAGTGCAACAGTATTTCCCTTTTTTCTTATTCTTTTCAAAGTAGCTTCTTGACCATCGATTAAAACAACAGCGATCTGACCGTTGTCAGCAGTTGAGGCTCTTTTAATTATAACAGTATCACCGTCATTAATGCCTGCGTCAATCATAGAGTCGCCTTTAATTTTTAAGCCAAAATGTTCACCATTTCCTTGAAGTTCAGTTGGTAAAGCAATTTTATCAACTTCTTGTTGTATAGCCTCAATTGGAGTTCCTGCAGCTATACTTCCAAGCACTGAAATTTTACTTGATTTTTTATTAGTTTTATCTAGGCCGCCTTTAATTACGCTAGGAGTAAAAGAATTAAAAATATCGTTGGCACTTGCATTTTCTGGAAGTTTTACAACTTCTAAAGCTCTTGCTTTGTGTGCTAACCTTTTAACAAATCCTCTTTCTTCCAAAGCTGAAATTAACCTATGAATTCCTGATTTCGACTTGAGGTTGAGAGAGTTCTTCATCTCTTCATATGAGGGAGATATTCCTGAAGATCTAATTTTTTTATTAATATAAATTAATAAGTTTTTTTGTTTTTTTGTAAGCATAGAACAAACCCCGTACATTTCTGTTCTACAAAAGTTCTTCTACAATTACAACGCTAAATTAGCCTTAAATTACCTATCAATTTTGAGTATTTGCTCAAGAAGATTTGAGTTTTTGCCTATATTTTTGAGAAGTGATTCACCGATTAAAAAGTTTTTTATACCGGTTTTCTCTAAAATATCGCTAACATCTTTTTCAGATTTAATACCACTCTCACAAAGCAAAAGTCCTGAATGCCCTTGTAAAAATTTATATAAATTTAATGTTGTTTGAATGTTGGTGTCTAGGGTTTTTAGATTTCTATTATTTATTCCTATTATAGAATTTTTAAATTTTAAAGCAATTTTTGCCTCTTTTTCAGTATGTATTTCAACTATAGTGCTCATATTTAATTTTTCTGCAGTATCATATATTTCTTGTGCGGTATTTTCATTTATAGCAGATAAAATAATCAAAACAGCATCTGCGCCGAAACTTTTAGCTAAATAGACCTGATAAGATTCTAAGAAAAAATCCTTACATAAAATAGGTAAATAAACCTCTTTTTTTACTTCTGTAATGTGTTCAAGTGAGCCTAAAAAATGCTTTTCTTCTGTTAAAATAGAGAGGCAGCTGGCACCAGACTTGTAGTAATGCTTAGCTATTTCCGCAGGATTATAATTTTCAATAATAGTTCCTGCAGATGGACTAGCCTTTTTAATTTCGGCTACAACTGATAATTTACTATTTTTTAAACTTTCTTCAAAATTAAGGTAATTATTGTAATTAGAAATCTTTTCATTTAATTTATCTAACGAAAAAGATTTTTTGTATTTTTCAATGCTTTTTTTCTTGTCTCCTATTATTTTTTTTAAAACGTCGTTCATTTTTCTAATTTAGATATATGATTTTTTACTTTTCCTGAAAGTATATGTTTTCTTAAGCGGTCATATGCCTCTTTTAAATTCTTAGATTTCTCCGCTACCATTAAACCAGCTGCAGCATTCAAACAAACAGCTATAGAGAAATCGTTATCCTCACCATTAAATATTTCAATAATTTTTTTTGCATTATATTCAGCATCTTTTCCAATTATATTTTCAAAATTTCCAACCTTAATATCAAGCTCCTTTGGATTAAAAACATATTCACTTAATTTTTTATCTTTTAATTCTACAATGTTAGTTTTGGCATAAGGTGATATTTCATCAAGTCCATCTTCACTGTGTACCACTAAAGCTCTATCTAATTCTAGACTTTGAAATGCTTGCCCAAATATTTTTAATAATTTTTTATCAAACACACCCACTACTTGACGTCTTACATTTGCTGGACTACTTAATGGACCAATTAAATTAAATATTGTTCTTTTTCCAATTTTTTTTCTAACTGGGCCCACGTATTTCATTGCTGAGTGGTAAGCAGGAGCAAACATAAATCCAAAATTTAAAGTATTTATTTTTTTTTCTATTTCAGATGGCCCTAGGTTGATATCTATTTTTAATTTTTCTAATACATCTGCAGAACCGCATTTTGAGGAAACAGATTTATTTCCATGTTTTGCAATTTTAATACCAAAGCTAGACAGTAACAGAGCTGAAGCAGTTGAGATGTTTAGTGTATTTTTCCCATCACCTCCAGTACCACATGTATCGATCGCATCATTAGAGACTTTTACCTTTGTAGCTTTTTCTCTTAATACAAAAACACCACCAGCTATCTCTTCAGCAGTTTCACCTTTTGCAGAGGAGTATGTCAAAAAATTAAGTATATCTTTCTCGTCTAATTTTCCTGACATTATTTGTTCAAAAACTGATTTGCTCTCTTGAAAGTTTAAATCTTCTTTATTTTTAAGTTTTTCTAGAATTGATTTCATTTATTTGTAATTTAAAAAATTTTTTATTAATTTTATACCTACTTTTGTATTTATACTCTCTGGATGAAACTGAACACCATGCACGTTGTAATCTTTGTGCATTATTCCCATTATCGTTTTATTTTTTGTTTCAGCAGTAATAATAAGTGTTTTTGGCACTTTTTTTCTATCTATTATTAAACTGTGATATCTGGTTGCAAGAAAATTAGATTTTAAATTTTTAAATATACCTTTTTTTTTATGCAATATTTTACTCATTTTTCCATGCATTAAATTTTTTGCACCAATAATTTTTGCTCCAAATACTTGACCAATGACCTGATGACCTAAACATACTCCAAGTATAGGTATTGTTTTATGCAAATCTTTTACAATTTTGAGACAGTTGCCTGTTTGATTTGGATTACCTGGACCTGGTGAAATAATAATTTTTTTAAACTTATTTTTTAAAATATATTTTGAGTTAACTTTGTCGTTTCTAAATACTTCAACTTTACAATTTAAAGACGATAAATAATGATAAAGGTTATATGTAAAACTGTCGTAATTATCTATAAGTATTACTTTCATTTAATCAACTGCCCTCATTAATGCTTTAGCTTTATTTATTGTCTCTTGATATTCTTTTTCTGCCTCACTATCCGCAACAATTCCTGCGCCAGACTGAACATAAAATTTATTATTCTTAATTAAAGCAGTTCTTAAAGCAATACATGTGTCAAACTCTTGGTTAGGTGTAAAATATCCTATGGCTCCAGCATAAAGTTTTCTTTTATTCTTCTCTAATTTATCAATAATTTCCATAGCTCTTATCTTAGGAGCTCCACTAACTGTTCCAGCTGGAAAACCAGCAAGCATAGTCTCAAATATTGAATTTTTTTTATCATGAGATCCCTCCACATTAGAAACTATGTGCATTACATGTGAATACTTCTCAACTTCAAAGCTTTCTGTAACTTTAACAGTTTTTTTAATTGATACTTTGCCAATGTCATTTCTTCCAAGATCCAATAGCATCAAATGTTCAGATAGCTCTTTTTTGTCTTTAAGCAAATCATTTTTAAGTTTAAGGTCGTGCATTTTATTTTTACCTCTTGGCCTTGTACCTGCGATAGGGCGAATTGTAACTTTTTTATTTCTTAACCTTACTAAAATTTCTGGACTGCTACCTAAAATTTTAAAATCTGCAAAGTTGAAATAGAACATAAAAGGAGAGGGATTTAGTTTTCTTAACTCATTGTAAATTTCTAATGGTTGTTTTTCGAATTTTCTTTCAAATCTTTGACTTAAGACTACTTGAAAAATATCACCAGAACTGATGTGTTTTTTTGCTTTTTTGATATTTTCTTTAAATCTTTTTTTAGAGATATTACTTTTTATTTTATTACTATTTACTTTATAAGTGAGTTTTTCTGGTAAAACCAATTTCTCATAATTTTGAAATAAATTGAAGTTATCTTTAATTGACTGATATTTTTCAAAATAATTTTTAATATTATTATCAGAAAAAATATTCTCAATATAATAAATTTTTTTTTTTAAATTATCATAAATAACAATATTAGTTGGTCTTAAAATCCTTACATCAGGGATTTTGAGATCGTCAATACATTTATTAGGTATTTTTTCAATATATCTTATTATGTCATACGAAAAATAACCTACTAACATTGATGACATCATCGGTAATTTTTTTGGTATCTCAACATTAAAATCATTAATCAACTTATTTAAAAAGTTTAACGGTTTAATTTTATTTCTTTTAATTTTTTTCTTTGATTTCAAAGTAACTATATTTTTGTTTATATCCCAAGTTTTATCTGGTTTAAGACCAATAATAGTATATCTACCTCTTACTTTACCTTTTTCAACTGACTCGAATATAAAGCTGTCTTTTTCAACTAGTAAAAAACGAAAAAGATTTTCAACACTTGAATAGTTTTTACATGATTTAGCGTAGAAAATTATTTGGTCTTTTTTATTTTGATGGTTTTTCTTAAATTTTTCAAAAGTTATATTAAGCTTCATTAAAATGAATTTTTTAATCGATCAATAGCTTTATTGTTTATCTCGATTTCATATTTGTTATTAATATTCCTATCATATGCAAAATAAATACTATTTGACAGGTTAACTTTCGCCTGTGACTTATACCTCTCATAATCTGGGGAACTTTTATCTAATTTTTTATACGATGTTTTCTCTACTTGAATTAAAAAATTTTTTTCAAATTTTCTATCTGAGATTAAATTAATATCATTATCTTTAAGTTGAAAAATTCTTTTGATGATTTCCTCATTAAAGGGACCTTTATCTTTTAAATTCTTTAGTTTTTTACTTTTAATAACTATATTATTTTTTTTGGCAAAATTTTCAAAATCTTGTTTTTTAAAATTTCCAGAGGAAATCTTTTTAGCTAATGACATGTTATTATTAACTTTGTTTTTAAATTTAATTTGTGAAGTGATTGCCTTAGTTACATTTTGGTCATTTAA
>MDTD01063040.1_pt1 | contig 11616 bp, 9 predicted proteins | sample 811221 | NCBI WGS metagenome assembly MDTD01 (sample SAMN05326646, study PRJNA326480) | marine metagenome | isolation source: seawater | place: Pacific Ocean: South West | collected 2011
AATTTTGCACCATCTTTTGCTATTCCCGCCGCTTCATACTTTTTGCCAACCATAAACCCTGAAATATTTTGTAAAAAAATTAAAGGAATTTTTCTTTGTCCACACAACTCTATAAAATGGGCACCCTTCAACGAACTTTCAGAAAATAAAATACCATTATTTGCAATAATTCCGACAGAGTACCCCATGATACGTGCAAATCCAGTAACAAGAGTTGGACCATATAATTTTTTAAATTCTAGAAATTTACTTCCATCAACAAGTCTTGTAATAACTTCTCTTACATCATAAGGGGTGGATAATGAAGAAGGAACTACACCATATATACTTTCTAAATCATATTTAGGTTCTTCAGGCCTTTTAAAATCAATACCAGAATGCTCTTTTTTGTTAAATGTTGTCACAATATTTCTTGCAATTTGTAAAGCATGCTTATCATCTTCTGCCAAATGATCTGTTACTCCACTTTTTTTGCTATGAACTTCTCCTCCTCCTAATTCCTCAGCACTTACTTCTTCTCCCGTAGCGGCTTTGACTAACGGAGGACCTCCTAAAAAAATGGTACCTTGATTTTTTACAATAATAGCTTCATCACACATTGCGGGCACATATGCTCCACCTGCAGTGCAAGAACCCATAACCACTGCAATTTGGGGAATTCCCATAGCAGACATATTAGACTGATTATGAAAAGTTCTACCAAAACCATCTTTATCAGCAAACATTTCACTTTGAAGAGGTAAATAAGCTCCTCCTGAATCTACAAGATAGATGCATGGTAAAAAATTTTCCATAGCAATTTCTTGAGCTCTTAACTGCTTCTTTACAGTTATTGGATAATACGTTCCACCTTTTACAGTAGCATCATTCACTATTAATACGCATTCTCTTCCAGAAACTCTTCCAATACCAGTAATCAAACCCGCACAAGGAGCTTCATTATTATATGAATCTAAGGCCGCAATATTAGAAAATTCTAAAAATGGAGAACCTGGATCTATTAAAAAATTTATTCTTTCTCTTGGTAATAATTTACCTCGAGAACGATGTCTTTTTATAGCCTCTTGACCACCACCAGTTTGTGCAAATAAAATCTTCTCATTTAATTCCTTAACCAAGGACTTCATTTTTTTTGTATTTTTTATAAAATCATTTGATTCAGTATCAATACCACTTTTAAGTATATCCATAACACTCACATTTTATTAATTTAAATAATAATTAGTTAATTCTTCTCTATTGCAATTGCTGTAGCTTCTCCTCCACCTATACATAAAGAGGCAATACCCTTTTGAACATCGTATTTATGCATAGCAGAAATTAAAGTAGCTATAATTCTAGCTCCTGAGGTTCCTACTGGGTGACCCAATGCACATGCTCCTCCATGTACGTTAACAATTTCAGGAGATAGATTCAAATCTTTCATTGCAGCCATTGGAACTACTGCAAAAGCTTCGTTTATTTCAAACAGCCCTACATCTTTTATATTCCAATTTGCCTTATCTAAAACTTTCTTAATTGCTCCTATTGGAGCTGTAGTAAACCAGGCTGGATCATGGCTATTAGTTGCATGAGCAACAACCTTTGCCAAAGGTTTGGAGTTACATCTTTCTGATTCAATTCTACTCATCATAACTAAAGCTGCAGCACCATCTGATATAGAAGAAGAATTTGCAGCAGTAACTGTGCCATCCTTGGAAAAAGCAGGTTTTAAATTTGGAATTTTACTAATATCAGCTGAAAACGGTTGCTCATCTTGACTTATTATTTTTGAACCCTTTCTATTTTTAACTTCAACCGGAACTATTTCTTCATTAAAAGAACCATCTTCATTAGCTTTTTTAGCTCTTTTCAAAGACCTTATTGCAAATTCATCCTGAGCTTGTCTTGTAAATTGATAAGCTTCTGCTGTTGCCTCTGCATAAGAACCCATAAGCCTACCTTCTTCATAAGCATCTTCTAATCCATCTAAAAACATATGATCCTTTAATTCTCCATGACCCATTCTTAAACCTGACCTTACTTTTGGCAAAACATAAGGAGTATTTGACATGCTTTCAATACCGCCAGCTATTGTTATTTTACTAGATCCAGCAATTAATTGGTCATTTGCAATCATTGCAGCTCTCATACCAGAACCACACATCTTATTTATTGTAGTGGCACCTGCCGTATTAGGAATACCTGCTCCAATTGCAGATTGTCTTGCTGGTGCTTGACCTAGTCCTGCCGGTAAAACACACCCCATAACTACATCATCAACATCTTCACCTTTTATATTAGCTTTTGATAATGCTGCCTCAATTGCAATACTTCCTAATCGTGTAGCTTTTTCATTAGATAAAGAACCTTGAAAACTTCCCATTGGGGTTCTAGCGGTACCAGTTATAACTATATCATTATTATTCATAAATATTCTCCCTATTATATCTATCTACACTGATTTACACAAATTATCATCTGAGATTGACAAATTTGATCTCTTTCAGGGTTACTTGCTTCCCTTCTAATACATGCATCTCTTCTTCTTAGGCAAACTTTTGCACAAATTTTTGTTTCCGTAGCTTTTTCTTCAGGGTCATATGGAAAATCAGGCACATTATCTTGCGCTATAGAATAAGAATTAAAACTAAATATTATAAAGAAGGCTATAACTATATTTAAAAAATCAATCCTACCTTTAACATTTTTATATTGTCTCATTAAAAATTTCCCTTCCTATCAACATCCTTCTTATTTCACTAGTTCCAGCACCTATTTCATAAAGTTTTGAATCACGTAATAACCTAGCTACAGGATAATCATTAGTGTAACCATTTCCTCCTAATATTTGTATAGCCTCAAGTGTAATTTGTGTACTTTTTTCAGCTGCATATAAAATGGCGCCAGCAGAGTCTTTTCTAGTAGTCTCATTTCTATCACATGATTGAGCAACATTATAAACATAAGACTTACAAGCATTCATAGAAGTATAAATATCTGCTAACTTACCTTGTATTAATTGGAAACTTCCAATAGGCTGATCAAACTGTTTTCTCTCATGTACATAAGGAACTATAATATCCCAACAATTTTGCATAACACCTAAAGGACCACCTGCTAAAACAACCCTTTCATAATCTAGGCCACTCATTAACACTCTTGCACCTTTATTAACTTCACCTAAAACATTTTCCTCTGGCACTATACAATCATTAAAAACAAGTTCACATGTATTTGATCCACGCATTCCTAATTTATCCAATTTTTCACCAGTAGAGAAACCTTTAAAACCTTTTTCTATCAAAAAAGCTGTAATTCCCTTAGATCCTGCATCTTTTTCTGTTTTTGCATAAACAACTAAATAATCTGCATCTGGCCCATTAGTTATCCACATTTTAGAACCATTTAATATATAATGGTCACTTTTTTTAGATGCTAAAGTTTTCATACCTACAACATCTGAGCCAGCAACTGACTCACTCATCGCTAAAGCTCCCACTTTATTTCCAGAAATTAAACCAGGTAAATATTTTTCTTTCTGTCTATCATTACCATTAAGTCTAATTTGGTTTATACATAAATTTGAATGAGCTCCATAAGATAAACCTACAGAAGCAGAAGCTCTACTAATTTCCTCAACGCATACAGTATGCTCTAAATAACCTAAACCACTTCCACCCCACTTTTCTTCTACCGTAACTCCAAGTATTCCTAAATCTCCCATTTTTTTCCAAAGATCGGATGGAAAATCATTATTCTTATCTATTTCAGCAGCTCTGGGAGCAATCTCATTTTTAGAAAAACTTGTTACAGATTCTCTAATCATTTCTGCTGTTTCACCTAAATTAAAATTAAAATCTTCTGGCTTATTAGTAATCATATTCACCTCTTATAAAAAATTAATTAACAAGCATTAATTGAGCCAAACCTAAAAACACAAAGAAACCTACTACATCTGTGACAGTAGTCAACAATATAGATGCTCCTAAAGCCGGATCTACTTTCAACTTTTGCAACATTATTGGAATAGATGCTCCAAAAAATCCTGCTACTAACAAATTGAACATCATTGCTAATGCTATAACTATTCCTAATCCATGTTCGCCAAACCAAAGAGCAGCCACCAAACCCACTATAACAGCAAAAACTATACCATTTATTAAACCAACCAAAATTTCCTTGCCAAATACTCTTAAAGAATTGGAAGGGTTTAGCTCTCTTGTAGCAATAGCTCTTACCGCCACTGTTAAAGTTTGCGTACCTGCATTTCCACCCATCGAAGCAACTATAGGCATTAAAACAGCTAATGCAACTATCTGCTTTATAGTACCTTCAAAAAAGCCTATAGAAATAGAAGCTAATATAGCAGTAAGTAAGTTTATAAATAACCAAGAGAATCTACTTCTAGCAGTTTTCCATGCCGCCATATATAAATCTGTATCACCAGAAACACCTGCAAGTTTAAGCATATCTTCTTCTGCCTCTTCTTGAATAACTTCCACAACATCATCTACTGTAATCATACCAATTAATCTGTTTCTAGCATTTACCACAGGAGCAGAAGTTAAATCATATTTTTCAAATAAGTATGCAATATCCTCTTGATCTGTATTTACTTTTACAACTACAGGATCATCAATCATGATATCTGTAAGAACAATATTTCTCTTATTCCTCATTATTCTATGTAACGGAACAGTACCCACAGGAACATGTTTAGGATCAACAATAAATATGGAATAAAACTGATCAGGAACTTTAACAGACCCTCTTAAATAATCTATTACTTGTCCTACATTCCAATATTTAGGAACAGCAACATAATCCCTTTGCATTAATCTACCTGCAGACATTTCAGGAAATTCTAATGCTTGTCTTATAAGTTTTCTTTCTGCACTTGGTATTTGTTTTATTAAAGCTTCTCGTCTATCAATATCAATATTTTCAATAACATATACTGCCTCATCTGTATCCAGCTTACCAATTAAATCACCCAAGATTCCTGGTTTATAATTATCTAAAATTTCTGATAAAACTTGTTCATCTATTGAGGCCAAAACTTCAGCTGGTAAAGAATTTTCTAAACATACAGCCAATAACTTTCTATCTTCTTCAGATAATATTTCAAAGATATCCGCAATATCTGCGTGATGTAAATTTAATACATTATTTTTTAAAAATTCAATATTTTCACTTCGAATATTATCTCTAATTTTTTCTAATTGATCTTTAGAAATACCAAAACCTTTAGCATTATTATTTTTTTTCTTTTTAGATTCTATAGTTTTAGAATTATTTGTCATTTTCCTAAAAATCCTATAGTTGAATGATAATATTATCTTTATTGTAGCTTTATAAGCAAAAATATTCTAGAGCTTAAATATGAAAAATAAATATATAGAATCATCATCTAATTTAATAAAATGGAAAACAAGTAGTAACTTAATTAAATATAATGTTGCTATAGAAAATATGGGAAAATATATTAAAGATATTAAAAATAATAAATCTCCTGAAATTATATGGTTACTAGAACATCCTTCAATATATACCTGCGGAAGAAGTGCAAAAAATGATGATTTATTAAACACATATAATACGCCCGTAATAAATTCTGGAAGAGGCGGACAAGTTACATATCATGGGCCGGGTCAAAGAATAATTTATATTATGCTAAATTTACAGAATAGAGAAAAAGATGTTAAAAAATATATTCATACACTTGAAAATTGGATGATTATGTCTTTAAAGCAAATAAATATTAAAGCACATACAGCAGCAGATAGAATTGGCTTATGGGTAGAAGGTCCTAAAGGAGAATCAAAAATTGGAGCTATAGGTGTAAGAATTAGTAAATGGATTACAAGCCATGGCATATCTATAAATATAGACCCTGATTTATCTTTTTATAATGGAATTATACCCTGCGGACTAAATAACTATCCCGTTACTTCTTTTAGAGAACTTGGATGTAATACAAAAATTACAGAATTTGATGAAATAATTAAAAAAACTATAAAAGACTTTTTTTAAATCACTCAAACTCAATAAGTTCTTGGTCAACAAAAACAGTGTCCTCTTCTTTCACTTTAATTTTTTGTACTTTGGTATCTTTTTCAGCTTTAAGTATATTTTCCATTTTCATTGCATCTAAAATGATTAAATCGTCACCTTGAGCAATTTCTTGCCCTTCTGCTACACAGACTTTAACTACTCTTCCTGGCATAGGTGATATTAATATTTTGGAAGAATTTAAATTTTCTTTCACAGGAATTAATTTGGATAAGCTTAACTCAGGTTCAGTTTGAACTATTACAGATAAATCAAAGCCTGCATGTTTAATATTATACCCAGATAATTCTCTCAAAATTTGCATGATATAATTATGCCCATTAAATAAGATATTAAGAATTGAAGAGCCATAATACCAATTTACTATAATATTAAAATTTTTATTTTCGGACTTTATACTCAATTTATGTTCAGAACTTTCTCTAGCAGATAATATTTTATATTCAAATTCATATATATCAGTATTTATAACAGTTATTAGCTTATTGTATAAAGAAGCATTATTTTCCAAATTGTTCCTTCTATTTTCAATAGCTTCAATAGACATAGCTGCCAGTGCAATTAAATATTTTCTCTCTGTATCTTTTGAACTTCCATCATATCCTTTTGGATATTCTTGATCCAAAAATGCCGTAGTAATATTTCCTGATCTAAATTTATCATTTGTAATTACACTATTTACAAAACTAATATTTGTATTCAAACCTTTTATTACAAATGAATCTAATGCTTCACTCAATTTTGAACATGCTTCTTTTCTATCGTTGCCATGGGTAATTAACTTGGCTATCATAGGATCATAATACATGGAGATTTCACCCCCTTCTTCTACTCCGCTATCCAGTCTTACAACTTCATTGTCTGTTTTAGGAGGAATAAATGTTTTTACTCTTCCTATTGAAGGAGCAAAATTACGGATAGGGTCTTCAGCATAAACTCTAGCCTCTAAAGACCAACCATTTAACTTAATATCATTTTGAGTAATTTTCAAAGACTTATTAGCAGCTATATTTATCATATTTTCTACTATGTCTATTCCTGTAACCATTTCTGTGACAGGGTGCTCCACTTGTAGCCTGGTATTCATCTCTAAAAAATAAAAAGATTTATCATTTGAAGCAACAAACTCTACAGTACCTGCGCTAGAGTAATTTACAGCTTTAGCTAAACGCATAGCTTGTTCACCCATTTTTTTTCTCATCTCTTCATCAACTAATGGGCTGGGACATTCTTCAATTACTTTTTGATGCCTCCTTTGTACAGAACACTCTCTTTCACCTAAATATATAACATTTCCAAAATTATCTGCTAAAATCTGTATTTCAATATGCCTTGGTCCTTCAATAAATTTTTCAACAAATACTCTATCATCACCAAATGAGTTTTTTGCTTCATTTTTAGCACTTTGAAAACCTGACTTTAATTCTTCTAAATTATTAGCGACCCTCATTCCTTTTCCACCACCACCAGCACTAGCTTTTATCATTACAGGAAAGCCAATCTTATTTGATGCTTCAATGGCACCTTTCAAATCTTTTATAGCACCCTTCGTTCCAGGAATAATATTTACCCCCGCTTTTTTAGCGATTTTTTTTGAAATAATTTTATCACCCATTGATTTTATGGCTTCTACGGAAGGACCAATAAATTTAATTTTAGATTTATTTAATGCTAAGCAAAACTCCGAATTTTCTGATAAAAAACCGTATCCAGGATGAACAGCATCTACTTTTGCTAATTTCGCTACCTTTATAATTTTTTCTATATTTAAATAACTTTTAGAAGACTCTGCTGGTCCTATATTATAAGCTTCATTCATAAATTTTAAATGTTTAGATTTTCTATCAGCATCAGAATAAATTCCTACCGTTTTTATACCCATTTTTTTACAAGTAGAAGCTATTCTACATGCAATCTCACCTCTATTTGCAATTAATATTTTTTTGAACATTTTTTTTCTCATTATTTATAGTGGAATATTACCGTGTTTCTTTTTAGGGTTTGTTAATTTTTTTGTTTTTAATAATTCCAAGGCTGAAGCTATTCTATACCTTGTATTACTAGGAGTTATTATATCATCTAAGTACCCTCTAGAAGCCGCCACAAAAGGGTTTGAAAACTTTTCTTGATATTGATCAGTTTGTTTTTCAATTTCTTTTTCATTAGAACCTCTAAAAATGATTTCTACCGCACCCTTTGCACCCATAACCGCTATTTCAGCAGTAGGCCATGCAAAATTAACATCTCCTCTTAAATGTTTGGATGCCATAACATCATAAGCACCTCCATAAGCTTTACGAGTTATTAACGTAACTTTAGGAACTGTAGCTTCGGCAAACGCATATAAAAGTTTAGCTCCATGTTTAATAATTCCTCCATATTCTTGAACAGTACCAGGTAAAAAACCGGGAACATCTACTAAAGTAACTAAAGGTATATTAAAACTATCACAAAATCTTACAAATCTAGCACCTTTACAAGATGAATCTATATCCAAACACCCTGCTAAAACCATTGGCTGATTAGCAATTATACCGACTGTACTTCCTGCAATCCTAGCAAAACCTATTACAATATTTTGAGCAAAATTTGGTTGTATTTCAAAAAAATCTTCTTCATCTACTAAAGTAAAAACTAATTCCTTAATATCATATGGGTTATTAGCATTACTCGGTATTAATGTGTCTAAATTATACGATTTTCTATCAATAGGATCATTAGTAAATCTTTTTGGGGGCTTGTCTTCATTTGACAATGGAAGAAAATCAATCATTCGTCTGGCTTGCTTTAATAAAGTTAAATCATCAGAAAAAGCTAAATCTGCTACTCCTGATTTCTTAGTATGACTTCCTGCACCACCAAGCTCTTCAGCTGAAACACTTTCATGTGTTACAGTTTTCACAACATCTGGACCAGTAACAAACATATATGACGAATCCTCAACCATAAATATAAAATCTGTTATTGCTGGAGAGTATACGGCTCCTCCTGCACAAGGGCCCATAATTAATGATATTTGAGGAATAAAACCAGATGCTAATACATTCCTTTGAAAAACTTCGGCATACCCTCCTAAAGAAGCTACTCCTTCTTGAATTCGAGCTCCACCAGAATCATTTAGACCAATTACTGGACATCCAATTTTCATAGCTTGATCTAATATTTTACAAATCTTTTCAGCATGAGCCTCACTTAAAGATCCTCCATATACAGTAAAATCTTGACTATATATCATTACAGGCCTGCCATTGACTTTACATGTGCCAGTAACTACTCCATCACCAGGTATTTTATTTTTTTCCATCCCAAAGTCAGAAGACCTATGCTCTACAAACATATCATATTCAATAAAAGTATTTTTATCTGCAAAAACTTCTATTCTCTCTCTTGCGCTAAGTTTTCCTTTAGCGTGTTGGGATTCAAGTCTTTTTAAACCTCCTGCTAATTTTGCTTTATTCTTTTTGTTTTTTAACTCTTCTGCAATATTTTTCAATTATTTATCCCTATAAAATAAAACTCAATTTTTAATTGAATCAAAATAATATTTAACAAGCTTTATATCAAGCTTAATCGAATTCAATCTTGAATAAGCTTCTTTATCTTTACCCCAGATTGATGCTTGGAATAATTCTTCTAAAAAACTGAACCTAAATGCTTGATTATAATTTATCTTAGATTCTATCAGAGCAATAGAAATTATTAGAGAATTAGTTAAACTTGTAAGACTTATTAAGGCTGACAACTCATATATACTAAATTTATTTATATAACTATTTAAAAGTCTATTTTTGTCTAAGGAATAATTTTGTATTTGTAAATTTGATGAATGTTTTAAATCTAAATCGAACTTCTCATTTATCCATAAAATTAGTGGTTCCCAGTATTTTTTTTGTTTTGAATATAACTTTTCTTGATTATCAGAGATAAAAACTATAGTGTCTGTGCTTAAAACTTGCAATACCTCTTTTATATATTTTTGTTTATTTAAAGCAACTTTATCAATAGCAGTATATGTTATTTTTATTTCATCTATGATTTTGTTTTTATTATTTTTTTTTAATCTTTTTACAAGAAGCTTTGCACTTTTAAGATTAGGTAAATCAATTGAATTTCCTTTAGGTGTTTTAATACAGACACCATTTAATACAATTTTATATAATCCATTATCATTATTTAAAATTTCATAATCTTTTTTTTTAGCTAAAGATTTCATTATTTTCTATATCATTCCTCAATAAAATTTAATAAATTTAACTCTTTAAGTATATTTTTCATATGAACTGGAATAGGAGAGACTATTCTCACAGTTTCATCTTGACAGTCTGGCAAACCTATTTCTTTCGCGTGCAAATGCATTTGGTCCATAAATTTATCTAATGAACCAATTTTGTTTTTCATTATGTTATATTTTTTGTCTCCTAAAATGTTACAACCTAAGGAGTTACAATGGGCTCTAATTTGGTGTTTTCTTCCTGTTTTGGGTTCAAACTCTACTAAACTAATTTTTATTTTTTTGTATTTTCCTTTCCATAAAACTGTATATTTAGTTATTGCCTCTTTTCCACTAGAAATATAAGATGTCCTTTCAAAATTTTTACTTTTTACCTCGGCCAAAGGAAGATTAATGCTTCCTTTAATTTTTGGAAGATGACCAACTATTAAAGCCCAATAGATCTTATTAATATTTCTATTTTTAAAAGCATGCCCTAATCTTTTAGTTGTTTCTGGATTTCTAGACAATACTAGAACTCCACTAGTATCTTTATCTAAACGATGAAGTAATTGAGGCCTATATGGAGAGTCAAACCTAAAATAATCTAGCTTATTGTCTATATGATTTTTAATTTTTGACCCCCCTTGTACCGCTACTCCTGAAGGTTTATTAATAACTAAAATATCCTTATCTTTATAAATTATATTATTGTCAATTATATCTTGCCAAAATTTATCTAAAGGTTGAAAAACTATATATTTTCTTTTATTTATTATTCTATAAACATATGGAACCCTTATTAAATTTCCTAATTCAAGTCTTTTTGAACCAACTACTCTTTTACCGTCCACTCTAATTTGACCAGTACGAATTAATTTTTGAATATTCAAGAAATTTAAATTTTTAAACCTAAGCTGTAAAAATTTGTCTAAGCGCAAGCCTAGATCTTTTTCTTTTATTTCTATAGGTTTATGATTTAAAGACATAGCAATTAACCAAAAATTTTATAAAAATAAATACCTAAAATTAAACCAATTATCGATAGAAATACAGATGAAATAATAAATAATCCAGCCATACTAAAGTTGCCCTTTTCAATCATCAAAAATGCCTCAAGAGAAAAAGCAGAAAAAGTGGTAAAAGAACCAAGTACTCCAGCTTGTAAAAATAATTTCAAATTGTCTGAAAAGTATGTGCTCTTTAATAAAGACTCATATAGTAGCCCTAATATTAATGAACCAATAATATTACATATAAGAATTCCAAAAGGAAAATTGCTTCCTGTTAAGTTATCAATATTTTTAGATAAAAAATACCTCGCTAAAGCACCTAATGCTCCTCCAAATGCA
>MDTD01111491.1_pt1 | contig 11614 bp, 11 predicted proteins | sample 811221 | NCBI WGS metagenome assembly MDTD01 (sample SAMN05326646, study PRJNA326480) | marine metagenome | isolation source: seawater | place: Pacific Ocean: South West | collected 2011
ATCTTTTTTAATAAAATTGAATTTAATTATTTAAATTCGCATAATGAAGTTTAATCTTCTTATGATTTTTCTATTTATGATTAGCTGTGAGTATAATGAATTATTTACCGGTTGCACTGAGCCAAATGCGGCTAACTATGATCCTTCCGCTACTATTGATGATGGTAATTGTTTTTTTATTAATGACGATTGCATTACGCAACCTTCTTTTGTTGCTTGTGTCAAACCAATTATTGACAATAATTGTGTTTCTTGTCATTCATATGGAGGAAGCGCTAATTTTTTAATTTTAAGCGATTATAATTCTATTAAATCTGCAGTTCAAAATAATAATTTATTATATAGCATAGAAAATAATATGCCTCCTAATGGATTAATGTCTGAACAAAATATAAGTATTATAAAAAATTGGATAGAAAATGAAATGCCGAATAATTAGTTTATTATTTTTCCTATCTTTTAATATTCAATTGATCGGCCAAACCTATTTAGGTCATGGTGAAATTTCTTTTTTTTCTGAAGCACCATTAGAAAATATTTCTGCTATTAATAAAAATGTAAATGCTGCTTACAATGATTCATCTAAAAATATAGTATTCCAATTAAGGATCACTGATTTTGTATTTCCAATTCCTTTAATGCAAGAACATTTTAATGAAAATTATTTAGAGTCAGATTTATATCCTGATGCTTTTTTTAAAGGTATTGTAATAAATGTTAATAATATAAATGTAATTGCTGAGGGTGATTTAACAATTCATGGAATTACTCAAAAAATTAAGGTTTCAGGAGATTTCATTAAAGAAAATAACAAAATAAACATTACTACAAGTTTTGTAGTAAGGCTTGAAGATTATAATATAGATGTTCCTAAAATAGTCATGTACAAAATAGCAGAAGAAATTCTAGTTACCATTAACATAGACTTAAAAAAGATAAAATGAAAAGATTAATATTATTATTTTTTATCTCTTTTAATTTCTTATATGCTCAAGATGATCTTATGGATTTGATTAGTAGTAATCAAAATCAAACCGAATACGTATCATATTTATTTAAAGGAACGAAAATTGTTAATTCTCATTCTGTGGAAATGCCTTCAGAAAAAGTATTGCAGTTTATGATTCAGCATAGATTTGGAACACTTAGTTCAGGTTTTTATGAGCTTTATGGACTTGATAATGCTCAGGTTCGTATTAGTTTTGATTACGGAGTAAATCAATGGATGTCATTTGGTTTAGGCAGAAGCTCTGCAATTAAAACCTTTGATGTAAATTCTAAAATAAGATTAAAGAGACAATCAAAAGGTTACAATAGCTTTCCTTTTACAATTGCTACTAATTCAGCTGTTTTTATAAAAAAATATACTTATCAAGAGATGCAATTATCTTCTTTTGATTTTATTAATCAACTATCTTACGCTAACCAGTTGTTAATTGCCCGTAAGGTTAATAGATCATTTACTTTTCAAGTCACACCAACTATTGTTCATCATAATCTAATCAAAGATCAAGACTATCAGCACGACAAATACTCAATAGGTTTAGGTATAAGAAATAAAATTAGTAATAGAATTTCTTTTAATGCCGAACACTTTATTCAGTTAAATCAAAATGAAAAAACTAATGTTTTATCATTGGGTTTTGATATTGAAACTGGCGGACATGTATTTCAGCTTCATTTTAGTAATTCATCAGCTATGATCGAATCAGAATTTATAAGTAATACAGATGGATCTTGGACTAATGGGGATATATATTTTGGATTTAATTTATCAAGAGTTTTTAATCTATAAGTTCTATAAGTTGCTTTGAATAAATGGTGATTATGCTTGATGATTTTATAAAAAATGATATTGAATCTAGACTTTCTTTTTTATTTGATAAAAAAATAGAAATTATTAAGTTTATTTCAAATACTGGAGGATGTATTAATAATGTATTTCAAATCACAACTAATATTGGAGATTTTTTTTTAAAATATAATAATAATGCAAAAGAAAATTTTTTCAAAAGAGAGGCTCAAAATCTTTCTATTTTAAAAAATACTAGTTCAATTAATGTGCCAAAGATTATACTTGAGAGTAATAACTATTTATTATTAGAATTTATATCTTCTGATAAAATTCATTCAAATAAATTTTGGTTAAATTTTGGAGATCAGTTATCTAAATTGCACAGTGTAACAAATTCTAATTTTGGTTTATCGTATAATAATTTTATTGGAAATTTAGTACAGAATAATGAGCTATCAGATAACTGGATAGATTTTTTTATCACAAAAAGATTACTACCTCAAATAAAAATTTGTGAACAAAAAAATTTTTTCTATTCTTCTTTTGATAAATTATTTAACATGCTAGATAATATTTTAGTAATAGAAAAACCTTCATTGTTGCATGGAGACCTTTGGAGCGGTAATTTTATTTCTAGGCTAGATAAGCCATATCTAATTGATCCAGCAATTTATTTTGGTAATAGAGAAATGGATATTGCAATGACAAAGTTATTCGGTGGTTTTAATAATAAATTTTATAATTCTTATAACGATTCATTGCCATTGCAAAATGGATGGCAAGAAAGATTGGAAATTTACACTCTTTATCCTCTTTTGGTTCATTTAAATATTTTTGGTCAGCGCTATTTAGATCCAATTAACAGTGTATTAAAGCGTTATCTTTAACAATAAATAATACCTTTTTAATACTATTGTTTATTTTTGTATTGTGTTGCAAGAAAATTATGATATAACTATAGTAGGAGGGGGTATTGTCGGATTGTCTATCGCATACAAGTTACAATTAAAACATCCGCTATTAAAGATATTGGTTCTTGAGAAGGAAGCTGAATTAGCAAGTCATCAAACAGGTAGGAATTCTGGAGTTCTTCATTCAGGCCTTTACTATAAGCCTGGATCTTTAAAAGCCATTTATTGTGTAGAAGGAAGAAGAGAACTGGTAGAGTTTGCTAAGCAAAACAAAATCAAACATGATGTCTGTGGTAAAATTGTTTTAGCAACTAATAGTAAAGAGGTTGATAGATTAGATTCTTTAAAAAAAAATGGTATAAAAAATAATTTAAAAGATCTACGAATTCTTTCTAGAAATGAATTTAAAAAGATAGAACCATTCGCTGAAGGCCTTAAAGCTTTATGGGTGCCCGAATCAGGAATAATTGATTATGTTGAGGTAGTAAAGAAATTAGCTTTAAAAGTCGTTTCTATTAATCCTAAAAGCAAAGTTTTAAATTCATGCAAAGTTCTGAATTATACCGATAAAATTATTAATACTGTTCGAGGAGATTTTATATCTCAAAATATAATTTTTTGTGGTGGTTTATTTGCTGATCGTTTAGCTAAGAATGATATTAAAGATTTAAATATGCAAATAGTAGCATTTCGTGGAGATTATTATCAGCTATCTCCTCATGCGCTCAATAAAGTTAATAATTTGATATATCCTGTTCCTAATCCAGAATTTCCATTTTTAGGAGTTCATTTTACTAGAATGACAAATGGTTTAATTGAATGTGGTCCAAATGCAGTATTTACATTTAAAAGAGAGGGCTATAAAAAAAATAATTTTAATTTAAGAGATTCGATAGAGTCCTTAACATTTCCCGGCACATGGAAATTGTTTATAAATCATTGGAAATTTGGTTTGAATGAATATAAAAGAGCATCTTCAAAATTTTTATTTTTGAAGGAATTAAGAAAAATGATACCATCATTAGAAATACAAGATATTACACCTTCAAGAAGCGGTGTTAGAGCTATGGCTTTAGATAGTAATGGTAAAATGATAGATGATTTTAGAATTATCCATTATAAAAATCATCTCCATGTTCTAAACGCACCATCACCAGCAGCTACAGCCTGCCTTTCTATTGGTAGTCATATTGTTGATAAAGTAGAAACACATTTTAATATTTAATAAATTATTTATTATGAATTTTTTTGGTTTTCTTTCTAAAAAAAATAAGCTAAAAGCAAATTTAGTTTCAGAAATATATGTTAACACTCTTGATAGCGTTATAGAGGAAGGGTTTGATGAGATTAAGGATTTTATAAATAATAATAATAATTTAGAAGGAAATGCTAATCTAACAAAAGCTGATATTGATTGGTTTAGAAATATTATTTTTTTAGGTAATATTCAAAATTTACAATCATATTTTGAAGAGCACGATAGTACTAAATTACGCGGTATGATACTAGATATTATGTATAAAGATTTAGATCAAAACAAACAGAATTTAGCAATAGAACGCTTTCTTGATTATGAAAATTATTTTAATGATTTACTTTCTGAAAATAGTGATGTTCAAAATGCTATGGCGTATGGTATATTTGAAAAATATAATCTTAATAAATACCAAGGGCAACTTTTTAAAAGAAAAAATAAGCCAAATCCTATTTTTTTAAATGAATTAAAAGGCTTGTTAAAACTTTTTTTATGGAATTGGGACGATTATTTGGAAAAGAATAAAATAATTTTTTAAATTCCAGTATAATTATAAGGTGAAATATTTCTTAGTTCTTTTTTTATTTTTTCAGATATATCAAGACTTTCAATAAATAACATTATCGTTTCTTCATTAATTTTAGTATTCTTTCTTGTTAAATATTTTAATGCTTCATAAGGTTCGGGGTAACCTTCTCTTCTTAATATAGTCTGTATGGCTTCAGCAACAACTGCCCAATTTTTTTCTAGATCACTATTGATTTTATCAGTATGAATTAATAATTTACCAATACCTCTTTCTAATGAGTTAAACGCTATAATTGTATGTCCAAATGGGACACCAATATTTCTTAAAACAGTGCTATCTGTTAAATCTCTTTGCATTCTTGAAATAGGAAGTTTTTTAGATAAAAATGAATAAATAGCATTTGCCATACCTAGGTTTCCTTCAGCATTTTCAAAATCTATTGGATTTACCTTGTGTGGCATGGCCGAAGAACCTATTTCTCCTTTTTTTATTTTTTGCTTGAAATAATCTAATGAAATATACGACCATATATCTCTTGAAAAATCAATTAATATTACATTAATTCTACATAAATTATGAAGAATTGCAGATAAATGATCGTAATTTTCAATTTGCGTTGTGATTTTTTGTCGTTTAAGACCTAAATATTTTTGCACAAAAATCTCCCCATTTTTTTTCCAGTTTATCTTAGGGTAAGCAACATGATGAGCATTAAAATTACCAGTAGCTCCACCAAATTTTGCACTGTGAGGTATTTTATAAAGAAGTTTTATTTGTTCTTGTATTCTATATACAAAAACATTAATCTCCTTTCCCATTTTAGTAGGAGATGCAGGCTGACCATGTGTTCGAGCAAGCATTGGTATGTTTTTCCATTCAATTACTCTTTCTTTCAATATGTCAATTAATTTATTAAGCTGAGGAATGTATGATGTTTCAATAAAATCCTTGATAGATAAAGGAACTGCAGTATTATTAATATCTTGAGATGTCAATCCAAAATGTATAAATTCTTTAAAGTCACCTAAATTAATTTTTTCGAATTTTTCTTTTAAAAAATATTCTATTGCTTTAATATCATGATTAGTTTTCTTTTCAATTTTTTTAATTTTTTCCGCTTCTTTTTCTTCAAATTTGAGATATATATTTCTGATATTTTTAAATTGTTTTTTTGGAAAAGATTTTAATTGAGGAATAGGTATTTCACATAAAAAAATAAAATATTCTATTTCAACTTTTATTCTATACTTAATTAAAGCATATTCAGAAAAAAATTCAGATAAAAAAAATGTCTTGTTAGCATATCTTCCATCAATAGGGCTTATTTTTTTTATAGAGTTTGTTGCCATAGCTAACCTTAATTTTTGCAAATTTAGTGATTTTTATAACATTATATGATATTGATAATATATATGATGCATAGGGTATGTTATATCATTTATAGTGTTATTTTTGATAATCTATATTGTTTATAAATATATGTATGAAATTTCTGCTGTTTCTTATTTAAATACCTTACCATTTCTTAATGGAATAAGAAATAGTCCTATATCTAATAAGATTAAATTAATAGTAGATAACCCATCACGATGTGCAGAAAACTTAATTAATAATAAAAGTGATATAGGATTAATACCTACTGTTCTTTTAAATCAATTAAATGGTTATAAAATTATTACTGATTTTTGTATAGGAGCAGATGGAGCGGTAGAATCAGTATGTGTTTTTTCTAATAACGAAATAAAGGAGGTTGACAAAATATATGTTGACAACCATTCGAATACTTCGGTTAGTTTATTAAAAATTATTTTACGAGAATATTGGGAAATAAAACCTAAATTAATTTCCAAAGATTTACTTTTTAGTAGCTCTATAAATGATAACGCTATTATGGCTATAGGTGACAAGGCTTTTAAATTTAAAAATAAATATAAATACTGCTATGACTTATCATTAATATGGAACACGATGACCGGACTTCCATTTGTTTTTGCAGTTTGGGTGGCAAGAAATAATATATCAGTTCCTTTTATTAATGATTTTAATTCAGCTTTAAAGAAAGGGGTGTCTAATATTAAATATATTCACTTTTTTCAGCAACAGCACGAATGTCCAGATCCAAAAAAATACCTTTTAAGCAATATATCCTATAATTTTAATGAGCAAAAAAGAAAATCTATAAGTTTATTTTTTGAAAAACTAATCAGAAATGGATTTAATAGTAATATTATCAATTAGTTTTTGAAGTTCTTTTAGTTGTTTTGGAGCACCAATATAATCTTTTATTTTTTTATTTTTAATTTGAATATAAGTTGTTGGTAGGTCGCTAATATTTTCGTAATACTCATTTTTTAAATTCCAAAAATCTATTTTTTCTGCTTTTTTTAATATCTTATCTATTTCTGATTTTGAAATATTAAAAGTAAATTCTCCAATATTTTTAACAAAATTTTTACCAACATAAATACCACTGCCATTATTCTTTATTTTGATTGAATATACAGGGCAATTGCCAAAACATGCGGTTCTTTCAAGCAGAATTAATGTTTGATTTTCTTTTTGAATATTTTCGGTATTAATGAAAAATAGCAATGTAATGAGCGTAAAAAATTTAGTCATTATTTTTTTCTATTTCTCATTTGCATTTCTTGTTTTTTTTGTAATTCCTCTAATTTTTTTTTGGAATTTAGATTTTTTCTTAGGTTTCTTTTTGTTTGCTTCTAATTCTTTTAGCAATTTCTTTTCATCTATAAACTGTTTCATAACATATTGTTGTCCAAAAGTAAACATATTAGCTAAAAAATAGTAATAGCTTAATCCTGCCGCATAATTATTAAAAAATCCTAAAAACATAACCGGCATTAAATACATCATCCATTTCATTTGAGCCATTTGTCCAGTAGCCATTGAACTATTCATTCTAGTGTAAAGTAGCGTTGAAATAGTCATTAATAGAGTAAATAGACTTACATGATCTCCGTAAAAAGGAATTTCAAAAGGAAGATCCATAATTGAATCATAGGATGAAAGATCATCTGCCCACAAAAAACTTTCTTGCCTTAATTCAATCGATGCTGGAAAAAATTTAAACATTGCAAGAAGTATTGGAAACTGAAATAACATAGGCAAACAACCTCCCATAGGATTTACCCCCGCTTTTCTATAAAGATTCATTGTTTCTTGTTGTGATTTAAGAGGATCCTTTTCCTTATACTTAGCTGTTAGAGCATCTATTTCCGGTTTTAAAACTTTCATTTTAGCTTGAGATAGAAAAGCTTTATACGTAAAAGGAGCAAGGCATATTTTTATTATTAATGTTAATAGTAGTATTATGAGTCCATAATTAGCAATATATCTACTAAGGAGATCAAAGATATTTATTATAATATATTTATTTACCCAACCGAAAATACCCCATCCAAGTGGAATAAGCTCTTCAAAACCATAATTATATGATTGTAATATTTTATAGTGATTTGGTCCAAGATAAAATTTAAATTTTAAATTTTCTAGATCTTTATGAGAGTAGTCTAATTCAAATTCAGCTTTTAAATTTTTAATATATTGTGATTTTTCATTTTTAGTTGAAATTAATTTAGTAGGTTTTCCTAATCCTGTTTCAGATAAAATAATTGCGCTAAAAAATTGTTGTTGAAACGCTACCCAAGAAAGTTTTGATTTTATTTTTTCTTCATCTGTTTTCGTATAGCTTAAGTAATCAACTTCTTTGTCAGAAGCATATTGATATTGTATTCCTGTATACATATCTTGATTGCTTTTGCTTTTTTCTGTTTGAGGAGTTTGCATTTCCCATTCTAATCTTATATAGTTTGTATTAGAAGGAATGATTTGATTTATTTTGACTAGATTAACGTCAAAATCAATCATATAATTATTGTAAATAGTATAAATAAATTCTATATATTGATTATTTATTGATGTTGATCTTAAAATAATTTGATCATTATTTTGTTGAACAACCTTGAAGTATAAATCTTTAGTGTTTAATAGTTCTTTTTCTGTGAGGATTTGAATATTAAATTCGTTAGAATCTTTAACAAAGAGATTTAATGGATTTTTATTATAATCTTGATAGTCTTTTAGAAAAGCAGAAGTTATTTTACCCCCTTTGTTTGAAATCACTAATTTTAAATCTTGATTTTCAATTGAAAATTCATTTTCTTTTCCAAAAAGATGATTTTGAAAAATATTAGTACTATCTATAATTATGTTTTCTTTATTGGATCTTTGATTATTTTTTTGATCATTAATAGGTAGGATAACATTCTTTTTTTCAGGTAATGTTATTTTTTTTTCGTCAGTTTGTATATTGTTCTCGCTATTTTCTGTGAAAAAAAATGTATTAAATAAGATAAGTATTAAACCAATTAATAGAAATCCAATTAAAGAGCTTTTGTCTTGATTCATATTAGTCTTTTTCAATTGATGTTTTTATAAAGCTACAAAACAAAGGGTGAGGCTTGTCTACGGTGCTTTTATATTCAGGGTGGAATTGTACACCTACAAACCATTTATGATTCTTCAATTCTACAATTTCTACAAGGTTATTTTTTATATTTAATCCTGAAGTTATCATACCTTTATTATTGAATTTAGCTTTATATTTATTATTGAATTCATATCTATGCCTATGTCTTTCTTTGATTTTTTGTTTTTTATACGCTTTGTATGCTAGAGATTTTTTTGATATCTCACAATTATAAGAACCTAACCTCATTGTACCACCTTTTTTTACAATTTCTTTTTGATCATCCATGATATCTATAACTGGATATTTTGTTTTTATATCCATTTCAGTAGAATTAGCATTTTTCATGTTTAAAACATTTCTAGCATACTCTATTACTGCACATTGCATACCCAAACAAATTCCTAAAAAAGGGATATTATTCTCTCTTACATATTTAATTGTATGTATCTTTCCTTCAACCCCTCTGTTTCCAAATCCTGGAGCCACAATAACTCCATCAATACAATTAAGATGTTTTTTTATATTGGTCTTATTTATTTTTTCGGAATGAATCCATTTAATATTTACTTTGCAAAAATTATAGACCCCAGCATGTAAAATAGATTCCGATATTGATTTATAAGCATCCTTGAGCTCAACATATTTTCCTACTATTGCAATGTTGATTTCCTTATTAGGATTATTTAATGTTTTAAGAAATTTGTTCCATTTTTTTAGATCAGCTTTTCTATTGTTTTTAACTTTTAATTTTTTTAAAACCACATCATCTAAATTTTGCTTCTTCATAAGAATAGGTACTTCATAAATTGTTTCGACATCAATTGATTCAATTACCGCATCTGTATCTACATTACAAAATTTTGCAATTTTATTTTTAATTTCTTTCGTTAATGCATGTTCGGTTCTGCACACCAATATATCAGGCTGAATACCCGATTCAAGCAATGTTTTTACAGAATGTTGAGTTGGTTTAGTTTTTAACTCTCCAGAAGCAGAAAGGAAGGGTACTAAAGTAAGATGTATAAACAGGGCGCTATTTTCAAGCTCCCATTTTAATTGACGTACAGCTTCTATATATGGAAGAGCTTCAATATCTCCAACAGTACCTCCTATTTCTGTTATGATAAAATCATATTTTTTACTTTCTTCTAAAATTCGTATTCTTCTTTTGATTTCATCTGTAATGTGAGGAATAACCTGAACAGTTTTTCCTAAATAATCTCCTTTTCTTTCCTTCTCAATAACTGTTTTATATACTTTACCTGTAGTTACATTATTTGCCTGAGATGTTTCAGTATTTAAAAATCTTTCATAGTGGCCTAAATCTAAATCTGTTTCTGCTCCATCATCAGTTACATAACATTCTCCATGCTCATAAGGATTCATCGTTCCGGGATCTATATTTATGTATGGGTCAAGTTTTTGAATTGTAACATTATATCCTCTAGAAACTAATAATCTTCCTAATGAGGATGAAATTATACCTTTTCCTAAAGAAGAAGTTACACCACCTGTAACGAAGATGTATTTTGTTAAGTTGCTTCCCATAATTAAGTTAGAGATATAATTATGCAAAAATAATATTTAGTAACAATTAACTGTACGATTGTGAAATATTTATTTTAAGATATATTAGAATTTGAGACTTAATCCAAAACTTGGCATAATCGGTAATTGATCAATTCTTTCATATTTTACTCTATTAAAATAAAATATATTCTGCCTATTATAAAGATTAGTAACAGAAGCTGTAATATCTAAACTAGTCTTTTTGTTAAATTTAATATTTTTAGAAATGGAAGCATCTAATCTGTGGTAGTATGGGAGTCTACCTCCATTAACTTCATCATAGTTAACATTTAGACTTCCATTAGCGCTTGTATAATCTGTATTTATTCCTTGAGAGAAGTTAATATTTTCATAAAAACCTTGAGTTTGAGTAAATGGGAATCCAGAACCCATATTCCATCTTAAGTCACTTTTCCAAGAATCTCTTTTTCCAAATTTATATGAGCTTACAAAATTAATATTATGTCTTCTGTCAAAGTGTGGAGGGTATTTAAAATCATCATTTTCCCTAGTAACATATCCTAATGAGTAAACTGTCCATAAATATAATTTTCTATTTTTATATTTTAATAAAAAGTCGATTCCTTGTGCAAGTCCTTTTTCAACTATAAATTCATCATCATCTTCAGATAACATATTTTTGTTTATATTAATAAGTTGGGTAAAATCTTTAATATATCCTTCAATTTGAAAATCTATAGAAGAATTAACATCATATTCTATACCTAATATAGCGTGATTTGCTTTTTGTAATTTCTGTTTATTTTCTGGAATATTAACCTCTACGTCAGTAGAAATAATGCCTGAAAATAGACTCACAACATCTCTGTCTGATGTTGTGCTAAGTATATTTTGAGAATAAATTCCTGAAGAAGCTTTAATTCTTAATTTTTCAGTTGCTATATATTTAGCACCAACCCTAGGCTCTAATGAAGCTCCAATGTTTCCATAATATTGAATTCTTAAACCTGGTTCAAAAATAAATCTCCTGCTTTTATATTGATAATTTGTGTATGCAGAAAAATCACTAGTATTAACAGGAAGACCAATTTTATGATTCAAT
>MDTD01176850.1_pt1 | contig 11614 bp, 7 predicted proteins | sample 811221 | NCBI WGS metagenome assembly MDTD01 (sample SAMN05326646, study PRJNA326480) | marine metagenome | isolation source: seawater | place: Pacific Ocean: South West | collected 2011
AGTAAACAGGAGATTGAAGAATGTCATTTTATACTTCATTAACAGGTTTGAACGCGGCCACGACCCAGCTTTCAGTGACTTCAAACAACATTGCAAACTCGGGCACCGGTGGTTTCAAGCGTTCCGAAGCTGACTTTGGTGATATTTTCGCTACCTCACCTCTGGAGAAATCCAGTTCGGTAATTGGTCGTGGTGTGTCTCTTAAGGAAGTTTCGCAGGAGTTCAGTCAGGGTAATATTGAGAACTCTGCGAATGCGCTGGACTTGGCGATCGCGGGCGATGGGTTCTTTGCCCTCCAGTCTTCTGACGGCACAAAGGTATATACAAGAAACGGAGCCTTTATGCTGAACGAACAAAATCAGATGGTGAATAGCTCTGGTCAGGCCCTTCAGTCATTGCCGGTGGATTCAACGAACAAAGCGGACTTCTCGCAGGATCCAAGTGCCATGACGATTCCCCGGAAAACTGTAGCTGAGTTTAGGCCGACGACCGAGGTGGAGTTGGGGTTGAACCTACCTGCGCAGGTTACGCCAATTACTGAAACATTTAACCCGGCTGACCCATCCACTTATCATAAAACGACTTCTTTGACTGTATTTGGGACCTCAGGATCTTCAAACTTGGCGACTATTTATTATGTCAAGACTCAAAATGCTACTGCAGACGATCCATTTAACAAGTATCAAACGCATGTTTTTATAACGGACGATAATGGTATAGCAAGAAAAATCGACACTGCTTTAATTCAAAAAGCCGAGAACCCCGGTGATGAGATGTTCATCAACAAGTATGGTGAAATTAAAAGCCGATCAGAGCTTCAAGAGCTTCAGCGAACGAGTAATGAGAGCGACAAGTATTTGATTACGCAGGGGACTCTTTACAAGAAATATTCCTTTGATAAGTTGGCGGATCCTGTGCCCTCGGTGGCAGCAACAATTGCTCTGTCTGATTTGGCGGGGACGGCAAATATAGATGCTCTTAATCTAACGAACGGGAGCGATGGATTTGATTTTTCCGGCTTTACCAGAGAAGAGTTGAAGGATTTGTTTGCTATATCGGTTGATGGCTCGGCTGATATTAAGATTGGTCTCGAGCATCTTGCAGGTAGCGATGTACCTCGCTCTGGTACCCAGATTGCGCAGGAACTTGAAAATGTTCTCAATCAAAGATTTGGTGATTCCGGACGATTTGACTACACCTCTGCCGCGTCTCAGGCACTCCAGATAACTCGGTATGACAATGCCGGTGAGAATCCTGTTACAATCGATTTGGATACCTCAGACATGATTGAGGATTACATGCGCGGCGGGGCCGTCCCTTTAACGTTTGATTCGTTAAAAAATGGCGGTAACTTCGTAGTCACGGGTGGCGATGGTTCAACTTTTACCGCAGCTGTTACTTTAGCTGGTCCGCCTGCTGATGGTGCTGAGTATATCTACACCGATGCCGAGAAGGCTACTTTTTTAGCTGCAGCTGCAGGAGAGATAATAGCTGCTGCTGCTGCAGCAAATCCACCGGCCCCCTTTGGGCTGTCCTGGAATGCGGATAAAAATCAGCTTGACATACAGTACAATACCAACCACAAGCTCTTTCCGGTAACAGCTGACCCTCAGGTCGATCTTCAATTGCCAGTTGCAGTAAAACCAACCTTTGCTATTCAGCCAGGTGCACTTACTGCCGCCCAAAACCTGGCGCGGAATGGCATAAATGAGATAGTGGAGGCGGCAGCTGAACCAATCGCTTTGAATTCACAACTTAACGATGCGTTAATGTCAGCGGATGACGATGGCGTAAATAGTGACTTCATAATGCCGGAAAACCTTGCGGTCGCACTTAATTATGCGCTTGCTAAATACGAGGTATTAGATGGCAACGGCGATGGGACTGGTGAGTTCCCGTTCAATGACGTCAACGTGACTTGGGATTATGCTCGCGTTGGGTGGCGAATTCAGCAAACTGGGGACAATGTTGGTCAGATTAATTTTTCTAACAGAGCGCAAACAATTGCTCAGGATGGCACCATCTCATATGCGGCGGCAGATGCCAACGTTAGTAACCCTCTCTGGGGAGCAGGTGGCGGGGCCGTTGCGGCGCTGTATGATGCAACCAACACTTCTGGCGGCACCACTGCATCGTTAGTGGACCAGGATCTGGCAGACACTTTTATTTCGGTAGCAGCACCAACTGCGGCGTTGACTGCGCCGGTTAAGGATCAGCGATTTGGGATTACTGTAGAATACCGAGACAACAAATTCTTAATTAAGTCAGGCACCACTGGTGATACCTCTAGTATTGCTATTAAGGATCTATACCCGCCGTCAAATCTCCGTGAGGAAACTGAGAAAGCAGCGCTGAACGTGTCGTTATTTGGCTTTGACTCTGGTGACCAAGTAGTGGCACCCAATGTTTCATTAATCGAGAATAAGCCTGCTCAACGCGGTATCGCATCGCAGCCAGCTTCGGTTACGGGTAACACAATGGGTGTTGACGCACGTAAAGCGTTCCTGGTTAATGATGACAACCGCAGTGTAACTGTGATTATTGATGGGATTTCCAAGCAGATTGCTTTAGACAAAGGATCATATTCGATAGGTTTGTTTACCACGCATCTTGAGGATCAGATCAATCTCATGGCCGATTCACTAGGGCGCTCGGTATCTGGAGTTAACGTTAGCTTCAGCGAGGCCGCGGGAGCTATAACGATTACAGGTTCAACCGCTAGCTCAGAATCATTCATCCAGATAGCAGGACACTCTGACTTCGGATTTGAGAACGTTGAACCAGCTTTTGGACGCTCATCTTCATTCATTGAGTTAGAGCCTGACATGTCAGGTACTAGTACGCTTTATGTTTCGCAAAATGCAAATGGTGAGTGGATTGAGACCACTGATGGCGGTGATTTCGAAGAAAATAATGTTCCGCAGTGGACGCCTATCTTCCTCGATCGCGGTGAGTTAACCTTCAGCACGGCTGGTACAATCGTTTCGCCAAATTCAATGATAACTTTGAAAAGTGCTGACGTTACGGGTGGTAACATTGATCTTGATTATCAACGCAGCACACAGTTCAATAGCCCCTTTTCTGTACTTAGCCAAACGCAGAATGGTCGGCCTGAGGGTGACTTGGTCGGTGTTAGTATTGGCGACAACGGGTTGGTTGAGGCCAGCTACTCTAACGGGTCACAGAAATCGCTAGGTAAGATATTGATTGCTAATTTCGCCACGCCAAAAGGATTGCGCCAGATCGGTGACACTACCTTCTCTCAGTCATCCAAGTCCGGTGAGGCAGTGCTTAATGAGCCGGGTGCAGCGGGCTATGGAACAATCCGAGCGGGTGCTCGTGAAAGATCTAATGTGGACCTCACGTCCGAGCTTGTGGATTTGATTACTGCCCAGAGAAATTTCCAGGCAAACGCTAAGGCGATTGAGACAAGTTCATCGCTGACCCAAACAATTATTAATATCCGAGGGTAGTTTTGAGTGATTGATGTCTCCGAGAGTAGAGGGCCATAAAAAATGGATAAATTAGCTTTTGTAGCCCTTGCTTCAGTCAAGGAACAGGCCAAGGTTAGGGCATCCATAACGAATTCCATGGCTAATTCCAGCACTATTGGGTTCAAAGAATCGTTCGAGGCAGCAACTTCAGCCGTAAAGATTGATGGTCCGGGGTTCTCGAGGTTCCAGCCAGGATTAATTGTAGATGATGTGATCAAGCTGAAACCTGGCGCTATCATAGAGACCGGCCGAGGTCTTGATGTGGCCATGAACGACTCTACTGTCTTGGGAATTCAGGCAGCTGACGGCACAGTTGGATTTACGCGTCGCGGAGATCTGACAATTTCGGGCAATGGGTTAATTAAAAATATGGCTGGAGAGACTGTGCTTGGCGAAGGTGGCACCATGACTGCCCCAGAGGGGTTGCTGCTCTCGGTGGCGCCGGACGGGACGGTTTTGGCTTCTTCTCCTACAAACCCGAACGATCCTCCCCAAGAGGTCGGTAAGTTATTGTTGCGAGACGCGAGTGAGACACCCCTTGTTCGTCGAGAGGATGGCTTATTTACTCCAGCAGATCCCGAGCTTAGGGATAAAGATTTCGACAGCGGGCCACTCCCTGTTTCCGTTCGAGGGGGCGCGCTTGAAGGCAGTAATGTAGATGTGGTTGACGTTATGGTTAAGATGATTGACTTTACCCGATCGTTTGAGATGCAGATCAAGATGATCAAAGAAATTCAGAGTATAGATCAGTCTGGCGCATCTATGATGAAAACATCCTAGTGAGACAGAAAACACCATTGATCAAACGATGGCTTAGATAGTTTCACCCCCCAATTAGTTAATACCCCATTGAGATGGCTTTTCACTACAGCGCGCTGTGTCGGGGTATTTTCTCAGGTCACCTCAATTTTAACTGAGTAATAGGACATGTCAGTTTTTCTGTTTTAGACATGGGTCATAGGAGTCATGTACTGCATTAACTGACGCAATACTGACATTGTGGCAAGTGAGAGCGGCATCATGTTGCCAATAAAGCGGCAGCGATATTTTGTTTGATTTCAACGCTTCTGTAACTAACTGAAAAACCGGCATAAAAGTGATGAAAGTGGCTCAATTGCGCCATTTGGCATTGCTTTTGCATAACAATGGGTTGAGAGAGCCGTATTTGCTCTATTAACGTCAAGGATCGACACAAGTAAAGAGAACTTTAGCGGTAAAAATTTCATGATCATAGGGATCGATAATCAAAGCCGCATGATAGGAGAACTTAAGTGGACGCTTCACTGTGGATAGCAAAGACCGGGCTGCAAGCGCAGCAGACCCGAATGTCAGTCATTTCAAATAACCTAGCTAACGTAAACACAACAGGTTTTAAGAAAGATAGGGCCGTATTTGAGGACCTTCTTTACCAAAATGTCGCCCCCGCTGGTGGACAGGCCGATGCTCAGTCGGAGACGCCCACGGGTCTAATGCTTGGGACTGGAACACGCATTGTAGCTACAGAGAAATTGCATGTGCAGGGCAATATAATCAAGACTGAAAATGCATTAGATGTCTCTGTGAGTGGCCCTGGATTCTTTGCCATACAGCAAGCTGATGGAACGCTGGCTTATACTCGAGATGGCTCCTTCAAGGTTTCCTCGCAGGGCCAGCTGGTTACAGCTGGTGGTGAACTGCTAACGCCCGCAATCGTAATCCCCCAAAATGCTGCAGGTATCACCGTGGGTCGGGACGGAATCGTGACCGTTGAGTTGGCAAACGGCGGTGGTGCAACGCAGGTCGGACAGATTCAGGTAACTAGATTTATCAACAACTCCGGCCTTTCTCCTATGGGACGGAATTTATATAAGGAGTCCGTGGCTAGTGGGGCCCCTATTGTCGGTCTGCCCGGAGCCGATGGCGCCGGAATGTTGATGCAGGGATCTCTCGAGGCATCCAATGTCAACGTTGTTGAGGAGATGGTTAACATGATTGAGACGCAACGAGCCTATGAAGTGAATTCTAAGGCGATCTCGGCAGCAGACGGCATGTTACGTTTCTTGAATAATAACCTGTAAGGCTAAAGTGATGCGCTTAACATATCTTATATTAGTTTCTTGGGCTGGGATTATTCTAACTGGTTGTGCTACAAATAAGGAACCACGACTAATGCCTACGGCTGAATTCGCTCCGATTATGCCTATTCCCGAACAGAAAAATGAGCAAGTGACTGGTGGAATTTATAGCAGTGGCCGAGGACTCTTCGGAAATCTCCGCGCTTATGAGCCATCAAAAAAGAAGGTCGGCGACTTAATTACAGTTCTTTTAGATGAATCGACACAAGCCTCACGAACAAGCGGTCTGAAGACAACCCGGGAAAGTGAGAACGACGTGATGAATGCCAATATTCTAAATACCGCGGCCCAGCGTCTCGGAGTAGGTACAGGCATTGTGCAGGGTATGGAGGTTGACGGAGGAGCCATAACGAGCGATGGCTCTGGCGTGGCTAATCAGAAGGCCCGCATAACAGGATCAATTTCGGCAATGGTCGTAGAGGTTTTCGCTAATGGCAATCTGATGATAATCGGCGAAAAGCAGCTTGCTCTAACGGAAGGAAGTGAGTTCATCCGCGTGAAAGGAATTATCAGGCCTGCTGACATCCAGCCAGATAACACTGTGTTGTCCCAGCGAATTGCGAATGCCCAGATATCCTATCGCGGCACTGGCGAGCTAACAGATGCTTCTAAAACTGCCTGGGGCACCAATTTACTTTACAAATTCTGGCCTTTCTAAGCTAACCGGAGTGATATGAATGCGTATTTTTAGACTTTTGCTTTGCCTGTCGATAGCCTTTCATTCAGCGGCTTACGCTGATCGAATTAAGGATCTCACTGATGTGGCTGGCGTTAGGGCGAACCAGTTGCTTGGTTTTGGTTTGGTTGTTGGTTTGGCTGGATCTGGCGATGGCAAGGACTTGCTCATATCGGCCCAGGCTCTCAGGACTACCCTGTCAGGGTTGGGTATCAGTGTTGATGGCCCAATCAGTGATTTTGACCTTGGTTCACAGCTATCGTCTCTAGCCGCGGCAAACGCTAACAAAGAACTGAAGATAGAGAATGTAGCGGCTGTGATGGTCACCGCTGAGCTGCCACCCTTTGCCAAGCCGGGACAGCGAGTGGACGTGAATGTCTCCGCCATCGGGATAGCTGAGTCGCTTCGAGGTGGAACGCTGATCATGACAGAGATGCGAGGTGTCGATGGTGAGGTTTACGCGCTTGCGCAGGGGCCTCTCACTATTACCGGAATTCTGGCTGATGCTGCTGGGTCTAGTGTTCAGGTGGGTGTGCCGACTTCCGGTCGGATCCCAAATGGTGCTTTGGTCGAGAGAATGGTCCCAAATCCTTTTGAAAATTCAGACCACGTGGTTTTAAACATCCGTGAGGCAGATTTTTCGACGGTCAATGCGATAGCTGCCGCGGTAAATGAAAACTTTGGCGCTGGTGTTGCTAGTGCTATTGACGGCGTATCCGTCGCTATAAAAGCGCCCTATGACCCCGGCCAGCGTGTCGGATTTATGAGCATGATAGAAAACCTTGAAGTGACGCCGGGCGAACCTGCAGCGAGGGTAGTGATTAATTCGCGCACTGGCACCGCGGTAATAAATAGGAGCGTGCGCGTTAGCGCGGTTGCATTAACCCATGGGACGATATCCGTCAGCATTTCGGCGACAAATGAGGTTAGCCAACCCAATGCCCTGGGCGGAGGAAATACGGCTGGGGCTCAGAATGCAAAAATCAGGTATTCCAGAGGCACGAATAAGATGGTTATGTTCCAGCCTGGTGTTGAGCTTCGGGAGATCGTCGATGCTATTAACCAAACAGGGGCATCACCGTCCTCAGTAATCGCAATCCTTGAAGCTTTGAAGAGTTCGGGCAGCATGCGCGCAGAGCTGGTTGTTATCTAGATGAAAGAGTTCAAGTTGGCATCAAGTAATTATCATGACTTCTCTGGATTGGGAGAACTCAGAGCGCGTGCTCAAAGAGATGACCCAAAGGCAGCGCAAGAGGTTGGGCAGAAGTTTGAAGCTTTGTTTATACAGATGGTTCTCAAGTCCGCTCGTGAGGCGACCGAAACTATGAAAAGTGGCCTGATGGGCTCGTCAGCTCAGGACACTTTCGAGGAGATGTATCACAAGGAACTGTCGCAAGAGATTGCCAGGCGAGGAGTGTTTGGTGTTGCAGACTGGATCACAGAAAATATTGAGAAGCAAGGTAATAGCGCCCGCGCCATAGGAACCTATGAGCAGTCCGCCGCTATGCCTTTGGAAGGCTCCAGAGAGCAGAAATTCATTCCAATGGAGTCAGAGCCTAAACCAATGAACATTGATAAAGACAGCGCGAGAACGAAATAATGTTATTGACCGCAAGCTCAAAGCGAATATTTAGGGTGCTGCCATGAGCGACATGTTCTCGATTGGTGCTAATGCGATACAGATCTATCGACACTCGCTGTCGACGGTGAGTAACAACATAGCAAACCTGAACACAGAAGGCTACTCACGGCAGGTAACTGATGTCTCCGAAGCATCACCTATTCAAAAGGGGAATGTGTTTCTTGGAACGGGCGCTAACATTGAGGGCGTAGTCCGTGCTTATGACGAGTACACTGAGAGCAGCTTGAGAAACAGCAGTAGTGATCTTGCCACACAAGATCCCCAGGTTAAGTACGCGGAGCGCATAATCGACTTGATGGGCTCTGAAAACGCAGGCCTATCGAGCGCATTGGACCAGTTTTTCGCGAGTGCAGCTGAGCTTAGTACTGATCCAGCATCGTTAACGCAAAGAGGTAACTTTCTTCGCGACTCGGATGTTTTGGCGGCCAGATTTCGGGAAGTTGCATCCGGCATGGCGAATATAGAGAGAGAAACTCGAGAGGACATTAATCAACAGATTGCTACTATGAATAGCTTAAGCGAGCAGTTGGCGCTGGTAAACAAGCAACTGGCAAGAAAAAGCTCTGCCGATAAGCAACCGCCGGGTCTTCTGGATCAGCGGGATGCGATATTGAGAGATATGGCCGAAGTGACTCGCGTGCATGTTACGACTCAGAAATCTGGTCAAGTGGATATCCGCCTCGGAAACAGCGGTGGCACGGTGCTTGTGCAGGCAGTGGAAGCTACTATGCTGGGGGCAAATTTTGATGATAGTGACCCGGGCCGCATTGATATCATAGCTGATCCTTTTGGCGACGCCGAGGTCACCAGTACTATTGGTAATGGCGCTCTGGGAGGGCTAATGAACTTCCGAAGCCAAACGCTCACGCCTGCAATGGATCAGTTTGATTTTCTTGCGCAGACTCTTGTGAAAGAGGTAAATGAGATTCATGAGGCTGGTCTTGATGCCAACGGTCTTAGAGGAAAAGAGTTATTCAGTATCGACCCGATTTTCGAGGTGTCTGCCCCTACCATCGCCGGTGATGTGGATGTCGAGGTGAATGTTGTGGACCCAGAGGCTTTCAAGTATTCAGCCTTTGAGATGCAGTACCAGGAAGCAGATCGTGTTTGGAGGATTCAAGACAACGCTAGCGGAGCAGTTACGTTCTCTGAACCGGGAAGGACAGTGGTTGAATATTCGGGGATGGAGCTTTCGTTTGATGGGAAACTTAGCAATGGCGACACGTTTTTCGTAACGCCTCAGTCACGGCCTGCATCCGGTATTAAAATGGTAGTGACTGACCCCATGGCCGTGTCGGCATCGGCACTAATGCGTGTTGTGCCGAACAATAATAACATTAGCGATGCTTCTGGCAGCGTAAGTTTTGGTCAAGAGCTTGCCTTTGAGGGTTTCCAGTTCGGGAAGGACATCACCGGTCTGATTAATAACCAGAATGCCGTTTCGGACATCAATGTTCTTGGAAACAGCCTTCAACCCTCATATGTGATTCCGCGTGGAGTGAGCGACGTAACGTTGAAAATGGACGTACCGAATGACAGTAATATGCGGTTTCAAGTTATGACCAGCGAAGGTGTGCATGTGCTTGGCCATGCGATCGATGAGGATACGCAGGCTGGTATGCGTTCACTTGATCAAGGTTTCATGGACGGAAACGAGTACAACAGCAACTATCTCAACGGAGAAGGGGATGAAGCCTACCTGGATATGAACATGACCTATGGCTATCTCGCGGAGAGTAGTTCAGAAATTGTTTACAGAAGCAAGACGGATGGTACTGGCCTCGATGCCGTTAATAAAGCCATTCCTGCCAATGTCTACAGCGACCGAGTCACGCTCACGCAAAATACTTCTGGTAGCTCGATCGACATCATTAGCAATGGTGCATTGAAGCTCAACGGCCACTCGATGTCAGCATTGTCTCTTGCGGCAAATACCGATATTTCCGCGGCAGATATGGCAAGTTGGATTAACAACTCCATGGCGACAAGCGGTGGGGCAGTATCACCTACCGAGATTAATGTCACTGCAGCTGAGCTTGACTTCGATAAGCTTATAACTATCAATGGGACAGTGATTGCACACGGCAACCCTGGGCCCAATACTGCATCGGAACTTGCGACTCTCATTAATGCTCAGACGGGGGTGACTAACGTCACGGCGACTGCAACGGCACTGGGCGGCTTAAAGTTGACCAACGCCACCGGTCACCATGGAAAACCCATTGAGCTCGCGAATCCAGATAAGAGCTCCACAACAAACGGTCTTGGGCTGGCCAATAAGATTTTCACCAGTATAGGTGTCACTGCAGTAGCAAGCAACGTGATTCATTCCAAGGCATCGGATCTAAACTATTCAAGGCAGATTTCTATAAATGGTGTGACTGTGGACGGCAATTATCAAGCCGACGCGAGCGCATCAGGGTTGGCAAGCTTGATAAATGCTAAAACGAAAAATCAATATCAGATTGCATTTGTTGACTCCGATGCGTCAGGTGCCAGTTCTGGTCAGGATCTAACGTTTAGCTTCAACGGAAAGACCGCGACCGTAGATCTCTATGATGAGACGAATAGCCGCGCTCGCTACACTGGTAGAAATGATGCAAGCCTTTTGACTGAGATCAATGCGCAGCTTCAAGCACAGGGTATTGATTTCACGGCAAGTTTGACAAACTCTTCTTCGTCAGGATTTTTGTTCATCCAGAATACTGCAGCACCCGGAGCTGCAGCGCCCACATCAACTTTGGACGGAGGTACTCATGCTGTCACACAGTCTTTGGTGGGTACCAATGTGGTCGCATCAGCAAATGCGGATGGCGGCATTAGCCTCACGAACCTAAAGGGTGCGGAGGGAAGGAATATTGAGCTTGGCAACCCAGATAACACGTCCTCTACCAATGCGCTAGGTCAGTCTAATAGGATTTATACCGGAATACTCAATATCTCGAGTGATGACAAGGTGCGCTTTACCTTCGGTTCGAGCGGTCAGGCGGCTGATCTTGCCGAGATCGGTTTAGAGACTGGGCTGTATATTAAAGAAACGGTTGGAGAGGATTTGGCTGTTTTCTTAACCGGAGAAGGTGCGGCGTCGATCTCGACCGCTTTCACAGAGCAAGATATGGATCCGAGCAAGGAGCTTCAGAAGGACTCCCCTTTTGTGGTGTCTTTTATTTCGGACACGCAGTACACAATTACCGACACTCGTTCCGAAACGCTGGTTGCGAAGCGGGAATTCATTCTCGGGGAACCGATCAAATATCAGAACTTTACGCTGATGCTAGATGCCAAACCAAGCACTGGTGACACCTTTGCCATTGAGGAAAATATCGACGGCGTTGGTAACAATGGCAATATATTACTGATGGTTGATCTTCAAAATAAGCCTATTGTTGGCGGCTACCAGTCTATAGGCGACGCTTACATCGATATCGTGGGAACGGTGGGCAATAAGGCAACGCTGAGCAGGATATCCAAAGAAGCGTTAGAGGTGGTCTACGAACAAGCTGTCGAAGCAAAAGATTCGGTATCAGGTGTGAGTTTAGATTCTGAGGCCGCCGACCTGATTCGGTTTCAGCAGGCCTACCAGGCCTCAGCACAGGTTTTACAGACGGCGAACAAGTTGTTCGATACCGTACTAGGATTAGGATAGGTAAATTACGATGCAGATTTCAACGGGACAGATCTTTCAGCG
>MDTD01083578.1_pt1 | contig 11613 bp, 8 predicted proteins | sample 811221 | NCBI WGS metagenome assembly MDTD01 (sample SAMN05326646, study PRJNA326480) | marine metagenome | isolation source: seawater | place: Pacific Ocean: South West | collected 2011
GACGATAGCGAGCTACGTTTTGTCACTGGCGGCGACATGGGAACCACGATCATACCTACAAACGGAGCCACCCAATCAAATTCGGCGAGCCGACAGCCGATGGATCCGGCACGCTCTACCTCGGCGACGGTTGCTGGGGAAGAAGCCCCCGTGGCATCGACTACTTTGATCGAGACTACTTAGTTCAAAGCGGTAGCATACAGCACTTCTGGCTGGTGGACGTGAGTCCGAAAACCATGAAATATCGAGCCATCGACATCGATAATCGAGTCTTTGATATTTATCCCGCCAACGAAACAGAAGCCGCTCAAGCTCAACAAGTATTCGACCAAAAAGAGCAACTCTACGATCTCCCCGACGGTTCCGTCCACATCTCTAAAATGATGTGCGACTCCCCCATCTGGCATGCAGGACAAACGACAGTCACCCTCAAGAATGTCTTCGAGTTCCCAATAACCGCGCAACTCATTCCTTACTTCCCCAGTAATGTTCGCATTCAAAACGAAAGCGTGCTCCACACGCTCACACTACAAGCAGAAGAAAGTATCGAGCTCACCCTCGAGCTAAGCACCAACTCCGAGACAGGATACAAGACAGGGGAGATCAACTTTTATCTCGGCGTTCAATTACACTCGGCGGCAACAGACTCCAAACTTAGTTTCAAAAAGACCTTCGGCATTAAAGCTCAAACACCTGCAGAGAATTGATCCCCGATGCCGAAAAATTAGTGTATCCTCTATTTTGTAAAGCATCAGTGTCGCCCCGATCAATTATGAGGAGCGTCGCACCAGCAAACTCACGACCTGATAGGGCGCGAAACGAATTGCTGATTGTGTCAATTCGGCCTTCGATTCACCGATATCAGTGAGCGCGAGTTCATAACCGTCCACCAGATTGATATTCACCTGACCGCGTCGCCCTGACACTTCATGCAAGCGGAGCACATAGCCCTCTTCCGTTGGTTTGACCCAATGTGGCACCAATGTTTCGCCACCTGAGATTGATTCAATTACAGGAGCGATGGCCTGACCAGTGTATGCAAGCAGATCGGTAAAGAGCGTCTCGGCAACGGATGCAGGCTGACGCTCACGCGGTAGTTCGGCATCATAGCGGCCAATCGCTAACTGAATCCTATGCGCCCCCCGATCACTGCAGGGCGAATCAATTTTCAAGCGGGTCAAATGCGGCGGCCACGCAGTGGCATGCGCATCAAAACCGGTGACGCGTGGACTGCGCACTAAGCTCAAACCTACCGAGCCTTCACGTACAGTCGCGCCATATTTATCTTCGGTCGTCAAGAAGAGGCCTTCACGCTCACCTTCGTCAAACACAGCAAGATAGCGACTAAAAGGCACTTCCCATTGCGCTTCGGCCTGCAAGCCGTCTGGCACTTGCTTGCGTAAGACACTGCCGTATGGAATGCCAAATCGTGCATTAGTCGCCGCGTACTTCGTGGGAAAGATCAACTTTAGCAAGGACTCAGGCTCCTGCCAGTCGAGATCAACGCTCACATGCACTAAAGGACTACCAGACTCCAAGGTAAAGGTGACCGTAGCCTCACTAGCATCGCCAATCTTGCGTGTTACAGCGATGCCGGCGCGGTGCGCGCCCTCTTCTACAGCAGTGATCTTTGCCTTAGCGTTGCAGACCTCACCGATACTCAAGACATGACGATCGATATCCCAGGCTTCAAAATTCGCGGCATGATCGGGATACAGCATCAGTTGGCCCGCAGCACCAGAGAGTGGCACTTCCACTCCCTCCCAGCTCAATTGATCGATCCAACCGGAAGCATTAACGCGGAATTCCGCTAAGCCGTTAGAAACCTTGCGGCCCTGAACTTCAACCGACTGAGGCGTATCTTGAATCACAGTCTCGATAGGCAAACCACTCAAGGGCGGTAAGCTTACATAAGCCGACGCATCTGGACCATCGATCCATTTCGAGACTTCCATCGCATGTGGATTGAAAAGACAGTCGCCCCCCTTGCCGGCCAAAGCCTGCCCCGCCTCAGCGAGTTGCGCTTCAGCATGTCCGTCCAACACAGGTAAGTCTTCCAGATACACATCCCAGACAGAGCTGCCGGGGATATAGTCATGGAATTGAGCAAAGACCAAACGTTTCCAGGAATCTTCCATGTTCCAAGTCTTACCCGTGGCCGCCGCCACGGCTTCGGCCACCTGCATGGCACGTTCCAGGCCACGGAAGCTGGCCTTTAGGTTAGCATGTGTGGTGAATGTGCCACGGTGATACTCCAAATAGCATTCGCCTTGATGCACCGGTAACTCATCGCGTACGCTGTTCAATCGATCAAAAAAAGCTTCCGGCTGATCCCACTCAATCTCCGGCATGCCAGGCAGAGAACCCAATCGACGCGCACGCTCTAACATGTCATCGGTCGCACCGCCCCCGCCATCACCATAACCAGTCGGCAATAAATACTCCTCGTGCACGTCCGCTTGCTGATTGGCATGCATGGGGGCTTTGACATGATCAATCTCCATGTGGGTCACATAGCCAGACTCCTGCGTCACATGCGCAAGAATCTCCGATCCATCATTCCCCCGCCATATAAAACTACTATAGGGGAAACGATTGATCGCGTTCCAAGTCATTTTAGTGGTGAAGAAATACTCCACGCCCGTTTGCTTCATAATTTGCGGCAAACAAGCCGAATAGCCAAACACATCGGGCAACCAAGTCAGCTTCGACAAGGCCCCATTGATCGCTTCAAAGCCGGCTTGCCCCAGCGTAAAGCTGCGAGCCAAAGCCTCACCGCAAGCGATCATGGTGTCCGATTCCACGTACATAGCGCCAGTGGCTTGCCATTTTCCAGAATCGATCCGTTCTTTCACACGTTGGTATAAATCAGGTTCGCGCTTTTCCACCGCCTCATAACTGGCCGGCTGACTATAAGCGAAACGATACTCAGGATACGCCTCCATCAAGCGAACCGCAGTGGCAAAAATGTTAACCGCCTTGAGTTCGCCCATGCGCTCCGGCCAGATCCAAACCAAGTCGAGGTGGGCATGTCCCGTCAAGATGCACTTCGAAAAAGTCTTATCGACCTTCAGCTGCTTGTAGAGCTTTGCGAGACTACGACGCATCGCAGCTATGCCTTTCTGATCCAGCACATTACAAGCACCCTCCATACCTCGCAACATCAGGCGATACACAGGCGTAAATTTATCAACTGGAGCTTGTAGGCCTGCGCCATTCAACGTAGTGGGCACCTGCGGATTCTCACGGTGCCGCTGATCCATTGCCAAATCAAACAAGCACTTTAAATCATGGTAGGCATTCCAAGCCATATCATCGCGTTTGACGATAAACGCACCTTCAAAATAACTACCGGCAGCCGCCATGCCATTCGCCTCCTCATGCCAGATCGCACTTTGAATACAGCTCGACTGTATCCATACCACCTGAGTGCCCTCCGGTAAACGGCAGCGAACGTGTGCCACATTAAAACCGAAATATGCCTGATCATCCACATAGAGTGTAGCCTCCCCTTGATCCTTCCATTCCATCCACGTATTGTCATCCGCTGCTTCCGGCAAAGTCACGCGACACCAACGCTGATCAAAGAGCTTCCCCCAAAACGAACAAGGCTTCACCTGACTACGCTTCAGCTGCTGGCCCTCTGCCAGCGAAATCTGCTTGGCCTGCGGGCGCGACGCCTCGACTGCCACTGGCTGACGATGGGTCCAAACAGCAGCTTGCAGGCGGTTGACCGCCGATTGAATACGATTGGGAATCAGTTGGGGAAGATGATGATTGGGAAGCATAATTTTTGTAGGAGCAGTATAACATAAAGGCAGCGCTCAGGTCTTGCGTTACAGCCGCTTTTTCTTACGCTGTCTTGATGTTTAAGATTTCTACCGCAGACTGGCCCCAAGCCTATGCCTGCACCTATGAGGCTTATAATTATAGCTACGTCCCCAGCCCTCACGTGCATTCTCAAGACTATCATGAGTTCTTCTGGATTGAGAGTGGCCGCGGCTGCCACTTGCTCAATGGTGAGCCACGATTAATGGAAATCGGCTACTTCGTGCTCATTCGGGCCGACGACTCTCATGGCTTCTCTGCTTGGAGCGCAGGCGAGCAAGTCGGCTTAATTAATTTTGCTTTCCCTTCGTCGCTATGGGAAAAAATCCGTAATCAATTCTTTGCCGATAAAGTCTGCTTCTTTGATCATGAAGAGATCGAAAAGCGCGAATATCAACTCAGCAGCGACGACCGCGAACGCTTGCGCCAGATGGGCAACGACCTCGCCGCAGGGCATTGGAACACAACCAACGCCGCAGCCTATCTACTGGGCGTGCTAGCGCTACTCGAGAACCGCGACCGTGAAACCAGCCCTCACCCGGCGATGCCGGAATGGCTCACCCACGCGCTACGCCGAATCGAAACTTGGCCCAATTTCGTTGGCGGCGTGCCTGAATTCGTCCGAATCGCTGGCCGCAGCCATGAACACATCAGTCGCGATTGTAGGCGTTTATTGGATACAACTCCACGCAACATAGTCAACCGAGCCCGGCTAAAATGGGCCTCCATGCAGCTGGAAACCTCGCAAAAAGAAATAGTCGAAATCGCCCACGAATGCGGCTTCGAAAATCTCGGACACTTCTACAAACTATTTAAAGCACACTACAAGAGCACCCCACGCCAATACCGAATCCGTCGTGGCATCTCGCAATTTTCCTAAACAGCCAGGAGGTGCCGAAGGGTGGAATCGCGACTATGCCCTGCCCCCCGACACTTTGGACATGTCATCTTTACTTTTAGAACTAGCTCTTACATGCTCTCGATATGACCTCTAGCCCGCAAAAACCAGCTCCCCACGTCTCCCTAAGAGGGTAGACATCCCCCCAATGAAGCCTTTAAATACAGAAGATTGGCCTAAGTTACTGCGGCCGGGCAGCCGGGTGTTCATCGGAGGGGGCGCGGCGATGCCTTTGGCCCTGGTGCGTTCGATGCTGGCACATGCCCATCAGCTCAAGGACATCGAGCTAGTGCATATACACAGTTTGCATGCATCCCCTTGGATCGCGCCGGAATATGAGTCGATGCTGCGGACGAATTCCTTCTTTTTGACACCTGATGTCGGCGATGCGGTCAGCCGTGGGCAGGCGGACTATACGCCCTGCCCGATGTCCATGGTGCCTCGTCTATTTCGTGAAGGTCCGCTGCAGGTCGATGTGGCTCTGATCGAAGTCAGCCCCCCGGGGCCAGACGGGAATTGCTCCCTAGGCGTCAGTGTGGATGTGGTGCAGGCCGCAGCGACCACCGCCCGCTGTGTCATTGCCCAAGTGAACCCCCAAATGCCGCGCACGGGGGGAAATAGCCTGATTCCAGCTTCGGAGATTCATTACTTCATCGAACAGGACCTGCCCTTGCCCGAGACGCTCTCGCCTTCCATCGACAAGCGGCACGAATTACTCGGAGGCTATGCGGCCCAATTGATCGAAGATGGCTCGACCCTGCAAGTGGGCTTGGGTAATAGCCCGGAGGCGGTGCTGCGAGCCCTGCATCAACACCGCAACCTTGGCATACACACCGGCATGTTTACCAATGCGTGTATGGATCTCATCCGTAAGGGCGCGGTGGATAATTCCCGCAAGTCTTTGAAGCAATGGAAGTCCATTGCCAGCCATGTGCTCGGCACACAAGAGCTGTATCAATTCGTGCACGAGAATTCAGATTTGGAGCTACACCCCAGTGACTGGGTGAATGCCTCGGATCGTATCGCCCGCAATGAGCGCATGGTCGCCATCAATGGCGCGCGCATGGTCGATTTGACCGGACAGGTGGTGCGTGACTCGAGCGGGCACCACTTTTACGGCGGGGTCGGCTCGCTGCAGGATTTTTCCCGCGGAGCGGGTGCCAGCAAGGACGGCAAGCCCATCGTGGTTTTAACCTCACGCTCGGATGACGATAATTCGGCTCGTATCGTGGCGGACCTCGCGCCGGGGAGTGGTGTCTGCACCAGCCGTAGCGACATTCATCATGTGGTTACGGAATATGGAGTCGCCAGTATCTTCGGACGCAGCATCCGCGAGCGTGTGGCGCGACTCGTGGAAATTGCCCACCCCGACGATCGGGAAGAGCTCTTAAAGGGCGCATGGAACCGAGGCTGGGTGCCAAAATTCTTCACCATGCCGGGCGGTGCGCGTGACGAGCTGGAATCCAAAATGATCGATTTCAAGATCGGTCGCTTCCAATTGCGCCCACTCCACCCCAGCGACATGTCGGTGCTGCAGGACTTCTTTTATTCGCACGATGAAGAAACGGTGCGTCTACGCTACGGCCATCAACGGGAGCGAATGAGCGGCGAGTCGGCCTATAAATTAGCAGCCGTAGATCAGGAAAAAGACCTCGCGCTGGGAGTCTTTGATCGTAAGGGAGCGCTGCGAGCGATTGCCCGTTATTATCTGGATGCCGGAGGCGACACGGCCGAAGTCGCTTTTGTCGTGCATGAAGACACCCGCCGCGCAGGCATGGCCAGCGTGCTATTCGGCGAACTGGCGACCATCGCTGCCGAGCGTGGCATTCAAACTTTTTGGGCGACAGTGCTGCAGAAAAATCACGCGATGGCTGCTTTGTTTGAACAGGCCGGAGGCCGCAGCAAGGATCCAATCTCTGCGGCGGAGCGGCATTTCGACATTCCCGTTGCGGGCGTGCTCAGTCGTCATCGTGAAATTCAGCAGCGGATACAATCCGCACAATCATCGCAAGCCGACACCCCCGCCCTAGGGCTGCACTACAATGCGTTTTATGAGCACCACGACACTGGCTCGGGGCACCCGGAATCAGCGCTGCGCTATCGTATGCTGCGTCAGGCCCTGGAAGCACTGCCCGCAGAAATCTTACGCCTGCCCGGTCGACGCGCCAGCACTTCGGAAGTGCTATTGGCGCATGAGGCTTATTATCAGGATCTGGTGTATCGAGACGTCGAGAGCTTTGCGGATGTCCTCCGCACGGGTGACACCGCGATTTCTATCGACAGCTATGACGTCGCCTTAGAGGCCACCGGCTCGGTATTGGCAGCGGCCGATGCCGTCATGCAACAAACCGTGAAACGAGTGTTTTGCGCGGTGCGCCCACCGGGGCATCATGCCACCGCCGACCGCGGGATGGGCTTTTGCATTTTTAATCACGTGGCTATCGCAGCGAATTATTTGAGGAAACACTACCCGCTCAAACGCATCGCGATCGTGGATTGGGACGTTCATTTCGGCAATGGGACCGAAGCAATTTTTGCCGAAGATCCCAACACCTTTTACCTTTCTCTACACGAGAGTGGGAACTATTCTGGCAATTCAGATGGCGACACGGATCGCCCACCGCCGCAAGCCACGCTAAACTTAGCCTTGCCCGAAAGGTCGGGTCCTGAAGAAGCTTTGACTGCTTGGGATACTACAGGCGGTCAAGCACTAGACGCTTTTAAACCCGAATTCATATTCATTTCAGCCGGTTTCGACGCCCGTAAAGGCGACCCACTGGGCGGCTTGAATTGGGAGGACGAAACCTATGTAGAACTCACCCAACGAGTCATGGCATTAGCAGAAAAACATGCCCAGGGACGCATCGTCTCCGTTTTAGAAGGCGGCTACAATCCTGAGGGTTTAGTCTCCGCCGCGCTGGCGCACGTGCGGGCAATGCAATGATCTCGTTAGAGCATATTCCATGTCATTTCCTGCATAATTACGATCTCACGCACTCAATCGATAAGCATGTCGACTATTCTAAAACCACAGCTCGCAACTGATCTACGATCGTTTTCCGGTTCTTGAAATCTTCAGGCCAACCGACTGCAGAGAGTGCCACCACCGCCGTCTCCGTCAGTTGCAAAGGCACTGAGCAGGCATAAATCGAAGGATGATATAATCCGAGTTCAAAGCACGCGCCTTGCTCACGGCAATCTTGAATCCGCTGCCAGACATCATCGGGTTGTTGACGCTCCCAGGCCTCATCCGGTGCCGAAGCGAGCACTTGCCTTATCACAGGATCCGACATTTGCGCCAGCAGCACAGCCGAGGCCGAGCCGATCGACAAATGTATCCGCGAACCGATCGGGCTCGTGATGGCATTAGGAACCGGCGGTTCGGCCCGCAATGCCGTCGTCGTCAAATGACCTTCACGCAAAGAAACCTTGGTCGACATTTGTAAATTCTGCGACAACGCACGCAAACGAGGCTCAAACTCCCGCAAGCGAGCTTTCACTTCGGAGTACGTTCGTGCCACATGCGCTAAGCCAAACGCAATCCTCAGGCCTCCACTAGGATCCTCGCTGATCCAATGATGCTGTAACAGAGTATTGACCATACGGTAACAAGAGGCAGGAGGGATTTGCAGCGCATAACTGAGCTCCTTGACGGGCACAGCTTCATTTCGCTCAGCAAGATACTCAATAATCGAAATTGCTTTGTGCAGTGCAGGAATAGTTTGTGATACAGCCATGCTCAAGTTTATCACATATGATAAACTTATTATCAATATTATTTTGACGCAAACTGAGATGGCTCAATTCTACAGTGAATTATGAAAATCGTAGATTTGAAAGTGCGCTGCGTCGCCATCCCCCTCACGAGTCAATTACGTCACAACACAGGCGTCCATCCGGGCTATTTCCTCCGCACGATTTTAGAGCTAGTAACCGACGAAGGCATCATCGGCCTAGGTGAAATCGGCGGAGGCGATCAACGCGCGGCACTCACAAAGCTCAAGCCACGCATCGTCGGCCTAGACCCATTCCATCTGGAAACTATCAAGCTGAAAGTGCTGCGCAGCATTTATTATATGTCGAATGCACGCCTCTATGCAGCAATCGAAATGGCCTGTCTTGACATTCAGGGCAAAGCGATGAACCGCTCATTGAGTGATTTATTGGGCGGCAGCGTGCGCGATTCCATCCCCATGATCGCTTACTTATTTTGGCGCTACGATCGTCCCGATGGCAAAGACGACAGCTGCGCCGAAGATATGGCCGACTGGTGTGTCGAACTCAACGAAACGCTTGGCGTGAAAACCATGAAACTCAAAGCCGGCGTGATGGACCCAAACGAAGAAGCTCGCGTGCTGGAACTCTGTCGCGAACGCCTCGGGCCTGACTTCGGACTGCGCATAGACCCGAATGGCGTCTGGTCAGTCCCCACTGCGGTCCGCATCGGCAAACGCCTGGAGCCACTTAACATAGAATACTTTGAAGACCCATCCTGGGGCCTCAATGGCAATGCTGCAGTGCGTGAGCAGATTAACATACCAATCGCCACCAACATGTATCCGGCCAAGTTCGACGACCTCGCTCCAGCCATCAAACTAGGCTCTGTCGACATAGTATTGACCGACATTCACTATTGGGAAGGCCCACGCGGCGTGAAAGACCTGGCAGCGATTTGCCGAACTTTCAACCTTGGAGTATCCATGCACAGTGGTGCCGAGTTCGGCATCGAACTTGCCGCCATGCTCCACACAGCATCCACCATTCCCGAAATGAGTTTTGCCGGTGACGCGCACTATCATTACCTCACCGACGACATCATCCAAGGCGGCCTAATGCAGTATGAAGATGGCTGCTTAAAAGTCCCCACCGGGCCCGGCCTAGGTGTCGCGCTAGACGAAGAAAAGATGAAGATATACGAGCGTTATTATGAAAAAATGGGCGACTACTACGCACGCTTCCACCAAGATCCCAAGCGCCCCGACTGGTATCCAATCGTCGGCGGACAATAATTCGTCAACTCCGAACAAACATGCAGCTTTCAACTTTATTTGACCTCCGCGGACGCACCGCTCTAGTGACCGGATCCACACGCGGCATCGGCCGCGCCATCGCACTCGCCTTGGCCGATGCCGGAGCCGACATCGCACTGCACGGCAGTTCCGACCACGAAGGTGTGCAGCAAGTGCGCAATGAGATTCTAGAACGTGGTGTGCGTTGCACGGTGGTGCTCAAAAACTTGGCCGACGACGACGCAGCAGACTATTTGTATCAACAAGTCATTACAAAGCTCGGTCAACTCGACATCCTAGTGGCCAACGCCTCGGTGCAGTGCCCCAAGCCGTGGTTAGAGGGCGACCGTGCAGACTTCGAACTCCAGATCAATGTCAACCTGCGCTGCAGCTACGAACTCATCAAACTAGCCGAGCCGCCCATGCAATCGCGTGCTTGGGGACGCATTCTCACCATCGGCAGTGTGCAAGAAAGTAATCCGCATCCGGACATGCTGATCTACGCCGCCACCAAATGCGCGCAAACCAGCCTCACACAAAATTTGGCCAAACAGTTGTCCGGTTCTGGAGTGACGATCAACAATCTAGCGCCCGGCGTGATCGCGACCGACCGCAACATCCCGCGCCTCGCGGACGAGGACTACCAGAAACTAGTACTAAGCAAAATCCCCGTCGGCCGCATCGGAAAGCCCGAAGATTGCGCTGCCGCCGCCCTACTCCTCTGCAGCGAAGGCGGCGCCTACATCACTGGCCAAAACATCTTCGTCGACGGCGGCATGAGTCTGTAATTAAATTTCAACTACAATAATTAAGCAAAGATAAAAAATGAGTACCCAAATGCAAATTGATAAGCTCAAAGAAATCCGCGACAGCGTGGAAGAAGTTGAGTTAAGTATTCCACTCGAAGAGCTCTGCGAGCGCTACGAAAAGCTCTACACCGGAGCGGTTAATGACGTCTTACGTGAATTGTGCCTACCTAACCAGGCCTTGCCTACGAGCATCGTGCCACTGCGCGATGAGATGGTAGTTTGCGGTGAGGCCTTCACAGTGAAGGCCGTCAAAGACCCGACCATGGGGGGCGAAATGGAAATGCGCGTGGAAATGCTCGACGATTTACGCCCGGGCCACGTCATTATCTGGAATGCCAATGCCCATGGCAATGAATATCCCTCGCACTGGGGCGGCGTTATGACACAAGCTTCGATGAAGCGCGGCTGCCGTGGTGCCATCATCGATGGTGGCATTCGCGACACCAAGGACATCCTCAGCCAGAAGTTCCCCATCTGGTATCGCTATCGCACCAGCTGCGGTGCCCTCTCGCACACCAAGGTCGTCAACTATCAAGTGCCGATCTATGTAGGTGAAGTCATCGTCCGTCCCGGCGACATTTTGCTCGCCGACATCGACGGTGCCCTGGTCGTTCCGCGCAAGCTTGCCGTGGCAGTTTTGGAGCGCGCCGAGCAAATCGAACGCAACGAAGGCGAAATCAAAGAATGGGTGGCTGCCGGGCTCACCGCTGAAGAGATTCACGACCGTGGTGGATACTTTTGATCCTCTCCCCAACTCGCGATTTTTTTGATGCGTTTAGCATTCAAGCTTATCCAGGAGGCAGGAGGCATCAGTTTGAATCAGCTAGCTATAGCTGATCACAACATGCACCATTTGGGCGAGGCTGGAAGTGCCATAACTTATTTCCTCCAGAGTGATCTGGTTGCTTGCTTAAACAGAATCCAGTGCGGCAGGACCAAGTAGGCTTTGCGTCATGGCATAGACGTATAAATTCGTTCCAAATTGTAAGGACTCGCGCCCCTTTTTCCGTCCAAACCAAACGTTGCCATTGGTCCAGCCACAATGGTTATCCGACGGGCTAAGAAACGC
>MDTD01174586.1_pt1 | contig 11613 bp, 11 predicted proteins | sample 811221 | NCBI WGS metagenome assembly MDTD01 (sample SAMN05326646, study PRJNA326480) | marine metagenome | isolation source: seawater | place: Pacific Ocean: South West | collected 2011
ATATGAAGTTAAAGGTAAAAAAGCTTATGAAGAATTACAAAGGTTATGTACTGCCAATATTAAAAATGAAATTGGAAAATGCACTTATACTCATATGCTTAATGAAGGTGGTGGAATTGAGTCTGATTTAACTGTTGTATGTATTGACAAAAATCATTTTAGAATAATAAGTTCAGCGGGTGTTAGAACACATGATAAAGCGCATATACAAAAACATTTATTAAAAAATGTTGAATTTAAAGATACAACTGATGATTTGATTTGTTTAGGAGTTTTTGGGCCAAAAAGCAGGCACTTGCTTTCAGAAATAACAAACGAAGATTTATCTAACGAAAACTTTAAATTTGGAACTGGAAAAAATATCAAATTAGGATCAACAAATGTTTGGATGCAAAGACTTTCTTATATAGGCGAATTAGGTTATGAAATTTATGTGCAAAACCAGCATGCTAAAAAAATTTACAATCTTATTACAGAAATTGGAAAAAAATTTAAACTTTCTCACTGTGGATCCCATGCGATGGATATAATGAGAATGGAAAGTGGATTTTTACATTGGGGACACGACATATCACCAGAGGAGAATCAATACCAAGCAGGTTTAAATTTTGCAATTAGTTATAAAAAGCCTTTTGATTTTATTGGAAAGGAACAATTGCTTAAAATTAAAGATCAAAAAATAGATAAAAGACTTATTATGCTTTACCTTAAAAATAGTGAACCAGGAAAACCATTGTTACTTCATGAAGAGCCAATTTATCTAAATAATAAAATTATTGGAAAAACTACATCAGGTAATTATTCATTTAATTACAATAAGAACTTGTCATTTGGCTATATAAACTCACATTTGACAAACATAGAATTAAATGAAATGGAAATTTTTATTGAAATCGAAAAAAAAAAATATCAGGCAGGAATACTCTTAAAGCCCTTAAAACAGTCAAATTTTAAAAAAATTTAAATAATAATTTATTTTTTTACAAATAAGTGATTAAATAATTAAATGAGAAATTCTCGATCTAGTAATATCGATTATCAAAATAAGATAAATCAAAAATTTTCTATTGCAAATAAAGAGATAAAAACGACTAATGTAAACATATTATTAAATAGAGTTAGACAAGAAAATAAGAATGATAAGAAAAAAAAAATAATTTTATCAATCTCTTTAATTAGCTTTATATCCCTTGTAAGTATCTTAGTATTTGGAAATTAGTTAATATTATTTATAAATATATATTAATATTTATGAAAAAAGTTAATATTATATATTTGCTTCCTGAAATGAAAGGAGCATCTGGTGGTGCAAAAGTAATTTACAATCATTCTCTAGCTTTAAATTACATAAATAAAAATGTTAGTTCTAAAATAGTTCATTTAAAAAAAAATTTTTTATACAAACTAGAATTATCTTTAGCTAAAAAATTTAAATTTCTTAATAAAAATTATTCTGGTTGGGATGGAAAAAAAATGAAAATTAGCAAAAAATTTAAACCAAAAAAAGATTGGTATGAAAATAAAATTTTTAGTAGCCACAATCTTAAGTTTGATAAAAAAAAAGACTTTATTATTATCCCTGAAATTTGGGCACATTTTGCAACTGATCTTAAATTTGCTGAAAAAGGAATTAGTTATGCTATTTTTGTTCAAGGATTTTATCACATGAACTCTACAAATAATTTTTTAAATTTAAAAAAATCTTATGATGCTGCTAAATTAATTATTACAACCTCAAAATATAGTGTGAGCTATTTAAACAACATATTTCCAAATCTCAAAAAGAAAATTTTTAAAGTTAATTTATCAGTAGATAGCAATACATTTAAGATCAAAAAAAAAACAAACTTAATAACCTATATGCCCAGGAAGTTGCCAGAACATTCAAATTTATTATTATTTTATTTAAAAAATTTACTACCTAAAAATTGGAAAATTCTACCTTTGATGAATATTTCTGAAAAAAAAAAAATTAAATATCTTTCAATTTCTAAAATATTTTTATCTTTTTCTAACTTTGAAGGTTTGGGAATTCCACCTATTGAGGCTGCTTTGTCTGGAAATAAAGTTATAGGATATGTAGGAGGTGGAGGTTCAGAGTATTGGAAAAAACCTATTTTTATAAAAGTTGAAAATGGCGAAATAGAAGATTTTGCAAAAAAAATTATTAAAAACATAAAATCCTATAAAAAAAATTGGATTATTAAGTCTAAAAAAGATCGACTACAACTCTCCAATTATTATTCTAAAAAATCAGAAAAAAAGTCTTTAATTCTTTTATCAAATAAAATTTCAAAATTTTTTAATTAAATTTAAATACTTGATTGCACAAAAAATTTAAATCATTATAAATCAAAATAAATTTAATGGCGGGGTAGCTCAGTTGGTTAGAGCGCAGGACTCATAAGCCTGAGGTCAGTGGTTCGATCCCACTTCCCGCTACCAATATAGTTTCTAGATTAATTTTTTCAGTTCCTCAAAACTAATATTTTTCTTATCTTTTGCAGATATAATAATTTTTTTTATAGGCCATTTTATCCTAAGACTTTTATCATTCCATAAAATCCCAGTTTCTGAATTTGCACTTCTATATTTAGAGCATTTATAATGGAGCACAACTTCTTTACTTAAGGCACAAAAACCATGTGCAAAGCCTGCTGGTATAAATAATGATTTGTTATTTTTATCGGACAATTCAATTGAAAAAAACTTTCCAAACGTCTTTGAATTTTTTCTACAGTCCACACAAACATCAAATATTTTTCCATGCAATACTGTAATTAGCTTTGCTTGAGAATTTTTTAACTGTAAGTGCAAACCTCTTAAAACATTTTTTTTAGAATATGACATTACATCAAATGGGAATTTTGTTTTAAAATGTTTTTGAAGAAAAAGTTCTCTAAAATATCCTCTTTTATCATTAAAAGTGTCCTTTTCGTAAATTAAAAGATCTTTAAATTTAGTTTTTTTAATTCTCATGCATTTATAAATTTTTTAAAAGTGTTACATATATAATCCAATTCAGACTTAACCATTCCTTGGTGACAGCCTAATAAGATTCCGTTTCTCATTACATCATCTGCTATACGGTCGCATTTTGGATGTTTTTTGTAATATCTATTTTTCATGACAGGTTGTTTAAGAATGTTTCCAGTAAAAATAGTTCTTGTTTGGATATTATTTTTTTCAAAAAAAATTTGCATTTGTTTTCTATTAAAAATTTTATTTTTTCTAATTACTAAAGGAAAAGCTAACCATGGTGTTTTAACACCCACGTATTGCTCTGGTAATTTAAAATAATTCTTATAATTATTAAAAAAGCTTTTTAAGTAGTCAAAATTTTTATTTCTTATAGAAATATTATTTTTTAACTTTTTTATTTGCTCAAGAGCAAATGCTGCGGAAATTTCAGACGGTAAAAAGTTATAACCTAAATCAGAAAATATATATTTAGCATCATAATCAATTCCAGCAACTTTAACTCGAAATCTTTCAGTAATACCCTCTGACTCATTAAATGTTGCAGAAGATCTTCCCCAACCTCTAAGTAGTTTTGCCTTTTGATATAAATTTTTATCATTAAAGCAAACTATACCACCTGTACCAGCACCATTGATTATATGTGAAGCATAAAAGCTATTAGTTGTTATATCTGAATATTTTCCCAGATTTTTATTATTTACTTTGTAACCTATAGTATCAGCAGAATCTTCAATCACTTTTAATTTATATTTTTTTGCAATTAGATTAATTTTTTTCCAATCAGCTATATTTCCTAATAAATTTGGAATCATTAATGCTACAGTTTTTTTATTAATACATTTTTCAATATGTGAAGGGTTAGCTAAAAATTTATTTTCCTCTACACCAATAAAATGAGGTATTAATCCTAATTGGTAAATTGGTGCAACTGTAGTTGAGAAAGTTAAATTTGGAGTAATTATTTCAGATCCCTTTTTAAATTTAAAAGAAGACAGCGCTAAAAGATTTGCTGATGAGCCAGAATTAACCATCAAACCATATTTTTTTCCAAATATTTGTGAAACTTTCTTTTCAAGCTCTTTAACTTTTTTTCCATCAATAAGTGTTAAACTATCATTTTTTAAAACACGCAAGACAGCACTAATTTCTTTATTATCATATACAGCCTTACCATAATAAATTTTTTTCATAACATTCTATTTAGCTTGAATTAAAAAAAAAACAATTAAATTTATCCAGTTATCAATCTAGATATATCTCTAACTTTACTATTAAGAGGCTTCCATCCTTTTAAATTTTTGTAATTATAAATTTTTTCTTTTATAACCTTATTTGACAACCAATTGATCTTAATTTTTTTAATCGAAGATTTATTAATATCATTAATAATTGTAGAAATACAAAAATCTTCTTTGTTTTTTAATACATAAGCTCCAGGTTTTATATTTTTTTTTAAAATTAACTTTGTTGCATTATTTATATCTAAAACATTTAATAAATTTAAAAATAAATTTTTAGATAAAATATTTGTTGTTTTGTTTTTTTTATAATTTGTTTTTAATACTTTTATAATTTTTTTTCTTTTATCAAATTCTCCAAATGTATCAGATATTATTAAGCTAAAAAATTTTGTTTTTTTGTAAATTTTTTTATAAAAACCAATTAAACTATTAAAACTATGTTTATATGCAGCATATAAGTTAAAATAATTTCCTTTTTCTCCATTATAATTTTCCCATACCGTTGAAAAATTAATGAATTTTTTTACATCCATTTTTTCAAGGTTTTCAAGAATTATATTTCCAAATAGAATATTAGACTCACTCAATTTTTTTAAATCATTGAAGTTATGATATTTCACATAATGAGTTGCACAATGTATAACCGTATCAATTTTGACTTTTTTAAGCTTTTTATTTAATGTTTCATAATTATTAAAATAGATCTCAACAATATTTTTATTTTTTAATTGGTTTTTATTTTTTTTTCTCAAAGTTATATAAACTTTGTGATTTTTAGATAAATCTTTAAGTAATTCACAACCAATAAATCCACTCGATCCTGTTAAGAGAATTTTGTTCATTGTAATTTTATAAATTAAAATTTTTTAATAAAATTCTGCATAGAAAACATCGGTCATGAAATATATATTTTTTTTAACATCCAATATTTTGCAATATTTTTTTAAAACCTCTAATTGTTTATTGTAAGAAATAACTGTATTATTATGAGCATTAGGCTTTCCGGCTAAAATCATAGCAATTTTACTTAAAAGATTTTGTTTTCCCATTGATAATACAATCTTAGAATTTTTATTTGCATTTTTAATATCTTGAAGAATTTTGCTAATTTCCTCATAAGGAATATACATCCACACATGATTGAAGATAACAACATCGGAGTTTAGATGATCTGTAACGTCCAAAACCTCATTATACTCTGGTTTAATATCATAATTAAAAATTTTAGGTTTTGTTAATAATTTTGAAAAAATTTGTTCTCCGCATCCATAATCTAGAATAGTGTTTTGATTTTCTAAATCAGCTATTTTGATAATTTCTTTAGCTACTTTTAAAAAATAATATTTACTAAACGCAGCATCATAATGCGTAGTTAGAAATTCGTTGTTTGTGTTCATAATTTATTTTATATGTAATATCAATGAGGTCGTTTGATATACTAGTTGTTGGTGATGGGCTGTCAAGTTTATTATTTTGTTATGGTTTTCAGCAAAACAAGAAAGTAAAGGTTGATGTCTTATCTCCAAATTTTAAAAATGAACTTACAGATAAAAATTATAAAATTAAAGATAAATTAAAAATTCCATATCAGTTTACGTCGCAAAAAAATTTAAGAGATATTAAGAATTATTTTGTAGCGAATAAAATAACTTTTGATAAAAAAAAACTAGAAATTTGTGGAATACTTGGAAAGGGAGGCCTGTCAAATTATTGGGGCGCTCAAGTAGATTTGAATAACACTGAAGACCTAAATTTTCTAGGCAAAAATAAGTTAAATGAAATTAAAAAAATAATTCACGAGTTTAAAGAATATAAAAAAATATTTTGTAACTTGAAAGCTAAACAAAATGAATTACTTTTTGGTAATAAAAATCTTCAAAATTATTTTTTAGAAGAAAATATAAATGATTTAAACATTAAGTACCCAACTTTAGCTTACCATAACTTGGTAAAACTAAGTGCAGAGACTTTTAAAAAAAAATTTATTAATAATCAACAATTTCGGTTCCATAATTATTGTTTAGATAAAATATTAAGAAAAAATAAAAAATATTTAGAAATATTAGTCACTGACCCAAGGGGAAATAAAGAAAAATTTAAAACCCGATATTTAATTTTGGGTTGTGGCACAATCATTACCACCAAACTTGTTTTAGAATATCTAAAAATTAAAGAAAAAGTAAGAATATACCATCATCCAAGACAAATAGTAGTAAGCGTCTGTAATCGACTTTTTTCAAAAAATGATAAGATTGTATCCCAAGTATACTTTGAGGATAAAAAGAAAAATTTCTTAATTGATTTTAGACCAGGTAATTCAAAAATACTAAAGTCAATAAATTATCATTTTTTCAAATATGATTTTTTGATTAGTTTGTTTAATTTATTATTATTTCCTTTTAGAAAAATTTTTACATGTTTTATTTTTTCAAATCTTCTTCTGGGGCCAGAAAAATCTAAAATTTTTATGCAATTAAAAAATAATACATTTTATCTTTCGTCTAAAAAAGATTTAAAAATTAATATTTCAAAATTTAAAAACATTATTAAAAAAACCTTTTTATTAAAACAAATTAAAATTTTTAATACTTTTTTCCCTAATCCCATGTTAGGAAATGATTATCATTATTTTGGTTCATTAAGAGCTGATTTTAAAAAATCATTAATAAATAAAGATTCAAAATTAAAAAAGAATAAAAACATTATTATATGTGATGGATCTAACACTTATTTTAAAAAGAATAAATTTCCCCTAGGTATAATTATGGCTAATTCATACAGATTAGGGAGAAATTTTAATTTTAAAAAATGATAAATGATAATTTATAAATGATATTTAGAATAAACTTAAAATTAAGAATAATTGTTTTACTTAAGTCGTTGTTCTATAAATTAAATAAAAAACATACTTCGAAACTTAATCATTTTTTTTTAAAAAGAACTAATAAAAAATATTGTAATTTTACTAGTTATGGACGAGTAGGGTTAATATTTTTACTGGATTATTTTAAAAAAAGATTTCCAAAAAAAAATCATCTGATTATACCCTCATATTATTTGCCAGAAATGGTTAATATAGTTTACGCAAAAAATTTCAATGTATCTTTTTGTGACGTGCGACTTGATACATTTGAGATTGATTTATCACATATTAAAAAGTTAATTAATAAAAATACTGTTGGTGTTGTTTTGCCAAATATATTTCGAAGTTTTAAAAAACAAAATGAGATTTTAAGTTTCTTAAAGAAAAAAAAAATACTTTCAATTGAAGATTGTGCAATATCTTTTGATAATTTTAAAATTAGCAGGGGTAAAAAAATATATTCAGGACAAAAATCAGATTTTTGTATTTATAGTTTTAATATTATGAAAGAAGTTTCATGTTTTTATGGTGGAGCTATTTTATATAATGATAGAAATTTTAAATACTTTCTGAATGATATCAATAATCACTTAAAAAACTTTTCAAATATTATTTTATTTAAACAATTTGTTGTTTATCTAGTATTAAAACTACTAGCGATTAGATTGTTTTTTTTAGCCTTTTTACCAATATTTAAAAAAGTTTATGAAAAAAGAATTAGCTTTTTTTTAAAAAAAATTTACCCAAGTTTGAATTACAATAAATCAGCTAAATTACAAAATAACTATTTCGCAAAACCTCATTTCTTACTTTTAAGATTGCTATACCTTCAGATAATAAATCGAAAATCAGATAATTTTACTTTAAGAAAAAAAATAAATATTTACTATTACAAAAAATTAAAATTAATTAATTCAAAAAAAATTATAATACCTGATTTTTATGATTTCAATTTTCAAAATTATTTAGACTTTCCAATTTTAGTAGACAATAAATATAGGTTTCATGAGTTTTTTATAAAAAGAGATATTGAATTGAGATTGTATCATTATTACAATTGTGAAAAAATTTTTTCAAAAAAAAAAACATGTAAAAAATCAGAAATTTTATCTAACCAGTTAATTTGCTTACCTAATCACAAAATGATAACATACGCTTATATTGATAATATTATTAATTTAATAAAAAAATATTTGAGAGAAAAAAATTAGTTTAAAAAAATTTTATAAAAACTAGTTTTTTTATTTTTTAAGAAATTATTTTTTTTAGATAGCTTGAATATTGGCAGTTTCCATAGAATTTAATTGAATCAACAATTTTTTTTTTTGTTATCCATTTGTTATTCAAAGAAATTTCCTCTAAGCAAGCTATTTTAAATCCTTGTTGATTTTCTATTGCTGATACAAAATTACTAGTTTTATAAAAATCTTCTATTGAACCTGTATCTAGCCAAGCACCACCTCTACCAATGAATTCAGCAGATAAATTATTTATTTTCTGATATCTGTTTAATAAATCGGTAATTTCTAATTCATTTCTTTTTGAAGGCTTTAATTTTTTTGCATATTTGACAACATTTTTGTCAAAAAAGTAAAGTCCTGTTATAGCCAAATCAGAAACAAATTTTTTTGGCTTTTCTTTAATTTCTAAAATTTTATTTTTTTTTAATTTTGCAACACCAAATTTCTCAGGTTCTAAAACTTTATGAAGAATTATTTTAGCACCTTTGTTAATTTTGATACATTTGTTGAGCATTTTTGATAAGGATTGGCCATAAAAAAAATTATCACCTAAAATCATAGCTACACTTTGATTTTTTATAAAATTTTCACCTAAAATAAAAGCATCAGGAAGCCCTCGTGGTTTATCTTGCTCAATATAAGTGATTTTAATCCCTAGTTTTTTTCCATCAGGAATTATTTTTTTATATTGGTCTAATTGACCTTTGTTAACAATGATTAATATATCTTTTATTTTTGCTAGCATTAAAATCGATAGTGGGTAAAAAATTAATGGCTTATCGTAAATTGGAAGTAGTTGCTTGTTGACAGCTTTGGTTAGAGGACTCATTCTTGTACCCATTCCTCCAGCTAAAATAATTCCTTTTTTAATCATTATTACCTAGTCTATTTAAAATATCTTTTTTTGAAAGTGCAGCATAATATTTTTTATTAGCTTTATACCAATTGAAAGTTATTTTAATTCCTTCTTCAAAACCGGTTGTGGGTTTCCAATTTAAGCTTTTTTTTATCTTATTACTATTTAATGCATACCTAATATCATGTCCTGGTCTATCTTTAACAAAATTAATTTTAACATTATCACCTATTGAAGATATTTTTTTTGATACTTTTATTAAACTTTTACAAACTTGTAGATTATTAAGATTTTTATTTGATCCTATATTATAAAATTCTCCAACTTTACCTTTTTGAAAAACTTTTATTAATGCTTCACAATGGTCTTTAACAAAAATCCATTCCCTAGAGTTAGTACCTCTGCCATATATAGGTAAAGATTTATTATTTAAAATGTTAAAAATTAATTTTGGAATTAGTTTTTCTGGATGTTGTTTTGGACCATAATTATTTGAGCAATTGGTAACGACTGCGGGTAATTTGTAAGTTCTAATATAAGAACTCACTAAATGATCCGATGCAGCTTTACTTGCAGCATAAGGAGAACTTGGTTGATAAGGGTAATTTTCTGATGTCCTTCCTTTTAAGATGTCACCGTAGACTTCATCTGTAGAAATATGAATTAATTTACTACGAAATTTATTTGTAAATTTTTTAAAACACTCAAGTAAATTATAAACACCAACAATATTGCTTTGAATAAAATTGTGCGGATTATCAATAGATCGATCTACATGAGTTTCTGCAGCTAAATTAAAAATACAAGCAGGTTTATATTTTAAAAAAACATTATAAATTTTTTTATTTTTAATATCACACTTAATAAATTTATAACTTTTTGATTTTTTAAATTCATTTGTATTATAAAAATTTGATGAATAAGTAATCTTATCAATATTAATTACAAAGTATTTTTTTTTTAAAAGAAGATCTATCAAATTACTTCCAATAAAACCTAACCCACCAGTAACAACAATTTTTTTCATAAATTTTAATTATTTTTACATTACTAAAAAGTATTAGTATAGTTGATAAATTTTAATATATGACAATATCTATACAAAACTTATCAATAGTAATTGTTAGTTTTCATAGTGAAGATGTAATTCACGATTGTATTAAATCAATACCAGACGAAATTGAAATTATAGTCGTAGAAAATTCAGGAAACAAAGATTTTGCTAAAGAACTGGAAAATAAATACAAAAATGTAAGATGTATTTTGTCTACAAAAAATCTTGGTATGGGTGCTGGAAATAATTTAGGATTAAGATATATCAAAACTGATTATGTTTTAATTTTAAATCCAGATGTCGTTTTAAAAAAAGATACAATTGAGGAAATGGTAATTGCTTCAAGAATAATAAAATCTTTTGGGATAATGGCTCCAATTTCAGATAATAGAAATAATCCAAATTATAAAATTTTTAAAAAAGATTTGTCATTTGATAATAGTAAGCCTTTTAAAGTCGAGAGTGTAGATGGGTTTGCAATGTTATTAAATTTAAAAAAAATAAAAAAACTTAGTGATTTTAAGGATCAAAATTTATTTGATGAAAATATTTTTTTATATTTAGAAAATGATGATCTATGCAAGAGGATAAGTAAAAATTTAGAAAATATATTTATAGTTCCAAAATCTAAAATTAACCACTTAGGCGCAAAAGGGGTAAGCGAAAAGTATAGTGAACAAATTGAACTCTCAAGGAATTGGCACTGGATATGGTCAAAATTTTATTTTAATAAAAAACACCACGGTTTTTTAATTGCTATTATTGATGGTTTACCAACATTTTTTTCTGCAATCTTAAAGTTAACTTTTTATTATTTATTAAATCACAAAAGAAAAAAAATTTACTATCAAAGAGTTTCAGGATTTTACAATGCCTTGATTGGAAAAAAATCTTATTATAGACCTAAAATTAATGATTAGTGTCCTGGAAAATCAATTAAATTTTCAACTCTATAATTATTCTTTTTTAAATTATCAGATCCACCTAAATCGAATAAATTAATTACAAAAATAAATGCTGCTACTTTACTGTTTGAAATTTCAACGAGTTTAGCAGCTGCTTCAGCTGTACCGCCAGTAGCTATTAAGTCATCAATAATTAAAACACTATCACTTTTATCTAGAGAGTCTTTATGAACTTCGATAGTGGCCGTTCCATATTCAAGTTCAAAATCAACAGAATGGACATCGGCTGGTAATTTATTTTTTTTCCGAAGCATTATAAATGGTTTTTTTAGGATGTATGAAACTGCAGACGCAAATACGAATCCTCTTGATTCAATAGCAGCAATTTTAGTGAAGTTATATTTTTTTGATCTTTCGACAATTTGATTGATGGTTTCTGCAAATGCTTTTTCATCCTTAATAAGTGTAGTG
>MDTD01022772.1_pt1 | contig 11612 bp, 5 predicted proteins | sample 811221 | NCBI WGS metagenome assembly MDTD01 (sample SAMN05326646, study PRJNA326480) | marine metagenome | isolation source: seawater | place: Pacific Ocean: South West | collected 2011
ATCTGCGACAACGGTGGCATCAGTCTAAGAGGGCCTATTCCACTCCCTACAAGGCGCCTTGTAGTGCCTTGCCGCAAAGCCCCAGATGGAGAAGGTAGCGAAACCTACGATCACTGGGAGATGCGCATACACAAGCGTCTTCTAGAGATGGATATTTCAACCGGTAAGGATGAAAGCGCGCTTAGACAAGTGGCAAGGATTCCAATTCCAGATACTGTGAGCATCGAATTGTCGATGCGTGCAATGAAATAACACTGGTAAACCCAAATCCCAATTTTTTAGTTGGGGGAAACTCTCCGTGTGTTGAAAGGTGTTAGAGTCATTCTCTATATGGTGGCGTCCTCAGCAAATCCAGATTCAATCAAGTAATCCGCTGTCATTCTGTCAAGGAATAACACATCTCCCGCTCCCAATTCAATCTCTCCATCGCTGGTTATGATTGGTTCATCCATTGTTTTGAGTATACGAACCCTCAATAAATCTCCTTGACTTTCACTCTCAGACGCTTCGCTGTGTGTTTCAGTATCAGCAATTTCGGATTCTGCCCAAGCGTCAAAATCCATTTCCTTCTTCTTTTTAGAGGGAGCTAACTCCATTGTTGCCGCATGGGTTTCTACGTCTGAATTCTCAACAGGGTTATTCTCAATTCGTTCCACAGAAGCGCCCAACTCAGGAAACTCATCTGTTTTTGCTAAAATTTCTTCCTCATCTATTTCTGGATCGCTTAGTGGCTCCTCGTTGTCCTCAAGGGCTATTAGCGGAGGTCCGCTACCGGTAAGCCCCCCTTTTTGATCAGTGTATGAGTCTAGTTGTGTTGTCCCCGGTGCGACGGTTAGGGAATCTGTTAACTCCTCAATAGCCAACCCCATTTGTATGCCATTCCAGTTAACACTGTGTTTGAATTTGTTTAGTTGTTCGGTTGCGTTTGCATAGAATTCCCTCTCTGAGGGGTCATGACGAGACCAATCTAGACTAGCTAGATCTTGTCCTTTTGTTCCCCCTTCAGATCTAAGTGCAATACTTGCAGAGTGCTGTACTAAAGCAACTATTCGCTTCCTCGCCAATTCGGATGCTGTTCTGCGGATATTTGCTTGTCTTTTCTGTAGCGTCTGTAATTTTAGAGATGGTCCGACAGTTCGGTAGACTTCGTGAATCTCCATTTCAATCGTATCCAATAAAAGTCCAATATTATCCCAAAATTCAGTTCGGGGTAGAGGCATTGGAACACTTCTACCTGCTTGCTGTCGAAGAGTTGAGAAAAGGTGTTCCTCGACCTCTTTAGCCTGAGCAGGTGAAAGCAATTTACGCTCGGCCATGAATAATACCGTGGCGCGGGCCATCTATCAACCCTTCAATTGTTTTTACAATACAATCAAGACGAAGATTCAAACATCTTAACCTTGAGTTCACCTTCGGTGAACCAGATCAGACAAGCCATCTATCTTGCTGTTTTGATGGTCCTATCCCCATGGGCAGCGGCTGACATTGCAACATGGCAGGGCCCAGATAGTTCTCCAGATGATGCAGGTATTTCACATTCTAACTCCACATATGAAGGGTTTGAAATTCCTACAAATTCAACAATTACTGGATCACAATTCAGTATAGCCCCAAAGTGGATACCTTCACAAGATAACGGTTCATCTTGGTCGGCATATGATTTGGGAGGATTTTCTTCAGGAATTTCAGATGGGACATCATATTTGACATCCAATGGTGATCTTACTTTAGCACCGATTTCAACATATGGTGAAATGACAGACTTTGAATCTATAACTCCGCAGTTTAGTTCTTGGAGCACGCAAGGTGACTCCTTGTGGATACCAGTTAACCTTTCTTCCGTGAATTACGGTCCGCAAAACGCAACCTCAGGTGATTATGCAGCAGGTAGTAATGGAACGATACCTCCTGGAACAACAGGATACTTGAGATCACAGTTTTGGGAAATTCCCGATGTGGTGAGAAATTTCTCTTTATCATTCGATAGATGGAATAGTTTCGATTCAGATGACGAATTTGGCCTTGAATATTCCATAGATAATGGACAAACCTGGGTTTCTATTGATAATTGGTCAGGCTTCAGTCAAACCTGGCAAAGGCAGGAATACTCACTAGACAACATTTCACAAAGTGCAAACGAGATTGGATTTAGGTTCTATGTTGAATCCTCACAAAATTCATCCGCAGATGTAGGCTTGTTTATTGATACATTTAACCTATCAAATGATGGTGAACCACTTCGAGCATGGTTCCATGGTAATACATCCGGACAATACTCGAGTAATGCAAATGGGACTCTTATGGTACCAGTGGACTTATCTGGATTAACAAACCCATTAGAGCTTACATACTGGGCCAATTGGGATATCCAAGGTGGAAATTCAGACAATCTAAACGTTATGATTTCTCAAGATAATGGCTCAACTTGGTCGGTAATAAGTCCCCTTCCTGGTGTTCCGGGCCAAAGTACAGTCTCTGGAGGTTCGACATTTACACAGCAATCCTATGGTTGGAGAGAACTAATCCACCCGCTCCCTCCATGGATTGTTGGACACCCTAATGCACCTAGCAGCCTTTTGAAATTCCAAGTCCAAACAGATTCGTCAATAAATTACGGAGGTAGTGGTATCGATGGCTGGGAAGGCATAATGATTGATGACATCAAGGTCTTGTCAGCGATGGGTACGCAAAATAGTCTGGTTCGATTATTACAAAATTTTACAGACAACTCCAGCCAATATTTGCAGTTTAACTCAGGAAGCAGCAACGATTGGTCCTACATAGACTGGAATGGTCACAATGGACCATGGGCAATATCAGAAACATTCGATCAAGTTCAAGGCTTGCCAGAAGGATGGCGAGTTGACCATGTAAGAGGCGAATCAAAGTGGAAAAGAGGCGTAATCGAAAATGATGATGGATACGGACCAAATTCTACGGTTTGGCCGAGTGGTTACAATGGTGTGGGGATAAACCTTGCAGGACAATATACAAACAATGTGTATACTCACTTAGTCTCACCCCTCTATCAGATACCAAGTGATGCTACTGCAAGATTAACATTTAATCACTGGGTTTGCACAGAAAGTGCTTGGGATGGAGGAACAATTTTTACTTCAATAGATGATGGATTGACCTGGCAACCTTTTGGCCAAAACATAACGGGTTTCTATGAAATAATTTCCCAAGTAAATCCTAATTCGCCATTCCATGGAATGGGAATTTTTGACGGGTCAACCGTTGCTAATGGTTGCGGTAATTCAAATTCAAATCACACTTTTTCAAGGATAAGTGGCGACATATCCCATCTTGCTGGCAATGATGTAAGAATTCGATTTTCATTCTTCTCCGATACATATGTTGAGGAAGATGGGTGGTACATTGACGATGCAGGTATTGTTATTGACAGATTTAGGTCGCAAGGCGTTTGGACCAGTCCTCTAATAACAGCCGGTAATTCGGGCTGGGCTAGATTAACATCCCTGTATGAACAACCCCATGGAACTAATCTCACAGTTGATGTGTTGGACGCATCGGGAAATATTATCGAAGGACACCAAAATAAAACATTACCATTTAATCTAAAAGTCGCTGCATGGGAATACCCTGAGTTGAGATTTAGACTTTATTTCAGCACAAATAACGAGACTTTAACTCCTAGAGTAAAAATACTCCATCACGGAGTTACCGAATATTTCAATCATGATTTGTTGCGCGCTGCTGACGATAATCTGCCCAGTTGGATATTTGATCAAGACCAACCAGTGTCTCAAAATTCAGAATATACGTTTACAATCGAATTGCCTCATTGGAGGGCATTCGACAGTGTGAATCTCGACTGTGTGGGCAATATTTCCGCCCGTATCAAATCTATCCCAGGGAAAGTTCCATTCTTGGGTCCGACAAGTCCGAGTAGCAGCCTCGGATCTAGCTTTATCATAGACGAAGCAGAGTGTGGAGAGAACATGGCTAATCCATTCGGCCCCGCCCAAGACATATCAATCGAGATTCAAATCGAATCAGGTGAGATATTTGAATGGATAAAAATTGAGCCAGTGACACTTTTAGCTCCTTTGAATCCATCCATAGATTTGGGTGAAGATGGTCAAGTTGATTGGGCTTGGCAAGGAGACTTCCACCTCACCAACCGCCTGCATTCGCTAAAAGTAGATGGAATAACTCAAAATCTTTCCAACAATCTCGGATTCAAGGTTGAATATCATCATAATCTATCATTTTCGGTCTTACTACCTTCTCGCAACCTATCTAATCAATCTTGGAATTGTGCAGTATCTTACAATTGCTATCGTGGTGGAATAAACTTCGAAACTAATGGATCAAGTTTAGCATCATACAGTGAGTATCATGTCGAGATTAATGCCAATGGTTTTTCTCATCAAATGACGGAATTAGAAATTCGCTTCACATCTTCAAATTCTAGTTTTTTCAATCTGTATTCCCTGAATTATATCTCTGGATTTGAACATTCGATAAATATTAATTCATCACTCAGCGATTTATTTATTCCAAATCAACAAACAATGTCTGTTCTATCGGTAAAAATTTCAGCAGACAGAGGTGGAGTTTTCTTTGATGGGCAAATCGATTACGAAAAAACGATTGAAGACCGATGGATAACCCTTCCCAACAAGACCTTTATCCCCGGCCGAACTCAAGTTGCAGTATCTCATCACGAATCATTAAAAGATACTCCTTCTCTATCATATGTGAAATTGGTATTATCATCTAGCAACTCACAACACGATTCGTTTGCGGAAATTACTATTGACAATTTGGACAGTGGTGGACGCTTTATCCAAAATTCAGGAGCGGGTGTAATTACTCTAGATGTGCAAAACTCTAGTTGGGATGGGATGAATGCAACTTGGTCTTTAAAATCAAATTGGATGTTAGACGACAATCCGAGAATTTACTGGTTGGTATATGCAATTAATGATGAGGGGTTGTATCTTGGTCCAGCAGTAGGCATTACAGGGAATGCTCAATATGCCGCATCTACGAACGATCTCGAAGTTATCTCTCTAAAAGCATGGTCGCAAGATAGGCCTCTTCATGACATAAGTGAGCCTTTGTGGCCTTTGAATGTAAAACCATCAAGCGAGGTTGTTATTCAGGGAGAGGTAAGATATTCAGGGGTAAACAACGATAACCCTATGCCCAACGAAGTCGATGTCATAATATCTTTACAATCTGAAGGAAATATTTTGTCCAACTTTTCCGCAAACATAGATTGGTATGGGAAATTCAACTTGACTATTGAAATTCCCGAGTATGTGTTTGACAGTGGAGAACTTGTTTACATAGTTCCTAAGTTGATCAATATTGGTAATAACGATCAAAATACTGCGAGTGACGCAACATCGCAATTCCAACGAGCGAGTTTTATCTTTGACGATAATAACTCAAGGGTTGTATCATTACAAATTGCAGCCCCTGGTGGAAATCAGCCTGCTGATGGACATGTTTGGCATCCAGGTCAAGATATACCGCTAATACTCCATTTACAAGATGATAACGGTCTACCAGCTACAATGCAATTGTGGTACAACCGAAGCGGCCGAGGGTGGGAATCCATTGATTTTCTTATTCCAATCGACTCAACCGATGTCGTCATTGACATACCCCTTATCGATGAATCAAGTATTCCTCTTCCAAATCAACAAGATGGGTATTTACATATCTATGTAGAAGGCAAAGATCTTGCTGGAAACCAATTATTAGATGGCGGTAATTCAACAAATCCCTATGCAACTGTATATGTTCAGCCTAGGTATTCTACAATTGTGAACGGAGACTCTATTGGATTAAATCTGGTCAACGGATTTTTGTTGTCAGGAAATACCCATGAATTTAATTTTACATTGTCAGACCAAAACGGTATTGATTCAATAGATCGTGTGAGTCTTGATCTGTCAAAAAATCATGGTTATTGTGATATTGAGTGGACCCCATGGAATGGAGAGATATCATATGATTCTGGATGTTTCATTAGATCCCCAAGAGTTGAACTGTCAAAGCGGTGGCAAGTAAATACTTGGGATGTAAAAATTTTATTTGAATTGAGGTGGGACTTAATCGATGACATAGATGAAGGAATGAAAACCCCATCTCTGAATTTCTGGGATGAGAATGCACCGTTGGAAGGATTTTCTTCAATTAGCCTTTTTTCTTGGCAACTTTATCAGGGATTAGATCTTAAGATATTAGATGCAATAGATAAAATCGCCCCTCTTGGAGAGTTTGTCGACGACATACTATACATCCATGCACAGGATGCTGTGGATATCGAGGTTTGTGCGTTTCATAGGGGCTTGAACATACCTGCTGAAAATTTACCGTTTAGTGCATCATATACCATTGAACTAATTGGAAATAATGACACCTCATTTATGGTTGGGAATTTCAATGCAAATGGTAAATCAACTAATCGATTTGTTATTGATTCAGCGTTTTACGGGACACAGATAAAATTACTAGCGGAAATTGACGGCGTTTCTGGTCATAATAGAACTGGGGACGACATGAATATACTCATCGACAGCGCTCCTCCAACCCTTATTCTGGCACCGGGGAACTTAGTGAGCATAGATTCGGACGAATTGGAAAATGTTCCCGTTGAATTAACACTGCATGATGACGCCGGTTTTTCATTATCCTCTGTGGCTATAAATTGGAAATTTGTAAACAATGGACGTATAATCGATGGATCAGAAGGGACCGATACGATACCTGTTAAATTTCAAAGTGAATCTTCAAGCCTATACTCTGGAAATGTAGATATGAACACATCTTTGAATTTACAAAAAGGAGATTCAATTATTATTTGGTTTACAGCAACTGACGCCGCAGGAAGGGAGGCTGTTGGTGTTGGTACTAATCAGGCAAATCCGTTTGAAACCGTTGTACGGTGGATAGCATATGAGCCAGAAATTGCTGAGATAGTTGCTAATCCCTATCGTCCAGAAATAGGAGATATAATCACAATCCAGTGCACTGTTACCAACATTGGAGTCATGGATGGAATGTCAAATCTAACATTGTTTGGAGAGAATAATAGAAGTTTTGAAACAGTAAATATTTCATTGAAATCCGGCGCTAGTAGTGTCCATAAATTTGAGATAGAAGCTTGGAAAACCGGAGATCTGGGCCTGTTTATACAAATCGACGGTGATGAAAATGTGATTATTCCAATATCTAACATTAAACAACGATCTGACGACTCTGCTGCATCTCAAAGTACCATCTTATCCCTCGCTGTATTATCAGTTATCGTCTCAGTACTTATTCTGATAATCGCCTATATCAGACGGAATCAGTATCATGAATATGATGAGGAAGAATGATGTTTAATGAACTCAGCCGATAACCAAAGCCGGAGTACCCGAGTGGTCAAAGGGGGCGCACTCAAGATGCGCTGCGAAATGCTTCGTAGGTTCAAATCCTACCTCCGGCACTCCCAGTTCCCTAACGAATATCAGTAATCTATGTCACGAAGGATTGCATTTACGAGGGGCCTAAATGTGTCACCGTGCGGATATGGAGAAACTACGTCAGCTACGTCTGCCAAATCTTCGAAACATCCTCCCACAGCGACGCTGTGACCTACAATCGCAAACATTGGTATGTCGTTGGGAGCATCTCCTACCGCTAAGATCTCTTCAGCAGACAAGCCCATTTTTTCTAATGCTATCTTGAGGCCTGAGCCCTTATCTAAGTGTGGCTCCATGAGGTGAATAGCAAACCCCGTCTTCACTACTGATAAATCGCTATATTCACTTTCTTCGATACATCTAGTTATCGAAATCAAGTCCTCATCAGGGAACAAGCACCATTCAGACTCTCGCCAATCATTTGTGTGTATCCCATCAGCATCTATGTCTACAACTGTTGAAAGGTAATTTGCAGCTTCTTTGGCGCGCTCTCCACTCGCTCTAACTATTGGCTTACCCCAATTAGGGTGCCAAACAACTCCTCCGTTCTCACAAACCATTGGCCCACTCGCACCGATAAACCGCCATAGCCCATATGTTAAACCTCTAACATTACCAGTTGCTAAAATTATGGGAATTCCGGCATCCTCTAATTCTCGCAGTGCCTTGATTGCACCGAGGTGGATCTTCTTGTTTGAATCTGTGATAGTTCCGTCTATGTCAACAGCGATTGCTTTAGGTTTCCAATTATCTGGTAACCACTTCATGGAAATCCCTCGGGGTTGTTGTTCAATACGCTTACTATGCGAGCATTCATCATCGATGAATAATTGCATGGGTTTGTGCAGGAAGATTCGTCTGAATTCTTATCCCTCGAGGACGATGAATCCCCCGAGATGGAAAAACCCCAGAAATCGTCCAGCAAACCAGTTCCTATCAACCTCCAATCATCTGGATCATACCCTACGCAGTCAAGCGATACAATAGATGCTGAAGTAGTTGATATGACAATTGTCGAAGAATTTGCTGGAAATTATACAGTTACGTGGCCAATTGAAGACATGGATTGTCCTGATTGTGCGTACAAAGCGATGAGTGCATTGAATCGTCTCCCACAAGTAGATAGATCAATGATTAGTGCTACTGAAGGTACTGTGACTTTAGACGTAAATTTTGAGAAAGGTAGTGCTTCCGAAGCTTCTGCAATTCTTAGCTCTCTAGGTAATCCTCCGAACCTTCCTTACATGCAGATATCAGGTGTAAAAGCATCAGATGTTGCTAGTCGTCATTCAGTTACTATCAAACGGTTACCAAGGATATTCAAACGGCAGCCAGGTGTTCTGGATTGCGAGGTTGACAAGCAAGGGAAAATTATCTTACAAATGCTACCAGAACCCGCCAATGACCTACGGATAGTAATGGAAGACGCTTTGAAACAAATAATCGGCGGGAATTATGAATTGAAAGAAGAAACAGGGAAAAGAATTCTTCCTTCGCAATGGAGGATGATAGGAGCCGGGTTTTCTTTTGTAATGTTGGTTTTAGTAATTATTTCCGAGTCCCTTTCAGGTAACAGGTGGTTAGTCGGAGCCTTCGGGTTAAGCGGAGTATTACTCGGAGGTTTCAAGATGATGAATCAGGCTTGGGCTTCTGTAAAAAATCGCCAACTTGTATTCCAATTGTTAACATCACTTGCGGTTATTGGAGCTTCCATTCTAGAAGCTTGGAGTGAGGCTTTAATGGTTATCATTCTGGTAGCTTGGACAGAACATATGAAGGAAGAGGGGTTAGTAAAATCTAGGAAGGCAATGCAAGGTGGCTTAGATCGTATACCACGTATGGCAAGGAGAGTATCAAAAAAGTTCAGTGGAGGATTTAGTATTGTTAGCACCCCCCAGCCCATAACCCCTGAAGCATTCAATACATTTACAGCTGAAGAAATTCCAATTGGCTTAGTCATCAAAGGGGACCATCTAGAAATTCGCAGCGGAGAATTAATTCCTGCTGATGGTGTTATTATTTCTGGATCTGGTTCAATAAATCGAGCCCCACTTACTGGTGAGTCCGTACCAGTTGAGGTGGCTGTGGGCGATGAATTGCAAGCAGGTTTGACTTTGGCAAGAGGTCCTGTAAAGATTGACGTGACGGCGGTGGGAGATGATACAAGATTGTCAGGGTTGATTGACAAGGTATACGAATTCAAAGAACAGCCTACTAGATTACAAGGAGCAATAGAAAGTTTTACTGCAATATGGATTCCTGTTGTTTTGATAGGCGCTTTCTTAGCATGGTTGATTCAACCTGGGGCAGACCCAAAACTGATACTACTTCTGTGGGTAGTTGCTTGCCCATGTGCTTTATTATTGGCCTCACCAATACCTCATGCAGCAGGTCTTGCTAGAGCAGCAAGAAACGGTACGATTGTAAGAGGTGGTGATGTGTTGGAATCTCTATCAAAAGTCAATCTAGCTCTTATTGACAAAACAGGAACACTTACCTCAGGGAAGCCTAGAATAGGTAAAATTACTCTATCTCGGGGTCGTAAAAGAGAATCCGCAATCGGGCTTGCTGCTGGTATTGAGGCCTCGTCTAATCACCCATACGCTCAGTCAATTATATCCTACGCTTCGGAAGAAGACATCCAGCCACTGAACGTATCGAGTATAACCGATGGAGAGGATGGGGTATATGCCAAATTAAATGGTGCAGATGTTGCTTTTGTTAGAGCAAATGAGTCCATGCTAACTGGGAAACTTTTGACCGCATTAAAAGAAGCGCAAAAAGAAGGACATGGAGCAAGTTTACTAACAAAAGAAGGGAAACCAGTCGCATTATTTACATTCATTCATGATGACTTAAGAGATGGCAGTCCTGAGTTAATAAAAACTCTATATGAGCAGGGTATTAATGTAGAAATCCTATCGGGCGATAATCAAGATGCGGTCAATAATATGGCGAGAGAAATTGGTATGCCGCAGTCGGCAGTAAGAGGAGATATGACTCCTGAAGCAAAAGTAAGGTGGGTGCAAGAAAGGTCCAAGACTCACATCACAATGATGATTGGAGACGGATTTAATGATGCAGCTGCCATGGCAGCCTCGGACGTAGGAATTGCGATTGGCAGTGGAGAATCAACCAATCTAGAAGCAGCAGATGTATTAGTTCCGGGTGAAGATCCTAGATTAATTTCTCAATTAATTGACCATTCGAGAAAAACTAATTCTGTTTTGATGTGGAATATTGTTTATTCTGTTGCAATCACATTAGCATTAGTTTACGGAGTGTTAGTAGATTTATACGACAATTTGGCTTTCGGAGTTCTGGTTCATGAATTAAGTGTGATTGGAGTAATTGTCAACGGAGCAAGGCTTTCGGGTAGTGGAGGAACAGTAAAGCTGATACAAGACATAGCAGTTTCTATTTGGAACGGAACAGTCGAATCGTATCGCACATTATTCACCATTAACAAACCAAAAGTAAACGCTACCTTCAAGCCTCATAACCATTAGGGCATAATAACGGTGATAGATATGGCTAGGATTCATGCAGACCCGGTCAGCACTTCTCTGATGCATCCAACCCGCAGAGCGCTGTATGTCGCTCTTCTTGATGCTGATGAATACACTACTGTCCAACTTCAGAAAATTGTTGGCGTTGACAGATACAATCTCTATCATCACTTGAGGAAATTAGAATCTCTAGGTTTGGTAATGAATCATAGAGATCAAGGAAGAACCAGATGGTGGTGTGTAATTGATAGAGTACCACTACCAAGCGATGGTTCGATTGAGACTGCTAATAATTCACTTGGGTCAATTGATTTATCAAATCCGAGAGTTCAAGCGGCAGCAAGAACAATGCTAAGGGAATTATTAGACCTTTCTGGATCCAATCTCTCTCTCGAAACTGTGAGTCTGGAAAGTTTAGAGATAATAGGAAGGAAGAACTAAAATTTCACAATGATATTCTAATACAGGATTTGGTTAATTATGCTAGAAGAAGAGACACCTGGTATTGAATCAAAAATTGGGGCACCCGACCTGTCTTGTCCAAAGTGCGACCAACTTTTGCCTAATGGGTTGGGAATTATTCATTGCGCTATGTGCAAATCCGATGTAAAAGTTGAACATGAAGGAACCAGGAAAAAATGGCGACAAGAGA
>MDTD01063585.1_pt1 | contig 11611 bp, 9 predicted proteins | sample 811221 | NCBI WGS metagenome assembly MDTD01 (sample SAMN05326646, study PRJNA326480) | marine metagenome | isolation source: seawater | place: Pacific Ocean: South West | collected 2011
CAAGGAGCGTGGGATCGATTGGAATGGCATCGAAACCAAGGCCATCGTTTGGTGCTGGTGACGGCGACGGTCGCACCAATGGCTGAGGCCATGGCACGCGTTCTTGGCATGGATGCTGTCTATGGGTGTGGGCCTGAAACACGTTCAGGTTGGTTGTCAGGATCTGAACGAGGATGGTCTGTTCCACGGCGAAAAGGAAAGGTGCCTGTTGTGGAAAAGGATGCTGAGATTAATAGGCATGATTTGTCCAAGTGTTATGGCTATGGAAACACGCTTGCTGACTCGTGGTTTATGCGAATATGTGGCCATGCGATTGCTGTCAATCCAGAAGGACCATTGCAAAAATTTGCAGAGGAACAAGAGTGGGAAATTGTCCATTGGCCATCTTGAGTTCAAATACTCTCGAATTGAGAGATGTTCATGGACGACGAGACATTTCAAATGGCTGAAGAAGAAATCGAGTACCCCTCGCCCTCGGCAGAATACCAAACAAAGAAGCTTGAGCAATTTCAAGGACAAATCAACGATAGTTTCGAAGCAATGCACACATCGTTCGATTATCTGATGAAAACCATCAACAAAAATCCAGATAGGATTCTCTTTGATGCGGAAAACATCGTTATTCTCGGTAATCTTGCTACGTATACCATTCCTCTTGAATCGATTCTTTCTCGATTGAAGAACCCATTTGCAGGAGGAAGTGGCCTACAGACAACAAAAACAACCCGAAAAGGGGAAACGAAGGGGAAAGAGACATCTGTTTGCATTCAACCGGACTACAAGAACGTGGCAGACCTGCCAGGCTGTGACATTCTCGACTCGTATTTCTTGATGCTGCTGAACGATGACAAATTTATCCAACACCCCGCACATGGTCCTCTGCGAAGAGCCATGCTCCTTCTCTATGGATTGAATGAAAGTCCAGCTTCCAAAGCGATGAAGACATGGATCGAATCCACAACCGCTGCTAAATTCAAGCCCGAAGAAGCCGCCGTTGAAGTCAAGGGAACAGATGGATGGAAGTGGCGAGTAACAGACGCCAATCCATTGGTCGATGGATTTACCATTTATTTCAAGAAAAAGAATCAACGAAAGTGGACGAAGGTTGTGCAAGATTCATCTCAGTTCGAATATTGCTACCATTACGACGATGTCTTGAGCTTGGTTGAATTGCTTTCAGACTCCCCGCGTGTTCTTATCCAAGATGAGATGTATGCTTCTGATGAATACTTCATGCGACAGGTTGCCAAGCACCACGCACCAGTTGCAAAGCGACTTGAGGCTGACGCCGCAGAGCGAGCAACATCTTGAGTTGGCGGCCCCTCCGCGATTCGAACACGGGTCTCAACCTCCGCAGGGTCGAAGGATATCCAAACTACCCCAAGGGGCCGGGGTATTCGTTCCACCTGACGACTTGATATAAGCACAACGGAACTTCATGTGCAAGCCTGTACAAGAGTTCATCATGCGGATAGCCTTGGAATGGATATGGCAGTTCACCTTGAGCGAGGGGTTGATTTCCCAATGGTCGACCTTGCAAATATTGCCTATTATCCCCGAATCTTTGATCTTGCACATCGTTTTTTTGAGGATTCTTGGGTTAGTATATGCGGTGTTCGATATGCAGATCTACTGCTTGAACAAAAGATTGGGTTTCCAGTCGTCCACGTTGAAGCAGACTTCCATGCGCCGTTACGTTATGGAGATACGATTACTGCAACCATTTGGATTGAGAACGTAGGAGGATCCTCGTGCACATGGCGTTATGAATTCCGAAATCAACGCGACGAATTGCTTTGGACATCAACACACGTCACTGTATGTGTCAATATGGATTCAATGCAACGAATGCCAATACCGGGCCACCTACGAGATGGACTCGAATCATGCGGGAGAGATGAAGCGAATGAATGACGGAACGGATGCCGATATGTTTGCGATTCGTCCCGACCACAAAGGTCCAAAGACAGTTGCAATTCTCTTGATCGTTTGTTCAGTTTTCTTTGCACTTGTCGCAAAAGCTGACCTCGATCTTGCAAATCAAGAAGAGGTCTCAGATGAATTCATGGCCGAGATTCTTGAAACTCCGAACCAACAAGGTGACAACATATCCTTCGATGCCTATCAATCGTATCACAAGGAAGTGAACGAGAACAATGGCTACCTCATTCGTGGCGTGTCCTTAGGTCTTGGTAGTGCGGCTGGATTTGTTGGCGGCATACTTCTCTTTCGAATGAAACCAATTGGAAGTAAAATTGCACTTTCTGGAGCGCTTATTTCTTTCTTTGGGGGTATTGTAGGAAATATGGTCTTTCATGATGCGGCACAGAAGCATCTGAATGGAACGATACAAGATACTGCTGAGTATTTTGGATATACTTGCGGAATATGCACGTTCTTTTTTGCAGCGTTGGCGCTTCTTCCGCTCATCAACGCTCGGGCCCGTTTGGCGTTTCAAGAGGCGAACAAGGTTGTTCTTGTTCAGGATGAGTCTGAATGATCTGTTGGACGGGGCCATTTTTTCGCCAAAGCCTTGGCAAGGTCGTCGTTTAGAATCGCATTCCACCAATCGCTTCCTTGCCAAATAGCATATTTCCCACGAATGCCGCGTAAATCAGCTCCTTCCAATTTGCAATTCCGAAAATTTGAGAGATTGCATCGGGCTTTTCTGAGGTCAGCTCCTCGAAAATCAGCACCATCGAATGCTGATTTCATTAAATCGGCTTCAACCATCGAAGCTCTCCGAAAGTCGCACTCAGAAAAGTCTCCTTCTGTGAGATCGGCACCATCCAGAATGGCTCTTCGAAAGGTTGACCCACGATGGCGCCCTTTCCTGAAGATGGCTTTCGCATGGTTTTGGTAGGAACAATCGATGAGTTCTGTCTTTGACTCATCGGGGTCGTCTCGGGGGTCGCCCTCCCCTCCTCCAGACATTACCATAATTCACTCAGGATGTTGATTGTTTGTCAAGGTGCGCCCTGCCAGCATCGGTGAGGAGAGAAAATCTGTTCTTATCCCCATATTCGATTGGTACCATCAATAGACCGCGCTCTTTGAGCCTGTTTAGGTACAAGCTGAGGTTGCCAGGTGGCTCAATTCCTGCATCGGTAAACAGTTGATTGACAACCCGTGGAGGACTGTCATTGATGCGTTCTACATCACGCAGGTAGTGAATCGCCGCAAGGACTTGATCTGGTTTTTTGACCAAGGAACAGTTGTCAACCAATGAACGGAAAGCGAACCCACGTTCTGGGAGTCCAACTTCTCGTGCAGCATCAATCGCAGCGTCGATAGCAGCATCCCGAGCGTCTCTCAGACGCTGCAGGACAATTGACCAGGTATCGTCATGGCGCATCTGAATCAAGCGAGCATCAACTTCAACAGTTGCTCCGCTGATGTCGATTTCAAAGTCACCAGCAGAGATGAAAATTTTGGCTTGCGTTACCATCGTATCAGTATCATCCACAATTCCTCTCATTGATAATGTTTGTATGAGCGCCTAACATTCCGTCTTGTGCATCTCTGCTTCAAGTGAGGCCATCTTCTCGATTTGAGTCATCGACTTGAAGTAGAAGTTTGTCGTGTCCGCGATAAGGTGGCATGATGCAAGAATCTCGATTGAATAAAAAAGCCCTCTTTCTCGTGGTGTTGTTTGTTGCTCCACTTCTCTTTGTTCCGCAGTCATTTGCGAGTGGTACGACGCAAGTAAATTCCTTCACAGGAGGAGCAGCATCCATTACGGTTACATCCGATGGAAATAATACATCAACGATACTGCAATTGGATCTTGAACGAAATGTAACATTCCAAGATGCCTCCTTTGTTGTTGAGGGTCAATCTGCGGCAGATACACCCGGTAACGTTTGGATAAACAGCAGTACTGGAGACACGATATGGGCATATTCTGGGATTGGTTATGGCGACTTGGCGCATCAAAATTCCTTTCAAACAGGTTCAATCTATGATACAATTCAGTTGAACAATAGTTCGGGCATGCCTTCTCCAATTTTGCTACCGAAGAACGCTACTCTACAATCCAGTCAAGCAAACATCACATATACGCCTGAAATAGATGGCCAGTATATTGCAGTCGGTGCTGTGCGACAAATGTTGCTCGGAGATTCAAATGCAGATGGTATGACCGATGCTTTTGTTTTCTCAACCCAGAATGCAACCACAGGAGTAAACACAGGTTTTGCTGTTGTTGAAAGCAATGCAACAACAATGCAATACAATCTGACTGGCTGGACATCCACGTGTATCAACTCAGATCAGATGCGAATTGCAGACATGAACAACGATTCACACGATGACGTAATCACATTTTCGTTAGGGAGCGCAATGATGTGCATTCACTATTTCAATTCGACAACAATGACGTATGATCCATCGTTCAGCGTCAATATTACAAGCAGTCCAATCGATGTTCAAATCGCTGATATGAACGGCGATAATTATCCAGATTTCATCACCATTCATGGATACTCAGGACAAGGCCTTGTTTCGTTGACGTTGTTTAATGGTTCGACTGACGCCGTTCGCCAAGATGACGACATTCCTGTTTTTCGATGGAATTTCGGCCAGGGGCGAACAAGCATGCGCAGTCTAAGGGTCGGGGATTTCTTCGACCGAAGTGAAAACGTCATCATTGTCTCCGATGCATGGAACGATGCTACAGAGATCACGTATGATTCTGTAACCCGGCAACTGAATGCTAACATCCAGAAGTTCCGTAACCTTACATTGGATTCGGTTGCAGGCGATTTTGATGGCGATGGAGACATCGATTTCTTGACTACAAAAGAAACAGAATCGGTCATTATTGTCAACAATCAATCCTCGTGGAATCAGGTAGCAATATTGGATGTTCTCGATTCAATGAATGCTACTGTAGCTGATCACAACAACGATGGAAACCCATCGCTCTTTACACCCAATGCCCAATTTGGAGACGGAAATCCATCAACAATCGAAGGCGATATTGGATTCCGTTCAATATCTGCAACCGGTCTTGGATCACCCAGTGATTCTCCATTGACGCCTTATTCAGTCCCGAGAGACATCCAATTTTCAGATATCAACCACGACGGCCTAATGGATCAATTCGTGCTTGCTGGTGAATCGCTTCAAGGTGTATTCATAGGAGCATGGCACAATCTTTCACTTGATACCGATGTTGATGGTGATGATGATTTGTGGGCTGAGGGCTACGCAAGCACGACGCTTTCGCATCTCGGTGTGCTGAAAATAACCGATGCGGATAATACCATCCGAGATACAATTGCTCCATTCCTACCTGCCTACCCTGGAATCTCGGATGGTTATGGTATTGAAATGGTGACCAACATGATGTCACTATCAAGCAACTCAAATGGAACAGCGAATTTCACAGACCTTGACATTGCTTATGATATTGAATTTCAAGTAAAAACAAGTGCCGGGATTATCGGTTCATTGAGCAATTCACTCAACCAACAAATGCTCCCTGGATCGGGATCGTTCACGATTACCCTACCTGTAGAGACGACAAAGGCGGGTCAATTTGATGCAACTTTGTTGAGCATGAATTACACCCTTGGAGCGCCGAATCTTGCGTTGCCTCCAACACCGATCCTAACCGTTCAGACATTGACTGAAAATGGCGTTACCATCGAGTGGCAGGCTCTTAGTGAGTTTGGTTCCGATCTCCAACAGTTCCAAGTCTTCCGAATGTCATCAACCTCTTCGTACGATTTCTCATCCCCGCATGATGCTGTAATAGGACAAAATTCCTATTCGGATTCCGATGTTGATATTGGCTCAACCTATGGCTATATCGTCCGTTCTATCCATTCATTTGGTGTCGTCAGCAACCTTTCGCAATCACTTGAAGTGACGATTCCATACCCCGCAGCTCCTACAGCAGTAACCAATGTACAACTCATTGATTTGGACATTGAGACAGCCTCAGCACCAATGAAGGTAACATGGGATGCAAGTACACATGCAGGTGTCGAAGAGTACAGAGTCTATGTCGCGCAATCCGATTTGGATGGCACGGCCATTACCACTGAATTGACCAGCGAGAAGGACTACACCATCGGAGAGATAACATACCAACCTGTTTCGACCCTCTCTTCATCAACGACCGAACTTGAAATTACGCACACCAGTGCGTATTCAGATGCTACAGGAAGCACCAGTTCAGAGGAGATACAAGACGGGCAACAATACTGGGTTGCTGTAGCAGCAATTGATCAGTATGACAACGCATCGCTAGCGTTACCATTTGCAGGTCCAACGACAGCATTCAACAATTCGTACATTAGTAGTCAATTGGATGTGGTTGTGGAATCCGGTCCTTCCGGAGCAACAAGCCCGGTACTGGAATCAACAAGTCCAATGAGCATTCATGTTGATGCGTACTATCTCGATGAAGCGCAGCAACCAATTGCAATCGAAAACGCTAACCTCGAGTTAACGATGACCTATGGTGATGAAGAATTTGTCTTGAATGGACAAACAGATTCAAGCGGCCAATGGACTCCTATCGATGTTGAAGATTTGCATGACGTACTCATCCCACAAACACTACTCGATTATTCCGCAACAAGTCAGGGTCAAGTGGATATCGAGGTCGAAATGCAGAGCATTGAACTTCCAAACACGCAACCTTTCGCAAGTGCAACAGCCCAATCTTCCATGGGTACGGGCATTACAGTCCAACTTGCAGGACCATCTTCGGTCGATATGGATGCAAACAGTGCAATTGACATCAACGTCACATTGAGTGCAGTTGAACAAAATTCAGCACATCAAGCATCACTTGAAGGTACGACGATCCAATGGCAAGCATTCGATGACAGTTCTCAGGATGCTCTTATGGAAGGTAACGAAACGATTTCCAGTGGTAAGATCCGTATCGTTTCCACCTTTGTAAACATGACAAAAATTGAATTCATGGTTGATTCTGGTAACCGAGAAATGTTTGGTACGACGATGATAGGTGTGCAATTGAACGCTTATTCCGTTCCAATCCAGGAAAATGAAACTGACAACCAAACAGAAGAAGTCTGGGCTCCGACATCGATTGAATCGGCAACTATCGGCTGTGAAAGTTCAATCATTCTGACCAATCAACAAAATGCTGATGATTCGATTGAATGTGTTATCACAAATCCAAACCCGTTTGCAGTCAACGTTGTTGTCTCAGTGACCTCATCTCCTTCGTTGTTCAAAACGCCTGGCACGATAAGCATTGCAGCCAATGAATCTGAAACCGTTGCCTTTGTTCCAAAATACGAGGACCCGCTTTGGGCTCGACAAAAAGACGTTGATGTTGAAAAGAAATTTACAATTCAACTGCGAACAAGCTCCCCTGATTATGATCTCGTTGACCAATACACCGACGATACTGTAACGTGGACAGCTTCATTGTATGTCGAAGAACCAACCACGGACGGTGAAGAGAAGAGTTCGTCTAACACGGCTCTTTACGGTGGCATTGGTGCAGTTGTCGTCCTACTTGCAATCGCTGGCTACGTTGTTTTGAATCGAAGAGCATCTGCAGCATTTGAAGATGAGTCGTTCTACGAAGAGGACGACTTTATTGAAGAGGAAGAAGAACCAATCGAAATTCCTGAAGGAAAACCTCTCGACGAGTTTGAGGACAAGACAATCGCAGACGAGCCTGAAGTCATCGAACGTCCTGGTGATGCCTTGATTTCGGAAGTTGACGATTTTGGCGACGTCGTGGAAGAAGAAGTTTCTGAAGAGAGCGAGGTGGCTGTTGAAGAAGCATCTGGGGACGACGATGGCATTTCCGTCGATGAGTATGGAACAGAATGGTACGAAGATGAAGTCGGAACATGGTGGTACCGTGAAGAGGGCGCAGAAGACTGGTCCGAATATCAAGAATGAGCGCCGAGAATTTTTTCAAACACGAGGCGACCGGCAAAACGAGGCCTGAGTATGAAACAACAGTTCGGAACGTATGACCTTGTTCTTCGTTCAGGTGTTGACCCGACCACAGGTGGCGTCGCAATCTGTGGCTTTACTACGGCAGGAATGGTCGGCGTTATTGCCGCTTCTCACATCATTGAATCACTCAATCTTACACAACTAGGGACGGTTATGGATGAGAACTTTCCAGCTGTCGCTTTGATTCAAAATGAAGTGCCTCGACACCCAGTTCGTGTTTACCAAGGCGATGGAATTGGTGTTTTTACTGCTGAAATTCAATTTGAGAAGGAACAAGATATTGCCTTTGGTTCAACGGTTCTTGAGTGGTTCAGAGTAGGAGGCTTTGATCAATTGATCATCATCGATGGAATTCTCAAGCCCGAAAAACAAATTCAAGGTGAGGGCTTGTTCGCAGTTGGGGCGAATGCTGTAGCGAGAGATCGATTGAAATCGCTTGATTTACAGACGATTCAACGTGGTATTGTATCTGGAATTACTGGGTTCCTCTTGAGTGAAGGTGATCGGCTCAATCTCGATATCACTGCTTTGCTTTCTGAAGCGAGTCCAATGTATCCTGATGTTCGTGCTGCAGCTGTTGCTATCGAAGCCATTACAGAAATGACCGGGAAAGAAATTCCATTATCGGCGATGCTTGAAAATGCTCGAAGTATTGAGCAATCTGTTCAAGAAATCATTGAGAGCGCTACACCGTTGCTGCCTTCGCCCGATGATGACGATGCAATCAATGATCCCTCATTCGGCTGAAAGAATAGTTCGTATGGTCTCAAGAACCGTTTCGAATGGTGCATGCGTTGCGATAAACGGCCGAAGATCGGGAACTCTTGCTGACAAATGACCAGCTTCATTGAGAGTATCGATAAGTCGCTCCATCGATGGTAATGAACCCACGCCTGCGAATCGAGGTAGTTGATCGAATGCGAGCAACAGGTGTTCCGATGATAGCAAAGGTGCTGCTTGCGCAATATGACGCACTGAACGTCGAATCTCACGTTCTGCATACAGTTGGTCAGACTCGCTCCATTCGAGTCCGATTGGGATTCCTCGTTCTAAATCAGAAGGTTGAGCAAGACATGTCTTGACCGCGTTTTCTTCGGTAAGTCGAGAACAGATATCACCATTCCATAACGGTCCAATCCACATTGGGCCACTCGATTGAGGCATTTCTTCGATTGTCGGTTGTTTCGTGAATTTGTATGGAATGTCTTCACAACGAACTCTCCAGCCCATTTGTTCTCGAGTCTTATCTGCTCCCTGCTTGCTCTTCCGAACGAGTACGGAAACTCGAACATGATGGCCATCGAACAATGCAAGGATAGGCTCGATAGCGCGGTCAAGTTGTGCAGCACGTGTTGCTATGGTTCCAAGAAGAACCCGAATAGCATCATCATGAGCATACAAATCAACGATGCCTTTGTGACCGTACCGACGCATACCTGAAGTCGCAGAAGAACCAGTTAATGCAGCAGTATCGGTTGCCGTCACTTCGAGAACACCTACTCGCCCGAGCGCCTGTAATGCAGCATCGATGAACGTCACTGGTGAACCGAAAGGATCGATGTCAATCCATTGAAACGACCCTTGAATCATCGCTAAACGCGCATCTTGATTTTGAAACTTGATTCCATTCTTTTCGATGAAGTGTGGTTGAACTTGTTCATCATCAATCGATTGAGGAATTGGTATTTCATGATCAGAATTGGTTGAATTCAAAGCCCAATCGAGTGCTTTGCGGTCAAGATCATTGGCAGTTATGTGCAAGTAGTCTTGCAAATCCGATTTGATTTCGTTTCTCCATCGTCGAACGCGAATTCCTGTAGCACAGAGTGCATCCAAAGCCCGAACTGGGCGATCTCCATTGATCCAACCATGTTCGAGCGCATCTTGCAACAAGAGAACCGAACGTGTACGCGCTGGTGCCATTGCAGGATTCATGAAACCCGTTCCGGATTTTGCAGCAGGCCCTCGAGGCATATGGGTTGGACGCTCTTGACTTGTTTTCAAGTGAACAAATGTACGTCCTTCACACCATACATGGCCAGGCCAATCATCAGGAACATCCTGTCCTGAAAATGACTCGCCCATGCTTGGACGAGATGGCTCCTCTTCTTGACCGCACCGCTTCAATAATGCTCGAAGAAAACATCAGGATTCTGATGTGTTACCTTGTGTCCATTGTCATGAACTGCGCCAATGATGGCTGCATTCGACTCATATGTTTTGATGAATTCAAGGATTGCATCTGCCTGTTCTCTTTCAACAGCAAGGACCATCCCAAGCCCCATATTGAAGGTACGATGCATTTCCAAATCTGTCACGTTTCCTGCTTGCTGAAGCCATGTAAATTCAGGAGGAATCGGCATTGGCGTATCGATGTGCCATCCGAGGTGGCCGTGCAATCGCAAGAGGTTTGAGAGACCTCCTCCGGTGATGTGGGCAATACCATGGAGGGCATGAACTGAGCCTTGCGTTGATTTGAGGTGTTGAAGCAACTTGACGATGGGTTCGCAGTAGATTTTGGTCGGAATCAACAAAATATCGGAAAGAACAGGTTGTTCTGGAAGCGATCGTCCATCAAAATGTGCATCGAAGGGGCATCGATCTGTATAGCCAAGACCTACCCGTCCGATGATGCTTCGAACGAGCGAGAATCCGTTTGAATGGATGCCTGATGATGGTAAGCCGATGAGAACATCGCCAGCCTGCAGACGCTCGCCTGTGATCGCAGAATCCTTGTCAAGGAAGCCGAGAGCAGTTCCAGAAAGGTCGAGTTCTGTAACGATTCCAGGAAGCGATGCAGTCTCTCCGCCAGCGAGTGTAACATTTGCTAATTTGCATGCTTTTGCGAGCGATGCGCCGACTGCAGCATGCACCTCAGGGTCGGGCTTTGGAACTGCAATATAATCGACAAAAGCGATGGGTTCAGCACCGACACACAGTAAATCGTTCACATTCATGGCCATGCAGTCAATCCCTACACTGCTCCAGTCTTTGACTTCAGTAGCGATTTGCAACTTACTTCCTACGCCATCTGTTGCTAAGGCCAAGAGATGATTACCGAATTCGATGAGGCCTCCAAATCCACCAGGCAAATCAACAGGTGCACCGGGCGTTCCCGACTTTCGTGTCGAACGTTGCAACGAACCGATGAGCGAAGCGACAGCCGCTCCTTCAAGATCGATGTCGACACCGCTTGAAGCGTAGTCCATAGGGTCGCTCATACGTTTTCCAAAACGAGCCAATTCATGAATCAATCGTCTCGCCACTCAACAACTGGGCAGCGTCGATAATCTCTTGATGCGATTCAGCAAGGCGATGGCCATCATTGACCTGATGAAATGCAACGACATCATTCCCCGAGCGAGCTGCGTAGTCAATACTGCACGAAATGGGGACAATATCGTCTTCAAGGCCATGAATGATGACCGTCTTCAATCCATTTGGAGCAACAAGAACAGTGTTCTCATCCACAGGAGGCTCAATCAAATGAAGTGCAGGAGCGCACAAGAGAAGTCCGCGAAATGCATCTGGCATCTTCATTGCGATGATTGCAGCAGTCAATCCTCCATAACTTGATCCAGCAAGTACAGGCCGTTGCGAAGCATATTTCAAACAAATTTCTTCCAGCAAGTCCACACGTTCAGCGAGATTC
>MDTD01048743.1_pt1 | contig 11610 bp, 4 predicted proteins | sample 811221 | NCBI WGS metagenome assembly MDTD01 (sample SAMN05326646, study PRJNA326480) | marine metagenome | isolation source: seawater | place: Pacific Ocean: South West | collected 2011
CCAGGTCGTTAGGTGAAGGATGTCGTGCACGTCCCCCTGGTAATGCGGCCCACCCACTTCGCAAGGGCGCAGATCGGCGGAGAGGGCGGCCTCGCGGACATGCGGATCGAAGGAGGCCTCCAGGGCCGTACGCATGGCGCCTGAGAACTCGAAGCCGACCAGCGAGACGCGGTCGAAACTCGCAATGAAGCGGCGTACTTCGGCGGGGCTTCGCAGGGGGAAGGAAAAGCTCAGGAGCGCATCGGAGCCCGGCGAAGAGGGAGGCTGCGGGGGCACCGGCTTGGCTCCTTGAGCGGCCATAAGGACGTCGAGGATGGCCACGAAATGCCGGTTGTACCAGACGCCGATCTCGCAGAGGGCCACGCTTGCGGCTCCGTCGCACGGCGTGATGGTGCCCATGTCAAAGACCGTGCTGAGGTCGTCAACCCCTATATGGTGGAAGCTCACTCGAAAGAGGTCCGCGGCCAGCTGGACGAACGCGACGTCGGTCCAGGTCTCCGGCTGGAGGATGAGCTCTTGCCAGGTCGCGACAGTCCGTGGCTTGCCTTGCAGGGCGACCTCGGGCCAATGGTTGATGTTGAGCATGATGAGCTTCTCCATCGAAAGAAGGGTGTCGTCCTCGAGCAGGATGGAGGTGGTGCGCTGGAGAACGCCTTCTTCCTTCGAGTGGTTGCTCACGAGCTGCCGTAGCTGGACCCCGTCGGCCTCAGTGAGCCCGACCAGGCCGAGCATGTAGGCAAGCGTGTTGGGCCCACAATTGCCTCGGCCTCCCTGGTCGACAAGGATGCGATCCGGCCGGAGGCGCTGCGCAAGTGTACGTAGAGGGGTTTGAAGGTCGCCGATCGGCGTGGCGAGGGTGGCCGGGCCCGCAGGGCGGCGCAGCCCGAGGAGATGGACAGGGGCGCGAAGGTCGGCTGCGTCGCCGTCCGCCGCGTCGCCGTGAGCAGCATGCAGGAGGTCGCCGCCAAGCAGAAACGCTGGCAGCGGCGGGGAGGGATGGTCCGAGCCGTCCAAGGGTCCCTCTACCTCGAGGACGGCGGCGGAAAATGCGGCTCATCTCCCTCGTCCAAGAAGTCTCCCTGGGCGTGGCCTCCTCGCCCCTTGCCGCGGCCATCGCGTCCGCGTCCTCGCCCGCGCCCGTCGCCGCGCCCGCGTCCTCGCCCGCGGGATTGGCTCGAGCCGGGGTCCTGCGGCTTCTTGAGGATCTTGCCAAGGCCTTCCTTCTCCTGCGGAGTAGCCGCCCGCGAGAACTTGTCCCGGAGGTCGTCCCGATCGAAGACCTTGCCGGGCCCGAGGTGGAGCTTGTGGGCGGCCGAGGTGTCGCTCTCGTGGTGCTTCTTCCCCCAGCAGGGGCACAGCGCCGGCCGGTTGATCTCCATGCAGTAGGACAGCAGGAAGGGCCAGCACGGACCGTCAAGCTTAACGCCCAGATGCTGGGCGATCTTGACGAGGTCCCAGACGCGACCAGAGATGACGAGCTCCTTGTTGCCGTTGAGGTACTTGTACGTCGTGACCCTCGAGCCTGGGGGAGGGGGCTCGGCATCGGGGTCCGTGAGCGCGCCGGGGCTGGCGACCCTCTGCTTCTTGCGGCGCCCCCCCCCCGGTGACGAGGAGAACTCGGAGAGGAGCGGCAGGGTCATGCTCTGGAGACCCTGCTGGCTGGACGTAGGGCCGAAGTATGACGACAACTCGGAGAGGCTGTCGGCAAGCTTGTCCTGGGTCGCCTCGGCCGCGATAAGCTCGCTGAGGCACTCCGAGTTGAAGTCCAGCACGTACGTCTCGAAGCTGCGCTCGAACGCGGGGTTGTACAGGATGGCTCGCAGGCGCATCTTGATGGCAATCAGCGCCGCCTTGAAGCCCCGCACGCTGCGCTCCAGCCACACGCGGATCGAGTCCATGTTTGGGCAGCTGTGCGCGCGCTCGAGGTGGAGGTTGTACCACTCTCCGAAGGTAACGAAGGTGAATCCCTCGTCACTCGTGTGGGCCAGACCGGAGGCGCAGGCCAGGATGTGGAGGAACTCGCAGAGCTTCGTGATGAGCGCCGGCTGGCAGAAGTAGTCCAGGGGGTTGTGCACCACCGGAGCCGCTCGCCCGTCCAGGTACTGCAGCCGGCCCATCACCCCGTGCGGGGCCTTGATGAAGTCGGTGGTATCCAGCTCGAGGTTCAGCCAGCCGTCGAGCACGGTGCGGTTCCCCCCGTCTATCATGGACGCCACGGTGTACTGCTCCATGCGGTTCGGCACCGTAAGACGCTTGTCCACGCGCAGATGCCAGTTATAGTAGGCGGTGCGGTACTGGCGCAACTCGTTGAGCCGGCTCAGCGTGGCATGGCGGCGGACGAGAGAGACCTCGCCATTCTCGGAGGTGGCGAAGAGCACACGGACGGCGATGGTGCACCGTCCGTTGAAGCCGAGGGTGAGGGCGTCGCGCTGGCCTTGGGGCGCGGAGAGGTCGAGGCCCTCGAGGCCCTGAGAGATCGTACGGAAGACGGCGCTGTCGGGTCCGGTGAGCACCGCCTCGAGGCGGCTCTGGTCCGGGGAGGCCGCCACGGCTTCAGCACCCGACGCGGAAGGCGCGCCCTGGCCACTGGCGCGCAACTTGTGCAGCTCCTCGAGGAGGGTGGCAGTGATGCTCTCCGCGTCGGCCCCCGGCGCCGCTTCAGCCTCGCTGAGAATGTTGCGCCGGTCGCTGAGCCGGCTCTCGAGCCCTTCCGGGCCGTCCAGGACCTCGATGAGATCGAGGTCCCTCTTATCGCTATCGAGAAGCCCGGCTCGGAGCCGGCGGATGCAGCTATGGGCCGCGTGGTTATCCCGACTCTGGAGTAGGATGAATTGCGACAGGTTGTGCCGCCTGAACGTCCGACGGGCTTGGATAAGTCCGCGAACGCAAGGAGGGCCCCCGATGCCGTTGGGGCGCGGGGGCCAGCGTGTGAAGCCAGCGCTCCCTCCGCGTCGGGCCTCCTACTAGGCAGTAGGGGCGCGGAGGGGCTGGTGTGCGGTGTGCTTTCTGGCGGGTCCCCCCATATTGGTTTGGCGTGGAATGCCAGGCGCTGAACGCCGCCCTTAAAGGGCCCCCAGCGGGCTGGTTACCGCAGGGATATGGGGGGGGCCAGTGTGCAGGTCTGTTGAGGCAGACAGAGCCATGCCTCCCCACATTGGTTGGCGTGGAATGCCAGGCGCCGAACGCCGCCCGTAAGGGCACCCCACGGACTGGTTACCGCAGGGATGTGGGAAGAGGCTGATAGGGTGCGCACCGGGTGTGCCCTCCCCGCATTGGTTTGGCGTGGAATACCAGGCGCAGAGCGCCGCCCATGAGGGCCCCCAACTGGGGTGTTGGGATGCGGGGGGCCGGTGTGCTATTAGTGTGGGTGCCGGATGTGCCCTCCCCGCATTGGTTTGGCGTGGAATACCAGGCGCAGAACGCCGCCCATGAGGGCTCCCAACTGGGGTGTTGGGATGCGGGGGGCCGGCGTGCAGAGCCAGCGCTCCCTCCGCGATAATCCACCCTGCTTGGCGGCAGGGGCCCCGACTTGACGGAAGGGGAGCGGAGGAGCCGGATGCGAGTGGTACCGTGCACCCCCCTATACGAGGACTCGAGTATAGGTTCATGGTGCACCCCCCATGGCGTGGAATGCCAGGCGCAGAGCGCCGCCCATAAGGGCTTCCCACGGACTGGTTACCGTAGGGTTATGGGAGGGCCGGTGTGCAGATGACCCGCTGCAGACGGGGCCATACCCCCCCACATTGGTTGGCGTTGAATGCCAGGCGCTGAACGCCGCCCATAAGGGCACCCCACGGACTGGTTACCGCAGGGATGTGAGGAGAGGCGGATGATCGACATTGCGTCGTCCGTTTTTCGGCCTCACCCGGTGGCCGAAGCTGGGCTAAGGCCGGAGGGGTCATAGGCTACTGGGGCCGTGATCAGAGGCCCCAGCGGACAGGTGCAGTGCGTCCCGCGAGGGGGTGCGCTAATGTGCGAGCAGGGGGGTGCAGCATAGGGCGGCGCGAGAGGAGTAGGCGCACCCGGCCCCGAGGAGTTGAATGCGCTTCTCCTCGATGTTCTGCTTGCCCTGGTCTGAGGCCTTGTACTCGATACCATCTTCAAGGTCTTCACGCCGCTCCACCTCGGTCACGCCGGGGTTGCGGATCTGGTACGGGAGCATCTTGAGCTTGACGAAGGAGGCGACCTTCATCGCGAGCGGCCCATCCGCAAGGTCCGGGCCGAGGTGCGTACGAAGGGTGGAGGCCGTGAGCTGCACCGAGGATGTCTCCACCCGGCGCGCGACTTGGGTAAGGCACGGCCCAATGGAGGCCACGATGGTGCAGAAGAGGCCCAGCGGCAGTCGGGCGGCGGGCTCTTCCACGGCCAGCGCGTCGAGGAGGCTCAGGAACCGAATGGGCTGAAGCTGCCGACGAGCTATGGCGGCGGCACCGCCCGCCCCTGCCGGTACCACGAAGGCCTCCGCGTTGCGCCAGTCGCCGGCCACCAATTCCAAGTTGGCGGGGGTCGGGACTACAGCATCTTTCATGAGGGTGTGGAGCTCATCGAGGGAGTTGATCGGTTGAGCGAAAACTTGGGCGGCCAGAAGCTCCGTGAGGATGCGCGACCAGGCTGCATCCGTGAGCCGCACGACCAAAACGTTGATGGCTTGCGCCGCCACTTGATCAGCGGGGTTGCGGGAAATAGAGCACCGCGGGAGGAAGGCAATCACGCCCTGGAAGGTCATGAGCTGCACTCGAGCCTGCCCCCCCGGTCCCGGTGGGGCTGGTTGCCAGGCGAGGAACGGAGTTGCGGAAACCGCCGGCGAGTTGGCATCAAAGAAGATCGGGCAATCTGCAGTCGGGGCTGCTCCCAGCGGGGAACTCACCACCACAGGTTGTGGAACGACGGCGGCCATAGTTCTGCGGCGAAGTGGCGTGCAGGGAGAGAAGCGGAAGAATTCTCGTACGACGACTTGAAAGAGACTCCCTGTTCACGCTAAACGCAGGGAGGCTCGGAGCAATTAGTTGCGGCCAGCGAGAGCTGGAGCGCGAGCTCCGAGCTGCCAAGTATGGAACCGGAGGTTCTGGAACCGAAGGTTCTGGAGCATACTGCGCGCGCGGACGCCCGTTCGTCTCGCAGCGCGCCCCTCCTAGGGCCCCCGCCCTAGCCGCCCATGACCAACGTCTGTTGCAAGAAGACCAATCGCGCTCCGCAGAGAACCTACCTTCTTGCGTCCGTGACGTAGTAGGGAAAATAGATGAATGTACAAGACGCACCGCACCGAAGGCTCGGTGGTCCCTGTTGCGGTGCGGCACGTCAGCCCGAAACTCCCTGTTGCCGCACAGGGGAGGAGGGCGGGAAGACAAAGCGAGAGGGCGCACGCCCGACGCTCACGCGAAGCGGGAAGGCCCGTCACTCGGCGTCCAGGGTCCGCAAGGCGCTGAGAGGCAGCAACTCGTCCTGGTAGGGGCGCCCGTCCCGAGTGCGAGCGAGGAGAAAGGAGACACGAGCGGTCGACTTATGGACACGGATGATCGTGGCCGTCCAACCGGCGCCCCCAAGCTCCCGGCATGAGTAGGCCGGCCATAATTCGGCTGGGACGACCACGCTGTCTCCGGGCAGCGGGACATCCGGAAGCGCAAACAGGCGAGCCGGAGGCTCGATGAAAGCGGGCTGGAAGGCCCGCTCACCCGTCCGAGGTCCAGAGGGCGCGGCTGTTGGCGAAGCCGTTGGCCCAACCGGCGTAAGCTGGCGCGCGTCCGGGTCCAGCGCGGTGCGGGAAGCCTGCTCGAAATCCCGGAGGTGAGCTCTGGTGTTGAGCGAGAGGTCATTGAAAAGAGCGGCGTATCCCTGGTCCCCGACCACTTGCACCACGTTAGCGGACTGGATGGCATCAACGTTCATCGTAGAGGCCGTATTGATCAGCCGTTCGTGCTCCCGGGTGCCCATACGTCGATACACGTGGAGCGATTCCGGACACATCCACCGGCAGATAAGCATAATCATGGCGTCAGACACGCCAGCAGCATGAAGAGCCGTGGCAAGCCCGGACCGGAACGAGTGCCAGGTGTAGAGGGCCGCCACAGTAGCCCCGTAGAGGTGGGCTAAAGCCAGCTGCAGGAGGTTATGCAGGTAGTGGTGGGTGTACGTCGTCCCCGCCGCGTCGCCAAAGAGGGGGTATGTGTCCCGATCAGCGACCGACACGCCCACACGCAGCTCCAGGTCACGGAGGGCAGCCGCAGGGTTGAGCTCCGTCGTCTCGTATGTCAACCTCACCGGAAACGGGCAATGCGTTTCCCCCCACTGGTCCGGCTTCGACCGGGGGGGGAAAACCACCGCGCTGTCCCGGCCCGGTCGCATGCCTAGGAGCTGCTCACGGGTCGGCTTCGCCACCATCACGTTGTCGATGCACCAAAAGAGGCAGCCGAAAGTGAGGAACATCACCTCACTAGAGCCGTTGCCGACAATCTCGGCCAGGCGAAAGCCGGTGAACATCATGAAGCGCGTCAGGCGGCGAAAGATGAAGACGTCGTGGGCCGCGTCGTCCCACTGGACCGAGCCGAGGCGGAGCGACCCATCCGTCGGGATTCGTTGCATGCTGGTGACCATGGAGAACCTCATGTTTTCGGCGCGCTTTGGAGCCAGCGAGTGCGGCCCATGGTGCGCCAAGTACAGCCTTTTAAGGCCATCAAGGGCCTTGGAGACGTACTTGAAGCCGGGCATAAGGATGCTCCAACGGCCAAAGATCCGGATGATGGCCAGCGGGTAGGCCAAGGCGGAGGAGGGCTTCACGAACTGCCTGCCCTTGGACTTGGGCTTGCACACCGTGAAGGCGTACATAAGCAGCGCAGCCAGCAGGTGCGCGTTACGCGCCGGGAACTCCCGCACATCCTGCTCCGTCCGCATGGGGCTGGTGCCGTGCACAGCACAGACATGCTCCCAGAAGACCCACGCACGCTCATCCATCTTGGCGGTGTTGTGGTTGATGCCATAGGAGACGGTCTCCTCGGTAGCCTCTCCGATCGCCCACAGGCCGCCGAGGTCGGCAGAAAAGGCCATGTCTGGGTGGCCAGCTGCAAAGTTGAGCATCTGTTCCTGGCTATAGCGCTTGCTGGCGGCGGCCAGGGTGGTGTCGCGCGCTGGGAGCGGCGGCGGCACCGCCAGCCCCCCAACGACCCGCGAACGCGGCCCGCCCGGGGTCACGACGGAGCAGCCTGAAGCCGCCGGGGCAGCCGGGGGCGGGTACGTCCGCTGGTATGGGTGCCCCGCCGGGCGCAACGCCGTCTCGGCTTTGGCCCGCCTAGCCTCGGCCAGGGTAGGGCCCCTCACCGGCGAGTGGATCGGGACTGGTTGCAAAGAGGGCGGCGCTGAACGCGGCACGGGTTGGAGCGAACGTTGGGTCTCCAGGCGGCGTCGTTCGGTTATGGACGGGTTACAACCCACTCGCATCATGGAGATCGATGCGGCCCTCATGTGCCATTCAGAGGACACCGCTCTGGGCGCAGGGCCCCCTTGGAGGCGGCGAGCACGCTGCCGCCGTGCGGCGGCGATCGCCGTATCGATGAGGGCGTGAGCCGCTGGCGTGAGCTGGACCCGCCGCGGCCGTATGTTGAGAAGCGCACACAGCTGATGAAACTCATCCCAGCGCTGGCGTGAGATGAGGTCAGCGGCTGGGTTGCAATCGCCGTATAGGTGAGCGACAGCCAAAAGGTGGACGAGTGCCTCCCACTCTGCGGTAGAGCGGAGGTGTTCGTCCACCTCTTGGAGTGTCTCGGAGTTCGCGGAGCTCGCAGGCAGCGCTAGCGCCGCGGTCAGGGCATCCGTGCGCAGGAGAATGCGTATGCGGGCGCCATCTGCCTCCGCGCGTGTTGCCCCACGGAGGTACTGGAAGAAAGTGAGCAGCCCACAGCCGACAGCGAGGAACTCCAGTACGGGGATGGTCATGTACGGACGAACGTCCTCGGGTACCTCGTAGAACCAGTAGAGCCCGTGGCAGAAGCCCCCAATACCGGCGCGATCGACGTCGGCGAGGCAGGCGTCGGAGGTCACGTCGAAGAAGATGTTGGGGGGCTCCTCAAGCTCCGTGCGCAGCAGGGCGTGCTTGACACTCACGCCGCACGACCCGAATAGCAGCGTCTGCCAGCGCAAGAGCTGCTTGCGCATGAGAGGGTCACAGGTGACCCATCCAGTCGGGCCGAACTTTGAGGCTCCGGTAGGTCCGTGGGGGCGATAGAGGCCGAACATGATGTTCCGGGCCTGCAGGTTGACAGCCCGAAGGTGCTCGAGCAGCCCACAGAGGGAGCGGTACACGTGGAACTGGACGCCCGTCTCGAGGACGTCGGCGATGGCGGCGCTGGCGCGAAGAATCTTGTCCCGCGGCACGACTACGAGCCCGAGGTTGGAGATCACGTTAACCCCCAGCCACTTGCCCCAGGAACCGAGCGTCCGCTTCTCAGGAATGGCCATAATGAGTCGGATGGCATTAGTCAGCTTACGCCAGACTCGGAGGGCCCGTTTGGTGCGTTCGAGTCCGACGGTGAGGAAGAGGGGATCGTCAGTGTACATGTACGCGCTGAAGAGGCGGAGCTGCGGGCAGACGTACCCCGGAGGAATGGCGTCCACCGTAGTCGGAGCTGGAATGTCCGGTAGGACCGCCTCGGGCGCTCGCGTCCAGCGATGAATATCCACGCACGGGAGCCCGTATCGCCGCTGAAGGGCAAGGCGACGGTGCAGCCACTCGTGCTCCTGCGGACCCGCCTTCTGCCGGGCCTCCGCATCGGCGACATCCATGTCTTCACGGTACCAGTCCACGAGGGCGTCGCTGAAGCGCTGGGCGATATTGGACGCCCCGTGTGTGCCGAAGCCAAGGCGCCTTTCTGACACGAAAACGAGCCGATTGGCCCCTTCGGCTGGCCCCTCACCAGACGGTGAGAGGTCGCCGGCCTCCGCTAGGAAGACCGTCCCCACCTTGTGGAGCTCGGACGAGGCCATGGCCAGCTGGTTGAAGTAATCCTTGGCGTCGTCCTCGAACCCATAAGTGGGTTCTCCGAGAAGGTGTCCCGCTCGATTGAAGACCGAGTTGTCACGCATGACGGAGGCGAGCTGCGGCTTGCGCTCCTTAGGCCACTTGGAGAACCGAACCGTCGGTGAAGCGGGAGCAGGCGAGGAGGCGGGAAGGCCTCGAGTCTGAAGCCACTTCCGAAATTCGGGACGCTCGTCTCTTTGGAAGTGCTGCGGCATGTGGTAAAGGTGGGAGGCTTCATTGATGGAGATGGCCTGTAGCCCAGAAGCGTCAAAAGTCGGAGCACGAGGCCCTCCTCCCTCCGTTGTCCGCCGGTATCGATCTGGCTCCAGCTTGCGCGCGGTGGCCCCTTGGCCATTGAGGTACATCGGCCAGAAGGGGAGGCCGGAGAAGAACTCGTACCATCCCATTGAACGGAGGCGCCGCAGCTCCTTCCCGACGGAAGCGTACCCGAAGGGCAACGAGGTGAGGTGGGGAACCCACACAGACTGCAGCTCGACGTCAGCATCGAGGCGGACTCCCTCCAGGATGTTGGCCGCGAGGTACTGATCGGGGTAGTGGCGGAGCCGCCGCCTGAGGTAGGTGAGGTCGAGGTGCGTATCTGGAAGGGCACGGAAGTCACTGAGCACGCAGCATTCGCCGCGGCAGTCCCAGACCCGGTCTCGTGCCCATTCGGCCATCTCCGTCTGGCCAATGGCGATCGCCTCTCTGCGCCCGCGACGGATGTCAGCGGGTGGGACCCCGGCGGCCAGCTGGTCGCGGATGGAGACGAGGTCGTCGAGGGCGTCCTTGAACCACCGCTCGGCTTTGTCCCTAGTCGCGACAGTCGGGATCATGTCCAGGATCGTCGGGCAGGCCGGCGTCTGAGGGGAGATAGGCTTTTGTGGCGGCGGCAACGGGAGCCAGGAAAGACGGAGCGGCTCGAGCGGCGGGCTGAGTAGCACGTTATCCAAACGCTCATCGTCGAACGAAGGAGCGCGTTCCAGCAGCTCGCGCGGCACCGAAGAGGTGTCCAGAGGCTGCACCCGCTCGGCCCAGCCCTCCAGGAGCGTGTCCCCCCCTGCGACGCTCTCGAGGATCGAGTTCGCCAACGCCTCGTCTTGCCGAAGCATGCGCTGCAAGGCGCTCCAAGCAGGCGCGGTTCGCTCGTCAGCAGGCCGTCGGGCTACACTCTGCACGGAGGAGGCGCCGAAGTCGAACTGGACCCCCCCGACGGTGTCGTCGGGCAGGTCCGTGGCAGGGCCCCGGAACATCTCGGTAGTGGCAAAGGCACGCGCCGTGGCGTCGGCTATGGGCGTTCCCTGCAACGCCGCCAGGGTGCACCATGCAAACGTGGTCCCTTGGGCGAGCCACGCCAGGCGCTGGGCTCGCGAGCGACAGACCATGGCAGGCTCCGGGGCGAAGTCCACCGGGGCGGCGAAGAGCTTTGCCCCGGCAAGGTACTGCCCGATCATGAAGATCATATGGGCGGCGGAGACGAGGATCGAGCAGAGCGCCTTGATCTGGCCGAGGATGGCGGAACGCGTAGAAACCGTAGTATGGATGCCCACCGCCGTGAACCCGTCAAGGTGCGCGAGCACCAAGGGCTGGCCGATGACACAAACGAAGAGGACGACCGCCAGGGTCTCGGTGGCTGCCTGGATGCTGACCAACTGCTCGGCAAGCGGGGTGAACGCCGGAGGCGGGACGCCGTGGCGGGCCGGTCCGTCTTCCCCGCCCTGCCCGGAGCACCCCGCCACAGCCAACGATCCGAGTGCGCTGCCCTCCCCATCGTCAGAGACGTCCGCCTCCTCGTCATCAGAAGAGAGTTCCGACGGCGGCTCGAAGGACACGATGGCTCCATTGGGTCGCACGCGGACGAGCCCCTCCGACAGGGAGACGGGAAGGACACTCGGGACGTGACGGCCATGGCCGTGACCGCGCTCCATCTGGTAGGCTCGGTCCTCTGCGTTGGGCGGGCGGCAGCTCTGGCTGAGGTAACCAGAGGGCACGTTGCCGTAAAGGAGATGGTATTCAGCGGCGAAAGATTCAATCGCGGCAACGAGAGGGATGGCCGAGGGCGGCTCGGGTGAGAGCGGTGTTGCGGCTGCCAGGGCTCGGCAGGTTTGGACGTGCGGGGTCCAGGTGCTGCGCTGGCGGTCCCGCTCGTCTGCGTCGCGATAATCGAACTGGCTACGCGGCGCCGGCTGGCTCCGCACGAAGGGTTGTGTCGGAGCCTGGAGGCAAACGTTGCGGGTAGTGAGCCGCACGAACTTATCGGTGGGGTCTCCGTAGTGGGAGGTCCGAAACTCGTAAAGCTCGACAGTCGGCCACGCCGCCGGGTCGAAGCAGTCGCCGAAGATGGTGTCCGGTTGCTCGACAAACACCATTAGAGCGGAGACGCCAACGATGCAGTAGAGGACCTGGAGGCACCCCCAGAACGCACGCTTGTCCAAGATCTTGGCCTCGATACAGTCGAGGTCTCCCCGAAGCTGCTGGAAGCAGGGGGGAAAGAAGAAGGCACGATGCCAGGTCGTTAGGTGAAGGATGTCGTGCACGTCCCCCTGGTAATGCGGCCCACCCACTTCGCAAGGGCGCAGATCGGCGGAGAGGGCGGCCTCGCGGAC
>MDTD01073045.1_pt1 | contig 11610 bp, 6 predicted proteins | sample 811221 | NCBI WGS metagenome assembly MDTD01 (sample SAMN05326646, study PRJNA326480) | marine metagenome | isolation source: seawater | place: Pacific Ocean: South West | collected 2011
AAGAACGGCATAGATGAAGACGATCGCCATGCCGATGAAAACACCGGTATTCAACGAGACATCCAGGAATCTTGAGAACACCACGCCGACACCCTTCATCTGGCCGACGACATAGGTGAAGCTCACGAAGATGGCGCAGATCACCGCAACGAATCGCGCAGGGTTGGCTTTGACGCGGGACCACAAATCATTCTTGTCCCCCTTGTAACTCACAGAGTAACGGTCACCAATAAAGTCGGGCACGGTGAAGTGGCCGAACTTTCTGAGATATGGTGCAAGGAGCAACGCGAGCAACACATACCCGCCGGTCCAGCCCATAAGGTAAACCCCGCCGGAGTAGCCCATGGTGGAGATGAGCCCTGCCATGGAGATGAACGAGGCGGCACTCATCCAGTCGGCTGCGGTTGCCATCCCATTGGCCATGGCAGGAACGCCCTGACCTGCAACATAAAATCCCTTGGTGTCACGCACGCGACTGAGCCATGCGATAAAGAGATAAAGTCCGAACGAAAGGCCTACAAATAAATAGGTCCATGTCTGTACTGTCATGCGATTAGTCTCTCTGCTTCAGTTTTATGGATCGTGCTGATTTAGCTGTTTTGATTCTGGATCTCTGCAACGTCCCGATGATGTTTGGCATCAAGCTTGTTCATGGTGATGCAATAAATCAGGATCAACACAACAAAGACGAAAATCGAACCTTGCTGTGCAAACCAGAATCCAAGTGGAAAGCCGCCAATGGAAAAGGCGTTGAGTTTGTCAGCAAAGATAATTCCCGCTCCCAAACCCACTGCAGCCCAGATCAATAGCAGAACGCGCATGATCCAGACATTGGCTTTCCAGTATCGATCCAGCGAAGCATGAATCTGTTTTTTTGTGGCGTCCGTCGCATCCGAAACGGCAGTGGATGTTGACTTGGCAGCAGATGAATCTTCCAGCGAAGTTTCAGAAGAATCTTCATGGGAAGCTTCCGGGGGTTGCCCTGAAGTCATATAGCAGTCTCCGTGTAGAAAGGTCATGAGGTTCGACTGTGGTGTGTTGATCTTAAAGTGAGAGCGAGCGATGTTCAAGGATTTTCAAGTTTCGCAGTCATAAAGTTTTGCAAAATACTTGATGCTCTGAAAACGGGTGATTCGACGCGATTAAAAAAAGACTATTAGAGATACTCTTGTCTGTTATCCGTGTTTGTGTCACAATCCACATTCCAGTTCACACACTTCACCGGGAGACCGAACATGAAATCGCTGGCCATTTTTCTGACTGTCATTGGTTGTGTTATGCCTTTGCTGCAACATGACGCCTTTGCCAAAGTCAACGGTTATCCAATTGCCTATACCGACACAATCAACATCGACGGCAAAATGGAGGATTGGCCAGACGAGGGGTTACAAATCAACATGTTTACTCCATTGTCCAACAACTATCCCTCAAAGCAGGATTTTAATCCGCGTTGTCGCATTGCGTGGGATAACCGTGGCATTTTGTTTCTCGCAGTTGTGGGTGATGATGTATTCACTGAAGCAGATTCTCCATCGGATATCTGGCAACAAGATGGCATCGAATTATTCCTGGCAAACAAAGTCGGTGGTGATCAACGTCTTCAACTACTCATTGCCCCTGGTATGGATGTCAAACACCCACAACCCCGATTCCACTTAAACAACCTGAGCAAGAACAAACCTCAAGCTGGCAATGTGCCACAACCCGTGATTGCACGTACCAGGCAAGAGCATGGCTACATTCTCGAAGCGCTAATTCCATGGGATATCCTGCAACTTGATCCCAACGTAAACAAAGAACATCACACACAGGCTTTGCAGGTTTTCTTTAATGATGTCGACCAGAATTCTCAGCGTAAGCAATTACTTTGGTACCCCGGCGTCAGAACATATGCTGACAGTTCGCAGATGAATACCATCTGGCTCAAGCGAACAACAAAAAGCTATGCCTATGCAATCAATGTGACCGCCTCAACAAGTATCGAACATCTGAAGTGGATCAAGGTGAACATCCTGGGAACAGCGGCAATGGTGGATTCGCCCTGTTCACTGCAGGTTAATTACAAAACAGTCTTGGAAGGAACAATGCAGCCGCATGGCGATTGGTCGACATTGAGTTTCCGCTACCCGCTTGATTTACAGCATCCCGACAAAATTTCAGAGATGGATATAGCGATCCCCGGCCAATCGCTTCTTCCTTCACTTGAGATTCCGAATATTGATGAACATCGCAAAGAGATGTTGTTGACGACTGCTTTGAAATTTCAACCCTCGACCATTTTCCAAAGCAGTACGCTTCCAGCGTGTCAATTTGCACAACCATTGGTGATGGAGCAGTTACTTGGCCCATATACCATCACCACAGACTATTACGATGCCAACTGCAATCTTGTTTCCACCGCAGACAAACCCGGACGCTACGGTGCAGTGATCAAAATCACCTGTACAGACACCGGCAAAACACACACGCGTTATCGCACACTCTATCGCATGCCGGTGAATATCGATCCATGGGACATGACCTTCGGCGGCGATATCAAGTTACCTGATGCCTATGGCATTAATCCGCAAGTCGTCAAAGATCACCAGAAAACCGTCAATGAATTTGTCAACTGGTCCTTCTGGGACATTGCTCAGAATGCAAGCTTCAATGCAGGTTTGCTGGCAAGTCTGTCGCAAATGGAACCTGGCGTGGAGGCGACGGTTTACAACGGTGTTCAAACCCTGGAAAAACAGTATTGGACGACACTCGAACGAAAACTCAATCACAATGACACCATGTTTACCCGTGAATTTTCACTGCCTCAAAAGTCCGACTCCCCTGCCAAGACGATACACACCAGCAGCATGTCCGACGCTGGGATGACCGACGATGCACCGCAGAAAATCGATGCAGTGTTAACCGAATGGGCCAATGACACCGACGAACCCTTCATCGCCTGCGTCATCCGTAATGGCGTGATTGTTCATCACAAAGCCTATGGCAAACGCGATGACACCCCCATGAAAACCGACACCAAAAGTTGGATGGCATCGCTGAGTAAACTCATCTCAGGCACCATGGTCATGATGATGGTCGATCAACAACTCATCAATCTTGATACGCCGATTGATCGCTACCTGCCGGAACTCCAGAACGCGAGGTTCAATCAGATGCCAACCATCCGCAATCTCTGGACACATACCGCTGGATTCACATCACACCGGGGTGAAGACGATCCAGACCTTGAGCATCTCATTGCTTCCATCGCACCCTATGCCATAGTTGGAAACAAATATGAATATGACGGCATGGGCCTTGAACTCGGCATCCAGTTACTCGGGCAGGTGTCGGGTGAGTGTTACCCGTTGATGGTCAAAAAACACCTGCTTGATCCGTTGGGTTGCAATGACACCGACTGTCAGAATGCCTCATGGAACACGCAATCCACTGCAATGGATATGGCCAAGATCGGTCAGATGTTACTCAACGGTGGCAGCTACGGTCACTATCGTTTCATGTCCGAAGAAACACGCGATGCCATGCTCCCCATCGATATGGCGACACTCACCGAAGGACGCAGTACCAACCAATACGGCATCGGAACAAGCTGGTACACCGGCGATGGTTTATCCGATCTGTGCTTTGCGCATGGTGCAGCATCTTCGGCAACACTGCGGATCGATTTGAAACACAACCTCGTCATCTCCATGACACGCAATGCTGCGGGTAAAAACTTTGGTAAGTATCACCCCAGGTTCATCCAGACAGTGACCGGTTGCATGCTGGAAAATCAACGTGTCGAACGATGAATATAGCTCGGTCAACCTGGCTGGGTTGTCTTGATGGTCTTTTAATGTGAGTTGAATAAAGACACCGAGTCAAGATGACTCGGCTATGTGGGGGATCTCGTCAACGGGAATTAAATCCGCCTGCGTGATGGGTTCATCCAGACGCGAACCGGGAATGGCCTGCTCCAACGTGTATGGCCCCACAGTCGTCCGTCGGAGTGTTGCACAATGTCCGCCGGTGTTGAGCAGTTTGCCAAGGTCTCGGGCGATGGATCGGATGTAGGTGCCCTTGCCACAGGTGATTTCCAATTCGGCATATGGCCATTGGTAATCCAGTAACCTGATCGCATGCACCATCACCGTGCGGGGTTCGATCTCGACGGTCTGGCCTTTTCGAGCGAGTTTGTAGGCACGCTGACCGTTGATGTGAATCGCGGAGTACATGGGGGGAATCTGCTGAATCTCACCGGTGAGTTGTTCCACTGCGTTTAAGACTTGCAGCTGTGTTGGCGGTGTGTCGATGCTGACTTCTTCGCGTTCGCCTTCCAGGTCATCGGTCTGGGTGAAGGCAGAGAGATCGACTTTGGTGGTGTAGACCTTGGTCCCTGCCATGAGTTGGTCGACGAGTTTGGTTGCCTTGCCCAGGCAGCAGACGACAACACCGGTGGCTAACGGATCAAGCGTCCCAGCATGTCCTGCTTTACAGCGATTGGTTGCACGTCGAATGCGGCGGATCACATCCATGGAACTCCAGCCGATGGGTTTATCGACAATGAGCAGGCCGTTGTAGTCGGAATGTGAAAAGGGTTTTCGTCCCATGATGCAAGCTGAATATCAAGTCTGGGGGATACCCGTCAGATTCGAGGTTGTCTCATCTGGCGGCTTGTGCATTGCTGTTTGTTCAACTGTGTTTAGCGGATCGGTTCTTCGATTTGAAGGACCTGATCTTCAGCATGATAACTCGAACGCACCATCGGGCCCGACTCCACATGGCGGATACCCATGGACTCACCGAGTTGTTTGAAGGCCAGGAACTGCGACGGGTCAACCCAACGATTCACCGGCAGGTGGTTGCGGGTTGGCTGCAGATATTGGCCGATGGTGAGAATATCACAGCTGCCGTTATCCGTCCGGGTGTAGTCGATGAGGTCCTGCATCAGGCCGGTGACTTCGTCGTCGGTTTCACCGATCCCAACCATGATGCCGGTCTTGGTGTTAAGGCCCTGCTCCTTGGATCGGCGGAGAAGCTCAAGGGAGCGTTCGTACTTGGCCTGGGGTCGGACAGCGGAGTACAAGCGGCTGACGGTTTCCATGTTGTGATTGAGAATTTCAGGACGCTCTGCCAGGACGACATTCAGCGCATCCCAATCCCCACAGAAGTCAGGGATGAGGACTTCGATGGACGTGCCCGGCGAGTTCTTGCGGATCTCACGGATGGTTTGGGCCCAGATGGCTGCCCCGCCGTCATCCAGTTCATCACGGTTGACCGAGGTGATGACGATGTGCTTGAGGCGCATGAGCCCTGCTGCTTCACCGACACGTCGGGGTTCGTCGGTATCCAGGAATGGCGGGCGGCCGGTCTGGATGTGACAAAAGCCACAGGATCGGGTGCAGATGTCACCGAGGATCATGATGGTCGCCGTTCCCCGCGCCCAGCATTCGCCCATGTTCGGGCATTTGGCGGACTCGCAGACCGTGTGCAGACTGTGTTTGTCCACAATCTGACGCAGGTCGTGATAGCCATCTCCGCCGGGAAGTTTCATTTTCAACCACTTGGGCTTGCCTTTGCGGACAAACTCGTGATCTTTGCCATCGATGATCATGTTACTCAGTGAAATCATAAGACGGACAGTTTAGCAGGATTTGCTGGGGGTTGGTAGCTTGTTTTCAAATCAGTTATTTGGGGCATAGGCGACTTAAAAAGACATTTTCACCCCGGATAACCGTGTGTTCTGTATCTATGGATTGTGATGCGAGTTTGCTAAGTCTGTGATTCATGTTTGTGATAGGATTTAAAATGATTTGTCTCAAGCGGAAAATAATCCTTGATCGGCGTTATGCGAACTTGACCAAAAGCATTTTGGCGTCGATACTTGGCTATTCCCACGCCGCTATATCCGAGCCCAGGAGTTCGCACTTATGAAGATCAAGCTTTGGATGCTGATTGTCTTGACCGGTTTTATGACTGTTTCATGGGGCTGTGCCAACAAGCAGACCGCTTCGGAACAACCGCAACAGACCGCACAAACCCAGCAGACGCAGTCCAGCAAACCCGGCCTGATCGGTGGCACACTCAAAGCTGCTGACAACCTGATGCGCAACACGGTTTCGCTGATCCCCTTTGTGGATATCCGTAAAGCCAACGATGCATCAGACCCACAACAGGCACCGAGCTTCCGCCACGATTTCCCGATCGCCGCTTCGGACCTGCAGCGAATGGGGCTCAAAGTTCATTGGGCAAGCAATCTCGATGTACCGGAAACGGAAAAAATCTCACAATGGAACATTCTTGATGGCAAGTACCTGATCACCGTTGAAACGCCCAGCAACCTGTTCACGCTAGTCAATCTCAGTGATGGTCGCATCCTCTGGCGTGAGATTCAGGGGCAGTCAACAGACCGTTTCTACCAACCCTTCCTCTACGGGGAAATGGTGTGCGTCAACAGTGAAACGCACATGCTCAAGATTGATATCCGCACCGGACGTGCGATGGAGATCGTTGAATTGAAGGCTGTGGTGAACAACCCCCCCGCAGTCATGGATAACTTTGCCATCTTCGGCGGACTCAACGGACGAATCTTTGCACACGATGTCAATACGGGTTATCCGAAATGGAACTACCAGTTACAGGCTGGGATCACCGCCCCGCCGACCACCAGCACGGCAGCGGTTCTGGTGGGTGATGCCAGTGGTGTGTATATCCTGCTCAACGCCCGAACCGGTGACCCCATCTGGAAGGGACGCACCTTCCGTCAGATTTCCGCTCCAGGCGTGATTCTCAGGGATAAAAACCTGGTGCTCATCCCAAGTGAAGATCAGACGTTGTACGCACTGGATTCGGTCTTTGGCAATGACATCTGGCGATACCATGCCAAGCGTGCCCTGACGCATCAGCCAATCATCATTGACGATATGATTCTCTTACCCATCACCGGCAATGGACTTTTTGCCCTTGACGCGGGTACTGGCAAGGAAATCTGGAAAACCAACGAACGTCTGACCCCGTTTGATAGCAGTGATGAAAACCTTTACTGCTACAAATCCAACAGTCTCTGGATTCTGGAAAAAGAGTCCGGCAAGACGATCAGCCAAATCCCCACCGCCGACATCACCGACATGATTGCCCTGCCAAACAAGCAGTTTCTGGTCATGACACAATCCGGCCGCCTGCTCAAACTCCAGCGATAGAGCCGTTCAAATAATTAATCCCTGCTTTCCGTCACTCCCACGCAGGCGGGAGCCCAGTGGGACTTGCAAGAACACACAGCATGCCACTGGATTCCCGCCTGCAAGAGAATGACGAAATGTGAGATGGCATGAAGATTAATTATAAGAACTGCACTAATGAGCTTGACGACCGGGTTTACCGGGGAACCTGATCGATTTTAAACATGTCTGAACCGATGCATGTGATCCAGGCCAACATCCATTGCCAATCTGCGTTATCATGTGCGCTTTAACTGTGTTTAGATTTCCCAAAATGATTCTACGGAGTAGATGAATGTCGGACCTGGTTCCTGTACGTCGCGCGTTGATTTCGGTTAGTGATAAGACCGACCTGATTCCTTTTGCCAAGTCGCTGGCCAAGTATGGTGTTCAGCTGATTTCCACCGGTGGCACCGCCAAGGCATTGGCTGAAGCCGGATTGGATGTCACCCCTATTGATGAAGTGACCGGCTTTCCTGAAATGATGGATGGTCGTGTCAAGACGCTGCACCCGCGTGTCCACGGTGGCCTGCTGGGGTTGCGTGACAATGACGGGCATGTGGCATCCATGAAGGAACATGGTATTGAACCCATCGATATGGTCTGTGTGAATCTATATCCATTCGAACGTACTGTTGCCCAGGAAGGCGTTGCTGACGAGGAAGCCATCGAGCAGATCGACATCGGTGGCCCGAGCATGCTACGTAGTGCCTCCAAGAATCATGCGTTTGTCACCGTGGTCACCAGCCCGACGCAGTACGATGCCTTGATCAATGACATGACCGCCAATGACGGTGCGACGAGCCTTGAGGTTCGCAAGCGTTTTGCTGCTGCCGCGTTTGCCCGAACGGCTGCCTATGACACGGCCATTGCCCAGTGGATGCAGACCCGCCTGGAAAGCAATGTCTCCGACGGTGTGTTTGGCAGTGCCCTGCTCATCCGTATGGACCGTGCTGACGAACTGCGTTACGGCGAAAACCCGCACCAAAAGGCAGCACTCTACAAAGACCCCAACTGCACCGAAGCCAATGTCGTCAATGCCAAGCAACTGCATGGCAAGCAACTGAGCTTCAACAATCTTTATGACGCCTCAGCCGCTTTGGAACTCGTCAAGGAATTTGAAAAACCGTCAGCCGTTGTCGTCAAGCACACCAACCCCTGTGGCTGTGGTGTTTCCGATGATCTGAAGACCGCCTTTGAGAAAGCCTATGCCGGTGATCCGATGGCAGCCTTCGGCGGGATTGTCGCATTGAACAAAAACGTCGACGTTGCCACCGCACAAAGCATCACCGAAGGACAGAAGTTCCTGGAAGTGATCGTTGCCCCGTCCTATGACGATGATGCATTAAAGCTCCTGGCTGAACGCTGGAAGAATGTCCGCTTGCTGGCTGTCGGTGACATCGCTGATCCGGCGCACCGCGATCCGGCGCAGGCGGACTTCAAACGCATCATCGGCGGGATTCTCGCTCAACAGCGTGACCTGGTCGACATGTCGCCAACAAACTGGAAGCACGTTGCAGGCCCCGCTCCCACCGACGAACAGTTGGCGGACCTTGCCCTGGCATGGGCTGCGGTCAAACATGTGAAGTCCAATGCGATCACTTTGGCTAAAGACGGTGCCCTGGTCGGCGCCGGTGCCGGTCAGATGGACCGCGTTGAATCCTGCAAGATTGCGATTCAGAAGGCCAACGTCAAGGACCAGAATCGCTCCACCAGTGCGGTCGCTGCTTCGGACGCCTTCTTCCCGTTCCGTGATGGTCCGGACCTGCTCATTGGGGCTGGTGTCAAAGCCATCGTCCAGCCGGGCGGTTCCAAGCGTGATGACGAAACCATCTCCGCGTGCATTGACGCAGGCGTGACCCTGCTCTTTACCGGTCGCCGCCACTTCCGTCATTAATCATTCTTGATACAAAAAACAAAACGAGAACGGCATCACAACCGTTCTCGTTTTTTATTGTGTGTATGCGTATTCCTAACGATTTAATCAGCCATTATTCATGGACACCCGGACGCAGAATGACGTTGTCGTAAAGCTGCGAAGTGTTACCACGAATCAGCAATTGATTGAACTTTGTAAATTGCTTGTCCTTACCACTGACTTTAAGTTTGCCATCCACCCAGAGATTAATGTCACCTGACTTGGCGTCGTATATTAGACGCATTTTTGCCAGAGGTTGTTGGACAGCAACGTGACCACTGGAGACACGTGGTGATATGGATTGCCCACGGGAACCGAAGACGAAGGGTTTATCAAGATCATACTTGAGTAAACCGACAGCACCTTCACCGTTGTGATACTTTTCGTTGGACGAATCCCAGAGTAAGCCATAGCCCTGCTTGAGTTGATTGTCGAGGAGGACAACAATCCCGCCACGCTGATAGTTGGTGTGAAGCATGTCCATGGTGAGGGTGAATGAGCCGGTGATAGGTTGATCGAGTTTTCGTGTGATGACGGTATTCTTGACGACAAGCACGGAGCGGTCCTCAATGCGTGTCAGCCGTTCGATGGCAGCTTTGCCTTTCCATTTGGCTTTGTCCTGCATGTCATCAGCAACGACGCTATCTGACGAGGCATCCAACGGCGTTGTCTCAACCAGCGGTTCCTTGAGTTCATCCCAGGGCCGTTCGTAATTGGGCACGGGTACCAGCTTGGGTGAGCCCCAGTTGCCTGCTGCATCCTGTGCACGGATCCATGCAAAATGAACACCGGGTGTATCAAGCACATGATCAGGAATCTCAAAACGATAGGTGACGTTCAAACCTTTTTCATCGTGCTTTTCAGGAGCAACATCGATCAATCGTGACGAACGGGGTTGCCCCAGGACAGACAGGATGGCTAACTTGCGACCTCGACCGATGAGTTGCAAAGTGGACTCTTTCTGCCAATCTACAGCCCGCGGGGGCATGCCAACCATACTCTGCCAGCCGGTCCATACCTGTTCGGAGATTTCACGCGGCTTGTTGGCTGGGATGAGTTTGATCGTCTGATGCGTGCGAAGCTGTCCCTTGGGTTCAGAAAGCACAATCTCATTGACCGACTTGGCCTGAATGCTGACACCTGCTCGTGGATTCGTGGGTTCAAACGCCCATGCTGCTCCGATCCAGGGTTGGACACCAAGTTCAGATGCCGTTGATCCCAAATCAAATGTCTGTGTTGTGGTGAGAAGCTCGCGGGCGCTACCAATCTGGAAATCACCAAGGAGTCCTTGTTGAGCGTAGGCTGGCCCCACTTCGCCTTCAGTGAGTTTGATATTGCCTGTGTCTTTATTCTCACCGGGTTGGGCTGCTTTCCAGTAGCGGTCCCCTTCCCAGGCAACTTCCAATGCGGTGACGGGACTCACGGTATCCCGCACATCCACCCACATCGCACCACCGCGTTGATGCGATCGATAAACGCGATCAATGATCGGTCCTGCACCATCACCATAACCCAGTTTCTCCCAGACCATCGGTATGACGGACTCCTTGGGTGGGTTGGCAGGTTGGTTAAAGGTCTTGCCACGCAGATGGGCCAGCATGCGACAGTACAGGAATGGATCATCTGTCAGTCCATCAATATCCCACGCCGGTTCGAGGTTGGCCCCTTCTTCGTAGTCATTCCAGCTTGAGAGCATCAGGAAATCAGGCTTGTCTTCCATGGTTGCTGCGATATGCATCTGGAGCATTCGTGCAGCTTTGCCATAGGCACTGACCTGCTTCTGACGCCAGGGTTGAGCGGTGCCATCAAACTTGGGATAAATCATATCGCCGACTTTTTTATTGGCTTTGTGTCCCACAGCAATGGTCTTTGCAGGGTCCTGCTGTGACATGTCCACAATGCGTGTGCGACTTTCCGTGCGATGCACACTGGCTGAGGAAATGATCGCATCAACCTGCGGCACCTGGCTGACCTGATTCACATCACCAAAGATCATCCAGTAGACTTCGCCGACTTCTTTTTCGACCGTTGCCATCATCTGCGTGGTCGCTTCGACGCCGGGCCAATAGCCGAAGGTCTGGTAGTAGTAGACGGGCTTGCCATCAATTTTCAGAAAGCCCGGATGGTCTTTGACGATCTTGAGAAATCGGATGATCCGCTGTGCCATGATCTTTGGATCACGACAGATCGAGCCTTTGCGGAACGCGACTTCATCCATGTAAAAAATCGAATATTTCTGCTCGGCAGCAAGATCGAGAATGGGGAGGAGCAACTGGTCTTCGTTGAGAAACGTGATGCCTTCGGACATCTCCGGGTGGATCATGACGACCGTCGCATCCAGACCCGCAGCTTTCATGCATTGCATCTGCCAGCGAATGACATCTTCGTTGGTCGAATCGTAAATACCAACATAGGGATAACCGTTGCGATCCCACTGCATCCGCCACGGCTGCATGTCACTGGTCAAGCGCGTGGTCATGTGACTCATCGCGCGAT
>MDTD01166234.1_pt1 | contig 11609 bp, 29 predicted proteins | sample 811221 | NCBI WGS metagenome assembly MDTD01 (sample SAMN05326646, study PRJNA326480) | marine metagenome | isolation source: seawater | place: Pacific Ocean: South West | collected 2011
GAACCTGCTATTTCAGTGGTTCGCCGCTGATACTATTCAATTCAAATCTAACTCAATCTAACTAATCCAATGGCATCCTCTTATTCCGTTCAACGTCCTTATCTGAAGAATCACAAGATTCACAACTTTCATAAGTCTGCACACGATGAAAAAACTTTCATTGAAAGTGGTAAACACTTTCCTGTTATTCATCAACTGAGTAGTATTCTTGATGAAAAGTGGAATCTATCTATTGATTATGACACACTGACAGAATACTATGGGGATGATGAAGATACGATTCTGAAAAACAAATCTGGTATTGATTGTTCATTCAACCTTGTTAATACAGAAACTAGGGAGATCAAAAAAGAAAACTTCACTATTGATTGGAAGATTCGTTTTTTTCATACCTCTGCTGTTTATGATGACTTTTTGGCAGAGATCATTAGTCAAGACTTTGGACACTATTCCAGTAAGATTCCTGTTCCTGGTTGGGCAGTTTGCAATCATAAAGTGAATGATGCTATACTGTATATCATTCCTGGTATGAATAAAGCGGCACTTGTAATGCGTAAAGAACTCAAAGCAGGATTTGAAAAGCGTCGTTTTCCTGATAGAAATCGTAAGTATGCCAAGAATGGTCGTTATACTACTGTCAGTGTTCCTATCACTTGGGAACGTCTAACTAAAGTATGTCCAAGCACTATAATTTTCAACTATGAGTGATATTAAACTTCACAACGATGATTGTATGAATGTGCTCCCATCACTTGCTGATGGGAGTATTTCTCTGACTCTTACAGATATTCCTTACGATGAGGTCAATCGTAAGAGTGCAGGGTTACGCAATCTGGATAAAAGTCACGCGGATATTATTACTTTTCCACTTGACGACTTTATTGATGAAGTTGTTCGTGTTACTTCTGGTAGTATCTACATTTTCTGTGGATCTGTTCAAGTATCACACATTCGCAATCGTTTGATTGAACATAAACTTTCTGTTCGTCATTGTATCTGGGAGAAGACCAATCCTTCACCTATGAATGGTCAATACATTTGGTTATCCAGCATTGAAAACTGTGTGTTTGCGAAGAAGTCTGGTGCCACATTTAATGAGCATTGCAAGTCTGCTGTGTGGAGACATCCTATCGAACACTATAAGGATCATCCAACACCCAAACCTGTCAAACTTATGTCCAGATTGATTGAAGCAAGTTCAAATGTTGGTGATACTGTATTTGATCCCTGTATGGGTAGTGGCGCAATCGGTGTTGCTGCCAAACAGTGTGGACGCAATTTTATTGGTGTTGAAATGAATAAAGACTATTTTGATCTGACTCAAGAGAGGATCAACGGTATGACAGAAAGCATACTGTCCTTTATGTGATTTGACAGGTGCCGTCAATGGTGTATAATTAGATTGTTCAGGAATCAAACCAATGCGCTGCAAAGTTCAACTGTTCGTCGCTGATCATGAAAATCAAAGTTCAACTCTACAAAGCTGGCACTGTTTGGGATGAAGTTGTGGTTGCTGTAGACTATGAAGATGCCAGGCAAGTAGCACTAGCACGCAACCCTGGTGCTACTATTGTTCACGTTACCGCTGTATTTTGAGTAAATTTCTAAAACCATTCGTACCTTATCCTTCACTACTTGATCCCAAACCCAAGAACCCATTGGGTTATGTTACGAAAGATGGTGTGTGGGCTGCTGTACCACTTGGTAATACAAAAAAGTTTGTTATAGTGCATGGGGGATCGCAAGTTGCTACCCTGAATACATACAAACAAGCAGTTGACTTTATCAACAATCAACTCAAAACTAAGAAACGCAAACCAAGGAGTTCTGATGTCCGAAAAAAGCGAAAAACGTCGTGATGCTCTTGGTCTCTTTTACGAAAGTGTATTGAAACCAGACCATCAACTTCGTCAATGTGCTCATAACCAGAAATGCTACAATGAACTAATGGAGTGGCGTTCTGAAATTATTGAGTATCTTGATCGTAGAAGGAATGAAGAGTTCGGATAAATATCAATAGGTTGTGTCAATCTTATGCTTTCTACCGCCTACAGACTCCGCTTGGAGTCTATTTGTCAATGTATTGCTAACAAGCAAGATGTTCCCCTTGAAGATATGATATGGGCAGAGAAACTTGCTAAGTCTCATACAACTGCCCGTGAGTTTTTGAACAAGGCACGTCGTCAAGCTAACCAAGATATTCAAGAAGGTAGTATTGACGATTTTATGAATAGGATGGGGTTAGGTGACCCCGACCCATCCAATCATAAAACGGGGTTTGATGGTGCTGATGAAATAGTTGACTGGTTTCAACGTGACAAACCTGATGATTGGCGACAAAGAGACTAATGACTAAGTTTTTGATGTTTACAAAAAAATCTTGTGGACCCTGTGGTCTGGTCAAGAAATATATTACTGCTCTTGAAGATCAGCGTGAGAGTGTTATTCAAGAGATTTATCTTGATGACTTCAGTAATGAACCTATTCCTGAAGAGAATCTTGAACTCGCTAAAAAGTATGGTGTGACTGCTACTCCAGTTCTTGTTATTGCTGATGGTGATGGAGAACTTTTAGAAACCTATGTTGGTGGGATGCCTATCACTCAGAACATCCGTAAGTTGTGGACAAAGTATGATGTTTGAAAAAATTACACCTGAAACTTACGAAAAAATGAATGAGGAGTTTGAGGAGGAAGGTCTTGCTTTCCGAATCATTGTGCCTACACAAGAACAAATTGATGAATGGAGAGAACGTGACTGAAGAATGGAGAAAGGTTACAAACAAGCACATCGCTGATAATCTTGCTAAAAGTATTGCAGAACTGGTAGATGGTGAGGTTCATCATCATCTAATGGTTGACCACAAAGGTGTAACTCAGCGAAAGATTTCCATCATTTACACGGAGGACGAAAAGTAATGGAAGCAGTTATCTATTCAAATGGTAACCAGGAGTGTGAACGTGCCAAAACACTTCTGGAGAAACTTAACTTTCAAATTCATGTATATAAATTAAATCAACACTTCTCAGCAAGAGGTTTTGTTGAGGAGTTTGGTGAAGAAGCAGAATACCCACAAGTTAATGTTGGTTTCAGACATATTGGTGGGTTGAAAGATACATTAAACTACTTCAAAGAGCAAAACCTACTATGAACCCTGTCATCCTCATTGCTTGTTTCACACCATTAGCAGCGATTTGGATTGTAATGAAGGTAGCAGTGTGGTTCTCCGCAGTTAATGACGAGCGAAACTATGTCAGAGCAGAATCCAGAAAACCACACGGACCATATGTGGCAGATCCATATGCAGACGTTGATGAAGAGGAAGAAGAATATGGAGATCGCACAGACTATAGATGAAGCACTCTATCAGTATTATACTGTAGAGAATGACCTACCAGTTCCAAACTGGAGACAGATAAAAGATCCTGAATGGTGGATTCAATACCTTGAAGACATGGGACTTGACCCACGGAATAGATAGTGATATAATGCGAGCAAGAAAATCCCATTATCATGGACTACAAACCTTATTCACCAGAGTGGCATCGTAAAAGATACCTAAAGGAAGCACTGGATAAGTATTTTGATGACTATGTTGAGAATGAAGTCATTCATGCTGATCTGATGGACATTCTATCAACCAGGATGACTCTTGCTGTCAATGAAGTCAATAAAGTGATGGACCTTAAAGATAAACTCAAAAATGCTTGATAATAAAGCATCTTGGGGAGGAACACTATTATTTGTGTTGACAATAACTTGCACGTTGGGTATAATACTTGCTGGTTATATTCATGGTCATATGAGTATAACTAACGTATGGAAATCATTACATCCTTAAATGAAACGAGCTCTTATTACTGGTGGTGCAGGTTTTATTGCACACCACTTGATTGGACAAATTCTAAAGACTACTGACTGGGAAGTTATTACTCTTGACCGTCTGGATTATAGTGGCAATCTGAACCGTCTACATGACTTGATGATGTCATTTGATGTAGAAACTCGCAAACGAGTTCGTGTTGTTCATCATGACCTAAAAGCAGAACTTAACCCACTGGTTCGTAGTGAAATCGGTGAGGTTGACTACATTTTGCATCTTGCTGCTGGTTCACACGTTGACCGCAGTATTGAGTATCCGATGGAGTTTGTGCTGGACAATGTTGTCGGCACTGCTAACATTCTGGACTTTGCACGTTTGCAGAAAAATAACCTTGAACGGTTCATCTATTTCAGCACTGATGAAGTCTTCGGTCCTGCTCCTGATGGAATTAAATACAAGGAGAATGATCGATATAATTCTACCAACCCTTACAGTGCAACTAAGGCTGGTGGTGAAGAACTTGCCGTAGCGTATGAGAATACTTACGGTCTTCCAATTTATATCACTCATACGATGAATGTGTTCGGTGAGCGTCAGCATCCCGAAAAGTACATTCCTATGTGTATTAAACGTATTCGTGATGGTGAAACAGTCACCATTCATAGTGACTCTACCAAGACTATTCCTGGTGCTCGTCATTACATTCATGCTGAAGATGTATCGTCCGCTATTCTTTTCCTGCTGAACTATGAGGGTAAGTTTGAACCTACTTGGGGTAACGCTAAGTGCCCTAAGTTCAATATTGTTGGAGCAGAAGAGCTCAACAACCTAGAACTTGCACAGATTATTGCAGATGCGGAAGGAAAAGAACTCAAATATGAAATGGTAGACTTCCATTCTTCACGCCCTGGACATGATTTGCGTTATGCTCTGTGTGGTGATAAAATGAAAGAACTTGGTTGGACTCCAGCTAAGTCTGTCCGTGAACGTATCGCTGATGTGACACAATGGACACTAGAAAACGAGCGTTGGATTACACTATGAACTCTAAACCATTAACACCTGAAGAAGTTACAGAGGCAGCGGAAAAGTTCTTTCCACTGTTTGAAGTAGTTCATTCTAAAATGCCTCAAGACTCTAAGATTGAAGACAGTCTTAAAGTCATGGAAACTGTCTGTAGTTTGGCACACAAACTGCGGGCAGAAAAAGAAGAACAAACAGCACCCTTTGGTTTTAACAAAAAGAACGATGACGGAACAACAGACACCGATCCATCCTGAACTTATTCCTGATGGATCAGAACTTATTGATGATACTTTCTATGTGTGGAAGACCCGCTTTGGTCTTCACTCTACAATGACAAAGTATGGTCGTAAGATGTTGACTGGACTTCACAAAAAAGATGTCGTTGAAATGACCCGATGGCATCTCAAATGTGAACAAGATGGCACACTAGATGACTACAGTCGTGTCATCAATAGTGGTATCGTTGGTGGTAAGTTGTGATCCGTAGTTTTCACATTTGGTTGTGGGGTGTAGTATGTGAACTAGAGGATATTTTGTATCCCTGGAAAACATCAACGCCCCCATCCTGGGCAATAGAAAGACACAACCTACCTGATCATCATGAAGATGAGTTGGATGAAATCATCTATAAAGAATGGATAAGAGCACACGATGAAAAGATAGGTCGTTTGCAAAGTGAAATGATTACTGTTCAACGTGAAATACATAAACTTAAGAGTGAATTAGAACAATGTATGAAGAACTGAACTGTTTTGAGGAAGCATTGAAACACTTTGGCACTCGCGTTGAAGTTATCTGTGCTATGGAATTGTCTCAACGTATCTCTGCTGAAGATGCTTATCAAATGATTAAAGATGAGATGAAAGAAGTAAAGAAATGTCGTAAGGAGTTCAAAAAAGATGGCTGCTGACTCTCTCAAAGTAGAACAGAATGAAGATGGTACATTTACTCTAGAGTGGGACAAAGATGATCCTAACTGGTCATGGATGAATAATTGTACCAGCAAAGAGATAGAAACCATGGTACAAGAAGCAGTACGTCATGGACTTGATAGTGGTATTCCAGACTATACAGAACTACCTGACCGTTAAGATATAATACGCAATAAAAAAGAAAACATTAAGTCAATAACTAATTTTGTGCGGAAACGCTAAAATACCACAAAACAGGTAATTCCTATGACACTTCCATCTGACGGCAGAAAACTTGACGAAAATGAAGTTTCTAGTATTGAAAATGCTGTAAAAGAGGCAGGTATTCAACAAATTCATCCCGATAAGATGGAAGCGTTTGCTGATGAGTTGGTTTCAAGACTTAAGGGTGCTGGTAAGCATTGGAGAACTTGCAATCCTATGGACGACTGATAAAATAAATAAGTTCATCATACTACAAACAACCCAATGGAAAGTGTAGAGAAACATATTGAGGTTGATAAGAAGATTTTAGAAGATCCTACTACCAACCCACAACAACGTCGCCACGTTGAAGAAGAACTCCGTGAACTTGAAGTTTACGTTGAAAACCACAAGGAAGAAATACAAGCAGGAGATCATCATGATCCTTCAGCACTTGAACTTTATTGTGAAGTTGAACCTGGCGCACCAGAGTGTAAAATGCACGATAACTGAGGCTATATAAACTGCCTTTAGGTAGTTTATGACCCCATCCAAATACGATCACATTCTTATCCACCGAAATCCTTACAGACAATACTCTAAACCACTCACAATAGAATACAAAGATCCTAAACACATTCAACTTAGAATCTACTATAAGTGTGAGAGCACTTACTACCAAAACAAGACCAGTTAATGAACTGGCACAGGAGGGCTTCCATGCCCTCCTTTTTCGTGTATATTAAGAGAGTCAAAGGAACACAACTCACATGGGCACTCGCTCTCGCATCGGCATTGAACTCAGTGACTCTTCTATTCTTTCTGTCTATTGCCATTATGATGGTTATCCTTCTTTCAATGGCAAAGTTCTCCGTGAATTCTACGATACGAAGGAGAAAGTGACTCAACTGATCAACGGTGGTGATATGTCCTGCACTTGGACAAATGCAGGTTGGAACAATGAAACTCTTCCCGAATCTGGTCCCCTTCACTATACTTCCCGTGGTGAATCTATCGACATGAACGCACCTCGCCTGGATAAAGATATGGAGGAGTTCTTCACTGATAATGAAGAATACTCTTATGTCTTCACTAGTGCAGGTTGGGTTTGCTATAACATGCACCAATTTGAAGACGAAGTAGCACCTGAACCCGTAGAAATCCCTGCTGGTTCTATTAACGATAAGTGAAAATCATGCTTGAATTTGACGACATGGAACTGATGCAACTTCAGTTCTGTATGCAACAAACAAAAGGACAGATGTCAATGGGCGGTGAGATTCGCCGCCATGCATCTATTAGTAAAAAAATTGAAGAGGAAATGCAACGACGTAAAGAAACAAAGGGTTCTTATACTCCAGAAAATGTTAGATTGCAACTGGAAGAAGAACTGCGGGAACTGCTTAAACGCAGGGACAGTTGAATAACTGTCACAGGGGGCGCTGAAATGCCCCTGTATGCCCCTATAATACGTTCACACGACACTTTACTATGGAAGTTCAAGCACACGGCAACAAATACGAAGATTGTGTCATTCGTGAATTAACAGGACTATCCAAAAAAGAGTATGATAAACGAAAAAAGAATGGTTATACTTCTCCAATGGATTTGGTAAAGGGTTTAATAGTTGATTTTAATGGTAGCATCAAGACCGCTGCTGACGGAAATGATATATGCTTTTCCGATGCCCGTAGGATGACGAAGCATACAGAATTTAGAAGTTATATTGGCATTTACACTCAGATTGATGCAAAACATAAACACTTCCACACAGAGTATATTTTTTATTTTACTCCAGACAACATCTGCAAGTTGTGGAAAAACAATGATGTGAAGGTAGTGCATGAATATGCTGAAAAGATTTCATCTATTGATTGGAAAGATAATCCCATGGTATTGGAGTATCGTGAAAAGCATAAAGAATCCTGGTTGCAGGAATTAAACTGGGATGATAGTGCATTGATACGTCTTCGTCCTAAAGTGAATCATGGGGGTGGTAAGAGTGGTCAATCTCGACTTCAGTGTGCTATGAGACTTGACAGTTTGCTTGAATCTGGTATAAACTATGAGAAACGTAGTATTGACTATACTGTAGTTTCTGGTCGTAGGAAGTTTAAGAAGAAATGAGAGCATTTTGTCCACCTAAGAATACTCCTGATAAGGATATTGTAATGACGCCAGAGTATCTGGCGAAAGAGATTATTGAACATTTCAATCCTACTGGGAGGAATCTTGATCCTTGTCGTGGTACAGGTGCTTTCTATGACAACTTCAACACTAATGATAAAGATTGGTGTGAACTTGCAGAGGATAAAGATTTCCTAACATATGATAAGAAAGTAGATTGGATTATCACTAATCCACCATGGTCAAAGATGCGTGATTTTATGCTCCATGGTATGAAAGTTGCAGATAATATTGTGTATCTGACCACGATCAATCATTACACTACAAAGCGTAGAATACGTGAGATGAGAGAGAATAATTTTGCAATAAAAGAGATTTATTGTGTTCCTACACCTACAAAACCATGGCCACAATTAGGTTTCCAACTTGCCGCAGTTCACACTCAGAGAGGGTATAATGGTGGAATAACTATGAGTTACTCTCCATCCATGTGACACCTCATAAACCTGCACACAGGTGCCTCTGAGAGCGCCTATGTGCTCTATAATTACAAAGTAATCAAGGGAACACCCCATGAAAACCTCCTTCGCTGACTACTGCGCCACTCAGGACGCTCGCAACACTCTGCAACTCAAAGTGCGTGAGTGGACTCTGATGCTCTGTGATGCACTGGAGCACAACTACATTGAAGAGGCAATTCGTCGCCAGAACTTCTTCGCTGCTAACGATAGTTCCGACTTCTCTAACAAGCGGATTGAAGAAATCAAGAATGGTGACCACTATAAGTTCACCATTGAAGAAGGTCGTAAGTATCTTAAAATCATGCAAATTGATACCAGCGATGGTCGTGCTGTTCATGCCTTCGTTGATAAGAAGACTGGCGAACTTTACAAGGCAGCATCATACAAAGCACCTGCCAAAGGTGCACGTTTCGATCTGCGTTTGATCCAACAACGTGAATGGGTTCTTGAAAACTGTGATTGGGCAGGAGGTTATCTCTACAAAAACTGATGGAATATACCCGCACCGATCTTATCAACGCATTGTGTGCAGAGTATGATTATCTCTGCCACGATGACTTCAATCCTGATGTAGATCCTACCCTAGATGAGTATATGGATTCACTCCAAGATTATACTTATGAACAGTTGGTAGAGGAAACTTGCACGGATGAAGGTTACACTCTTAAAGAATACATGGACAACTGGTTGTGACTTCAACTCATAAACTTATCTTCGTAGGTTCATTTATCTGGTTTCTTCACTGGGGCACATGTCTAGCATCTATCACTCTGGATACGGTTATTCTAAAGTCCTCTGTGAGGATGTTACCACTTGGTTTCTGAATGAGTTTTTCCCACGTCACAAAATTGACGTTGAGATAGTTCATCGCGGGTTGAAACGTGAACAAGTTGTGGGATACTGTGACGTGGTAGGTAGATCTTATCGCCCACGTCACTTTCTTATTGACCTTCAGACCCACATGGAGGAAGAGTTGTATATAAAAACCCTTTTGCATGAGCTGACCCATCTGAAGCAGTGGGTAGACGGTAGACTGCGCTTCCGTGATGGAAAAATGAGATATTGTCAAGAACCCGTGGAAAACTACGACTATGAGGACCAACCACATGAGATTGAGGCAAGAGAATGGGAAACAATGCTATATGATCGCTATCTAATTGATAAACAAGGTGTGCCAGCCAGCGCACCGTCCACTAATTTTGGGAACCGCTTGCGGGCTCCTGTATAATAACAAGGTATTCAACAGATACCGATGACTTACGAAAACCAAACCCGCTCCGATGCCCACGGCGCTGCACGTTCGGGACAACAACGTGAACAGATGCTCCGTGAGTTCTTTGAAGATAATGGTTTCACATTCATAAAAACCAAGAAAGAATGTGAAATGTATGGTGTTGCTTACGATGGAACTATTCGCCACCCAGTTCCTGAAGAGTATGCAGAATGTGGGTTCAAGTATTTCCTCACTGATGGATATGTGCTTGAACTTGATGCTGTTCTTGAACTGAAAGGTGGTGATAAGAGTGGCACTACTGAAGAGAAAGTGTTCTTCGATCTGGAGAAACTGCGTGATGGTTGTTATGGTTCTTGCACCGTACTTTACATCACTGAAGGTAAGAAAGAAACCGATAAGTGCACCAAGTTGTTCACTCGCAAACTCCTGAAATCCCAGGAGCGTGGTGATATTGCTGAGAACGTGCATGTTCTTCCTTATTCACAACTTACCCAAGAAGTTCTGATGGAGGTTGCAAAGTAATATAATATCTGTTATACTCTTTAAATTCTGCACATCACCATGAAAACTAAGATTCAACCTCTGTTCAAGTGGACTGGTTCTAAACAACGTATGATGCAGCAGTATGCTCCACACTTTTTTCCTGAGCAGAACTTCACACGTTTCGTAGACTTGTTCGCTGGTGGTCTCACAAACTCTCTGTGGGTTTATGAGAACTATCTTGACAAGGAGTTTGTTATCAATGACTGGAATGGTGAGTTGACATTGTTGTATGCAACTCTGGCAGATGATGTTGATGGTGTGGTTGCAGAGTGGCAGAACTGTGTAAACAAGTGGTTGAGTCTTGACAGTGTAGATGATAGAAAGAAATACTATTATGAACTGAGAGAAGTATATTGTCACGACTATATCGGTCGCTCCGATGTATATGTGTGTGCCCTGCTATTGTTCATGTTGCAGGTCAACTTCAACGGTATGTGGAAAGCATACAAAAAGTGTGGTGAGCGTTACTCTACACCACCTGGAACATGTCTACAAAAGCAGGCATTCTTTGACAGGCAAAAAATATACAATGTAGCATCTTTCCTTGAGAAAGCAACTATCTGCAATGGTGACTTTGCATCTATCACACCACGTTCTGGTGACTGGTTGTATGCTGACCCACCATATCGTGATAGTATTGTTCTCTATCAGGGTGGATTTACTGAAGAGGATCAAATACGTCTGGCAAAGTATCTTATAGAGTCTGGATGTATGTTTGCCTACAGCAATAAGCACATCGGTGATAGTTTCTATGAGGATAATTTTGCTGGATGTAACATCCTGGATATGGATGCAAAGTACACAGCAGGGCGAGGAACGTCTACATTAGATGTAACTGAAGTATTGGTTACCAACTACCAACCAGTTGGCAAACCGTCCCACAACGCCTTGGAGGACGCTCTGGCTCCTCTATAATATCTTCATACCAAGAGAGACACCCAATGATCACCAGCAAGCGTATGATGCTTGACGTTATGTCAAAGTGTGACAATGCCGACACCCTGACCCGCATTGAGAAGTTTCAAGTCTTCTGCAATGTCTGCGACAACATGCTGAAGGAAGGTAGAATGACCAAGGCGACTCACAAGCGTTTCACTGAGATCTGGTGACCAGTTGGGGAAGTGGCACAGAACCGCTTCCCTGACCCGCTCCATGCCCTATAATATGTTCATACCAAGGGAGACACCCCATGCAACTGACCAACTCCGCCACCATCGTTGA
>MDTD01008765.1_pt1 | contig 11608 bp, 12 predicted proteins | sample 811221 | NCBI WGS metagenome assembly MDTD01 (sample SAMN05326646, study PRJNA326480) | marine metagenome | isolation source: seawater | place: Pacific Ocean: South West | collected 2011
AAAGGAAACGGAGGCCTGAAGTTCAGCGACAGCCGCTTGCGATTCACCCACAGAATGTTTCGCTAGGCCTAACATCAGACTCACCCACCCTTGCGTCCAGTGGTTGATCGCTGTTGGCCGGGAGTCTAAAACTTCCGTTACACGATTGGTTAACGGAGACAAGCGGCAGGTCACACCCAATAGCTCAGTACGACGACGAATTGATAAACAGACACAACGCACAATTTCCCGCGCGTTGATGGGTGTAAGCATGGCCGGCTGAACTGTCCCACCCTGTTGCAGCACGAGGAAGTTATCCAGTCTGCCACGAAAGATCGTGACTGATTCGGGCGTTTTACCTAACACCATTTGACGAGCGGATGGTCCCCAGGTGACTTTCCGAGTCGATCGGAAACTCTGAGGAAGCACATTGGGCATATAGAGTCGCATCATCCATTGCGGATTATTCGCGAATATACTCAATGCCAAATCGTACTGTTGTAGTGCCTGTCTGGCCTGTCCCATTTGATAGAAACACTCACCCAACATGGCTCGATGACAGATCCCGTCGATCCACTCGCCTTCGGGAGACTTAATACGTGAAGTACGATTGAAGGCAGTGGCAGCAGAACGGAATTCCCCTTCATTGAATTCAGCCATGGCAGCCCAGTAGTCTGCACGAGGATACCCTGAAGAGCCCTGAGCAAAGGCATGTTGAAGAGGTCCCCACGCTAACAGTGTTACAACACATGCCCATACCAACATGGACGACTTACCAGGCATGGTACTGCGATCGCCAATTAATCCACTCATAGGATTGTTCCCCTTGCTGCAAACAAAATCTTTACCGATCGAATTTGACGTCGAAAGATAAAGCAGTTCTAACCACTTCTATTATCGGTGTTTGATGATCCACCGACTAAATAGCATCTATCAATGATAGAAAGTGCAGAGGCATTAATTCCAGTAAATTGCGTAGGTTACCAAACAGGAGGTTCTCCATTTTATCTATTCGACCCATCTACTTAGTGGAATCTAATTCAGTGTGAGGGAGTTCGTATTGCAAACAAAAAAACGAGTTTTAGGACAATTAAGTAAAAGAAGCCATGGCAGGCGGACGATTTGCAATCAAGTCAAAGAAAGAACCAAAGATTCACAACCCGCATTCTCTTGTGAGAATCGTGAAACGAGTTAAGAAGATGTCCAATAAATCAAAACACTTTCTGTATAAGACGTGCACTGTCCTGGCTGTTTTGGGTTTGAGTGTTCTCACCGGATGCCAAAGTCAAATCGGCGGTCAAACATTGCCAAGTCCGCATTATCTAACGGACGACGTTCAGTACTTCGCACCTACAGGCGAGATGAAGCTGCAGCGTGAAGCCGCAGTCATGCAGGAGTATCAGGCTCAAAGAGAATCCGCCGGTAACTAACAAGTCACATCAACTATCCCAAAATCCCCCCCTCCAATTGGGATAGCTGACAGACGATTGAAAACCATCTTCTGATTTCCAGGATCGGAAGATGGTTTTCATCTGCGCATAGAAAAACCGTAGCCGGATGGTTCTTGATTCCCGAGCAACGGTTCGTTGGAATGAGGTTTGATTACGCCAGAATCTCGTGCAGCTGGATATGAAATTTACCCAGCTTGCCTCCGTAGTTTCCCGCTCCGATTCGCACGATATTCTCACCAGCAGCGGCCTGAATCACAGCGACCATTGCATCTGCCACCGCCTGTTCATCAATTCCGTCTACAACGATTTCATAAGCTGCCACTGTGTCGGCGTGCAACTTAGTTTCCACTCGCCCTTTTAACGTTGGACAGTAGGGATCCGAAGTCGACGCCGGCAGTGCTTTGTAGATGGATCCAACTTTGCTTCCGCTACGGGCAACCCCTCCCGGGAACGGCGCAATCGCTCCGGCAGAGGATGCGACTGCCTCAGCCCCTCGTCTTGCTGCGGCTAAAGCAGATGTTTTACAGGTACCCTGCAAGATGACATTCCCCCCGGCAACGCCTGCTCGTACATTGAGCATATCCTGTACCAGAAACTCACCATCCATAACGGGAATTCGCCAGTGACGATCGTCCCCCAGAATTTTTGCTTTTTGAAATCCGTCCCCAAAGAAGCGAATCTGTTTCCCCAAAGCCACTTGCTTATCGCCATCAGGCAGACCGTCATAAACAGCGCTCGACGGGCACGTCATGACACACTGACCGACGCGATTTGGTACAGCTTTTTGTAAACCATCGGTTGAAAATCCAAAAATCAAAACCGCAGCACCGATGCGACCATCGGGAGTTTCCGCTTCGGTCAGATACTGTTCAATACCTGCTTCGGCATCACAGGCGATTACAGACGAACTATATCCGGTCAGTTCCCTCAGTCCGGCATCCAGCCAATATGGATCGGCGGCCGTGATGATTAGTCGGACATACTTCATACCGAATGCTTCGGCAAAGGTATCTTCGATTTCGGTGGTACCGATTTTCACTTACATCTCTCCACAATCGCCTAAGCGAAAAAACTCATCACTGGGGATGGGATTTATATATTTATGATGACTACGACTCTTCAAATTGCCAAGTAGCCGGGGGAACCGACAGTTTGATTCTCCCAACTCCGTTTGACTGGATATAATAGCATTAGTCGACCGTTTCATCAGTGTGAGTTTAGATGTTCCTGCTCGATTAACATTTACCGGAGTCTAGTTAATGACCGAACCGTTTGACCCCTATCGAATTTGGCTGGGAATTCCTGCCGATCAGCAACCTCCCAATCACTATCAGTTATTAGGTGTTGTCGAATTCGAAGCGGATCCGGATGTATTAGAAAACGCAGCCGACCGGCAAATGGCACACATTCGCACTTTTCAGTCCGGAACTCATAGTGAAGACTCACAACGGATCCTCAACGAAATCACACAAGCTAAACTATGCCTGCTGAAACCCGATAGTCGGGCAGCCTATGAAGCCAAACTGAGGTCCCAAAAGCCTGCTTCGGTCAAAGCAACAGGCGAAGTAGCCATTCCGGTTTCGACTGCTCCAGCGGCACATCCGGGAATGGCGCCCATGGTCGCTCCAACCGCTCGTCCTGTCGCAGTCGGCCAGGAACGCGCGATTCCCGTAAGACCAGCCGAACAGGCAATTAAAGTCACCGTGGACGACCCCACGGCGCAGCTGCCGGGAGTCGCCGCTCCCAATGCAAAAACCGTCACGCGGCGAGCTCGTCGGGGACGAGGTAATGCCGGCACACCCTGGTTACTAATTATCGGCGTACTATTCGGAGTCGGTTCGATTATTGCCATTGGGGTCATCATCATGAAAGCCACTGGAGTGGGAGCTGAGTAACAAGCATGAGCAACTATAAAATACTACTTTCAGATGTTGCCTGGCCGGACACACAGATTGAACAACAACTTTGTGATGAAGCTGGTGTCGAGTTGATTGTCGCTACGGACTCCAGTGAAGACACATTAGCTCAACTCGCTGTCGACTGTGACGCGATCCTGACATGCTGGGCAAAAATCACTGCGACGGTTATCCGGGCGGCTGGAGATCGTTGTAAAGTCGTTAGTCGAATGGGCATTGGTCTGGATAACATCGATGTCGATTACTGTACCAGAAATAACATCCCGGTAACGAATGTACCTGATTACTGTTTACAGGAGGTTGCCGAGCATACTCTGGCATGTGTTCTTTCATTAGGCCGTCACATCAACACCTACAATCTGGCAAGCAAGGCTGGAAACTATGACCGCAATGTGAACCCACCACTAAGGCGGCTCAAAGGCCAGACGATTGGGATCATTGGATTGGGCAATATCGGCACTCGAGTTTCAGAGCTTGCAAATGCTCTGGGATTCAATGTCCTCGGTTTCCGGCAAGATATGACAAAGAAAGTCGCAGACGTGCAGCTAGTTCCCTTGGAACAGCTTTTGACCGAAAGCGACTTTGTCACATTACATCTTCCTTTGACCGACACCAATCATCACTTAATCGATGCCGCAGCATTGGCGATGATGAAAAACTCCGCATCCCTGATCAACACGGCTCGTGGTCCGCTGGTCGATCACGCGGCGTTAGCTATTGCATTGGAACAGGGAGAAATTGCCGGAGCGGCGTTGGACGTCCAGGATCCTGAGCCACCGGATCTAAGTACGCCGCCCTATAATGACCCACGCGTGATTGTGACGCCTCATGCTGCGTTTGTTTCGGTCGAGTCATTGATCGAATTACGCCGTAGCTGTATGCAAAACACGCTGGATGTCTTACTGCATGGACAGTCTGCAAACACTGTCAATCTGTAAAAAGCAGTTCCATTTAGTACGATGCCAACTCGCTGACGCTGACGCCAAGCACCTCTGAAATTCGTTGTAGAGTAACCTGATGTGGACGTTGCACCTCACCTCGTTCAATCCGAGCAATCGTCTTGGGTGATATCTCCGGAAAGTCAGAATGTCTCAAATACATTCTCTCCTCATATCTTGTTGAATTCTCGGCTAGCCAGCATCACTCATTGCCCACTACAATTCGGAAGTACCACCTTTATCGCATTATCGGAATGAAAAAATGATTGATCGCCGTCAACTGATTCATGGTTCTGCATTCATGACAGCCATGATGACCACTCCAGGCTTATTTGCCGAAGAACTCGTACGTACAGCAGGCATGACCGAAGGACCTTTTTATCCTGACAAGCTTCCGCTCGACACGGACAACGATTTGTTGCTAATCAATGATTCGATTACACCAGGCGTTGGTCAAATCACTCATCTCAGCGGAAAAATCCTCTGTCCAATAGGACGTCCCATTCGCAACGCCTTTGTGGAAATCTGGCAATGCGATAACAACGGTGCCTACTCACACACTCAATCAGATAATGCCGCCAAGCGAGACGCTAATTTTCAGGGATACGGCCGGTTTCTCACCGACTCCAAAGGGAACTATTACTTTCGAACCATCAAACCCGTCCCCTACCCGGGACGTACACCTCACATCCACATCGCTGTCAGCCTCAACGGGCACCGCGTGTTCACTTCACAAATCCTGATCAAAGACTCTCCACTCAATCAACGTGACGGACCCTGGAGAAACATAAAAGATGTCTCGGCACGTAACAGCGTACTGGCAGCATTTAACCCGATCCAGGGTTCACCATTGAATGAACTCGAAGCTGAATTCAACGTAGTATTAGGGCAAACTGCCGAAGAATATCAGGATGGTAGGATTCGCGGTGGAATCGGCAAACCTCAATGGCGTCGCAGGTAGATACCCCATGCTGGAGTTGATTAAACGTAAACTATTCAAAATCATCTTCTGGATGTTTGTGCTCATTGCCGTGCCGTTCTCCATTCTGATGCTCGTTGGTAGCCAGCGATTTGAGTATCAGGCTGAAGTCAAACTCGAGACAACCGCCGAAGCGATTTTCCCTTACCTGCACGATCCTGACAAAGTGACCCTTTGGCAAAACGGCGTCTTGGAACTCAAAACTGACGGGAATAATTTCAATCGTCCGGGAGACACGGCAACACTTCGACTCCAGGGCACCAGTGGCAAAAACTCAAACCATGCCTTTGGAATGGTGATCAAAGATATTTTTCCGAGCACCCATCTGATTACGGAATCCGAAGCCGACATCTTCAAGTCGCAGTCCACCTGGGAGTTAAAAACATTTGCTGACCACAGCATTGTCCGACACAAGGTCGCCTGCTTTTATAGCGGAGTCGGTCGGTTTCTAGCTCCTTTTATGACTGACGAAGCAGAACGACAAATGCGTGAAGATCTCTGGAAATTAAAAGAAGTCGTTGAAGCAGAACATGGGGATTCATGATTTCCTTAGTCAGTAAAATCACGATCTACCCGCTGAAGTCCTTTGATGGAATCGATCTGGAATTCTGTGACGTGCTTGCATCCGGCGCATTGGAACATGATCGCCAATTGGCTCTGGTGGATTCAAATGGCAAGTACTTTAATGCCAAAAACTACCCTGAAGTTCATCGATTTGAAAGTCAATTTCATCGCGACTGGTTCAGCATGGTCATCAGCCTTCCTACTCAGTCTGCAATGGAATTCTTCGACCTGCGTAGTGACGGTTCAAGACTTGTCGACTGGATAAAACAATTCCATCCGCAGGTGAGTGAGTTAGAAGAAAACACTCTGGCCGGCCTACCGGATGACCGCGACGCTAATGGGCCCACCATCATTAGTAGCTCCACGCTGGAAGTCGTTGCCTCCTGGTTTGATGACATGACGATTCACGATCTACGCCGAAGACTACGGCCAAATATCGAAGTCGACGGCGTACCGGCGTTCTGGGAAGACCGATTATTCGACAATCAACTCCCTTTTTCCATTGGGAATGTGCAATTCAACGGCACCAATCCCTGCCAACGTTGTGTCGTACCAACACGCTGTCCTGATTCCGGAGAGGTTCTGCCAGACTTCACTGCAATCATCCGGGAAAACCGTCTTAAACACTTTCCAGAATGGAGCGATTCCAGCCGATTTGACCACTATTACAAACTGGCGACTAACACTAAACTCGCTGACAATTGTATGGGTGGAAACATCAGTCTGGGAGACGAAGTCGTACTGGCAAGCAATTAGTCTTCACAAGTTGACAATCTATACAGCCAGAGGTTTATCCACGTATAATAGACGCAACGACCAATATACCAGCCCCACGGAAATGAACTTGAAATGCTTAGACTAGGTGAATTCAAAAGTCGAAGTTGTGACGGCGTCTCCAGACGTGCGTTTGTACAGGCTGGAGCTGCACTGCCGTTGACAGCGATGCTGACCAAACAACAAATAGCTAAAGCAGCAGCACAAGCCCGAGCCAAGTCGATTGTTTTTGTCTGGCTTTGGGGCGCTCCAAGTCACCTCGACACTTTTGATCCCAAACCGGATGCGCCACTGAATTTCCGTGGACCTTTTGGAACTATCCCAACTACGTTACCAGGGGTTCGGTTCACCGAATTGGTACCGAAGCTTGCAGCAAGAACCGATAAATTCGCCTTAGTTCGCAGTAACATCACCCATGACGGCGGTCACCCCGGAGCAGGCACGTTTGGTTACACCGGAGCTCGGGAAGGTCGAGGAATTACGATTCAGCCCAGCTGGGGTTCGATCGTTTCTCGACATCACGGAGCAGGCGAGGGGCTTCCACCCTACGTCATGCTTTCGCGCGGCATCCCGCGTGACGTGGTTAAAACTATTGATGGTTATGGCGGAGGTGATTGGGGGAAAGCCTATGATCCGTTCCTGATCCAGTGCGATGAAATGGGAACCATTGATATTCCCGCATTGAAACTTGTCGACGGAGTAACTCCTGACCGGATTGCTCATCGCCGTAATCTGCAGGACCAGCTGGATAAAATCAAACGTAACGTCACGGCAGATTCCTTCGATGCCTGGGACAGCAAAGCGAAACAAGCCTTCACCTTGCTCACTAACAAGCAGGCCTTGGAGTCTTTAGACCTGACACGTGAATCCACATCACTGCGTGAAAACTATGGCCAGTCATCCTTCGGTCAAAGCCTGATACTGGCTCGGCGACTCGTCGAAGCCGAGGTGCCGTTTATAAACGTCAGCTGGAGTGAATATGTTGAGGCCTTCAGTCCCAATACTGACTTTGGCTGGGACACGCATGTGAAAAACTTCGACTTACTGCCGAATCGCCATTGCCCAACACTCGATAATGCCATGTCCGCATTCCTCGACGACATGTACGACCGGGGATTAATGGATTCCACACTCGTCGTTTGCATGGGTGAATTCGGCCGCACACCAAGAATTAATAACCGCGCGTCCCGGGACCATTGGCAACACAACTATTTCTCCATTTGGGCCGGTGCCGGAGTGAAGCCGGGACAGGTCGTAGGTGCCAGCGATGCCAAAGGGGAACGCCCGGTGACACGGGGTATTGAACCAACCGGAGTCGGAGTTACCATGCTCGACTGCATGGGAATCGATAGTATTGCCCGAGCAGAACTGAATGTACTTCCGGAAGGAGAGTTCATTCATGAACTGTTCTAAGTTGATTCATCAATTCGGTTTGCTCTTAGGATTCATTGGCATCAGCTTTTGCCAGCAGACTTTTTCTGCCGAGCCTGTGCGTCTTACCGATGACGGCAAGATGAAACAGGATTTGGTTTTCACGTATGACACTCAGGAATTAATCTACTCCGTCCTGAAAACGCCTCTGCTGATAAAACTACAACGACTCAACGTCGAATCCGGCGCGGTCGAAGATTTTCATACAAGTGCCAACACGAATGAAATCTACGTCGATTTTGCGAAAGACATGAAGCATTATGCTTACATTCGCAACGACGGAAACCTGCATACGGCACTTCAGGTTCAGGACGTTGATAACGGACAACTCTACAATCTGAACCCTGGAGGAGGATTTGCTTGCGTGCGAGCTTTAACGATCAGTCCTGATGGACAGAACGTCGTCTATTCCTTTCCGGAATCCAACGGCTCCCAACAACTCTGGCAAACCGACAACAAACTGGAAAACAAAAAAGAATTAACCAAATCGGATTTCATCGACGCCTACCCCCGGTACTCCCCAATCGGAAACGTGATTGCTTTTACTTCGACCCGAAGTGGCAACTTCGATATCTTCCGTATGTCTGCTGACGGGACAGGTATTTTTCAATTAACGGATAACCCCGGCATCGATACACGTCCTTCCTTTTCACCTGATGGATCGAAAATCGTTTATACCAGTCTGAGGCAGGGCAACTATGAGCTCTTCATCATGAATGCCGACGGTTCAAACCAAAAGCAAATCACCAACAACCCCGGGAAAGACGACTTTGCCTGCTGGCATCCGGATGGGAAACGTATCTTTTACGTCGGTGATGTCAAAGGTAAGAAGGATATCTATAGTATCTCCGTCGAAGAGTTGCTGGACTGATCTGCTAAGCCGCTTACCCGTGATTTTTCAAAGCCGTCAGTAAATTCCTCAACGAATACAGACTGTTGCTGAGCAAGTTTCCATTTTGTGTTTCATGAGAAAAGCAATGTTGTCCCAGCCAGACCCAAGTTTAACAATTGAGGACACCGTCAACTCAGGAAACTGGGAAGCGATGAGTTGACTTGCCAATTCAGCTGAAACTTCGAACTGCGCATCCCAGGGCTGATTCATCCGTTTCTCTCAGGGTCTACCTCAGTGTTATTGGATGTTAGCATTGAGTGGCTGAGACGGTGGCGAGGCAACATTGACTGCCGGAGCATTCGGAGTGGGTGGCAGTCCTCCTGCTTTGATTACAACTCCATCTTTCAGTACTTCCAATGCCAGGACGCTATCCCGTGCATCATAGGTGACCTGCGCTGTAATGGTTGGGAAATTAGCCTCCGATTCAATCGGATAGGTTAAGACTTCAGAAATCCCACCAGTGAGTACAAAAGCTGCACCATATCCGGCAGCTCTTAAATAATTCAGCTCTTTGTGCATTCCCTGCTTAAAGACAAATACATCGACTCGTTGTCCATTCCGATATTCTGTCATGACAGGTGTTCCTACTTCAGAAATCAACTGAAGCCGAGAAGTACCGGACTGAAACACGTTAAGGTTTTTCCGGTCCGGAGCCTTCATCGCTCGGTCTACCGAGCAACCTGTAATTGCCGCAGCTAATAGTAATAAAAAAACGGTCTGCTTGGTACTCATGACTCGGAATCGGCAAGGGAATGGGGATCGTTTTAATTGCCGGAATTGTAAGAAATTCACGATCTTTGCCGTAATACCAGTTGAGTATTAGAGAAGAAGCGACCGCTCATTTCAGCTATACTGAACGGGAACTAACTCAGGGGAGAATGACTAACTATGTTGCGACGATCATTGCTAGTAATGGCATTGGTAACGATAGTACTCCAGCCTCATCTGGAGGCCGATGAGGTCGATTACACCACTCAAATCAAGCCATTGTTAATACAGCACTGTGGAGATTGCCACGGTCAGGATCTGCAGGAAGGTGGATTTCGAGTCGATACTGGCGGGTTAGTAATACGTGGTGGCGACCGTGGCCTGGCGGTGACTGATCAAAAACCTGAAGCGAGTTTGTTAATCAAGGTACTCAAGGGCGAAGGTGAAATCCCTCAGATGCCCCTCGATTTAGACCCTCTCACCCCGGAACAGATACAACTCATCAGCAACTGGGTTGCTCAGGGAGCAAAACTTTCAGACGCCGAAGCTTCGACAGACCTTGCACGACGCAAAAGCGATCACTGGGCTTTCCAACCGATTACGCGTCCGATCGTCCCGACCTTTGACAACAATCAGTGGATCAATAACGGGATCGATGCCTTCGTCCTAAAAAGGCTCGTTCAGGAAGGGCTAACACCTGCCTATCGAGCAGACAAGACGACGCTCATTCGCCGAGTGTATCTGGATATGTTGGGAATCCCTCCGACTCCTGAGCAAATCACCGCTTTCCAAAACAATGACGCTCCCAATGCCTACGAACAGCTTGTTGAAGAAGTGCTCTCGTCACCTCGCTATGGCGAGCGTTGGGGCCGACACTGGCTCGACCTGGCTCGTTATGCTGACTCCAATGGCTTTACCATTGACGGGCCACGAGAGATCTGGAAATACCGTGACTGGGTTATTAGTGCCCTTAACTCGGACATGCCGTTCGACCAATTCACTCACGAACAGATGGCCGGTGACCTGATTGGTAATGCCACCAATGACCAATTGATTGCAACCGGGTTCCATCGTAACACCCTGATTAATCAGGAAGGTGGGACAAGTGACGAGCAGTTTCGAGTGGAAGCGGTGGTGGATCGAGTGAATACCACGGGAGCCGTTTACTTAGGATTAACGGTCGGCTGCGCTCAATGTCACCAACATAAATACGACCCCATTTCACAACGGGATTTTTACCAACTCTACGCGATCTTCAATAACACTACAGACAACAATGATGCTAGTGGTTCAGGTCCGAAGATCAGCGTCCCTTCCGTAAGACAACTCGAACAACGTGAGCAGCTAACGGCTGAATTGAAAGCCGCGGAACTACCGCTGGCTGAACATGATGCGGCGTTTATGGCCGGCTTCGATGACTGGAAAGCAAAGCTCCTCTCAACCGCGGAAGTGAAATGGCAACGACTCGCTCCCGCTGAATGGACAACCGATAAAGGGGCAGTACTGAACAAGATCGAAGACGATCAGTTACTTGTCGACTTTAGCGTTCCGGCAAATGACACATACATTGTGCATTACGATCTCGACATTGATCAGCTGACGGCCATTCGGCTGGAAGCCAATACTCATGAAAGTCTTCCCGAATCCGGCCCCGGAAGAGCCGCCAATGGGAATTTTGTGTTAAGCGAGTTCAATGCTTTTCTCACACCGGCAACTGATGAAAAGACTGAAATTAGCTTAGACCGAGCGATCGCTGACCATTCGCAAAGTGGTTACCCCGTCTATCATTCGATCGACAGCAAGGACAACACCGGCTGGGCTATCAACGTCAAAACCGGCTCACTCAACGTCGACCGGCAAGCCATTTTCCTGCCCGGTAAACCGGTCAGGATAGATGGAAAGACTCGCTTGACCGTTACCATGTTCCATAACAACACGGCGCCGAATTACCTCGTCGGTTGCTTCAGTTTAAGCGT
>MDTD01123931.1_pt1 | contig 11608 bp, 11 predicted proteins | sample 811221 | NCBI WGS metagenome assembly MDTD01 (sample SAMN05326646, study PRJNA326480) | marine metagenome | isolation source: seawater | place: Pacific Ocean: South West | collected 2011
TCCCATCCCGAACTCGGTCGTTAAACCCTTTAGCGCCGATGGTACTACGTCTTAAGGCGTGGAAGAGTAGGACATTGCCAGACTTTGTATAAGCCTAAAGTTCTTCATGAATTCATATTTTTGTTTCCATCGAAAACTTAACCCTGTAGTATAGCTATTATATCATTGCCATAATAAATACGGATTTAACAATCATGAATTTCTCAAATAACTCAATTTTGGTTGATGTTTATTTCAACAATATCTCAAAATTACTAAGCTCCATACTGCTTGTAGTTGTAGGCTCTATATTGCTAACCATTTCAGCAAAGATCAGCGTTCCATTCTATCCAGTTCCAATGACACTGCAAACCCTAATTGTTTTATTCATTGGACTTACGTATGGTCGCATATTAGCACCGATGGCCGTATCTCTATATTTATTTCAAGGTATGATTGGACTCCCAGTCTTCGCAAGTGGAGGAGGCCTTGCATATCTACTCGGACCAACTGGCGGCTACTTAATAGGATTTCTTGCATCTGCAATCATTCTATCTCAGTTATCCAATATAGGTTGGAATAGGAATTATATTTCTACCTTCGTCTCACTAATTGTTGGTACATTAGTTATATTTTCATGTGGGCTTTTGCAACTATCTGTTGTATTGGGCAAGTCCATCTTAGACAGTGCAATACTAGGACTGGTACCGTTTATTTACGGGGAGATTTTTAAGATATTAATCTTACTCGTTTTAGTTCCATACATTTCAAAAAAAAGTATTTGATGTAAGCATGAGATAGTTTATGCAGAAAGCAAAAATTGCACCATCAATATTATCGGCAGATTTTTCAAATCTTGAGAGTGAAGTTAGAGCCGTTGAGAAAGCAGGGGCAAATATGCTCCACATTGATGTTATGGATGGGCATTTTGTAGATAATATTACTTTTGGGCCGAGCCTCGTTCGATCAATTCGTAATAAAACAACACTTCCATTTGATGTACATCTCATGATCGATCCGGTCCAGATGTACATCAAGGATTTTGCAGAGGCTGGTGCAGATATCATAAGTATCCATTTAGAAATAAAAGATGATTTATTTAAGGCAATTGAATTGATTCACTCATTGGGCAAAAAAGCCGGTATAGCCGTAAATCCTGACACTGAAACTAATAAAATTTTACCTTACATTGATATAATTGACCAAATTATTATCATGTCAGTTTATCCTGGCTTTGCAGGACAATCTTTTATAGAAGGGACAATAAGTAGAGTCAAAGAGATTAAGGATCTGATCCGTGGAAGAGAAATCGATATCGAGGTTGACGGTGGTGTTAGTCCGTTATGTTCTCAAGATTGTATTGATGCGGGATGCGATATACTTGTTGCCGGATCTTCCATTTTCAACACAGACAGTTACGAGCTTAGCATTAAAGAAATAATAGGTTTCTAGTGTCAGTACAAATCAATTTTATAATCTTGCGGGGCTAATTCCCGGCATACTTTGCCATCCTTGATTAATAGGAAATTACTCACAAAATCAATCGCCTCGGCAGGAGTATGGATTGACATAAGAATCGTAATATTTTTATCTTTCCTAATTTGCTTAATGAGTTCCAACATTTCAACTCTTAAATTTGGATCTAGCTGACTGAATGGCTCATCCAAGAGCAGGATTTTCTTATCAGACGACATAATTCTCCCAAGGGCAACCCTCTGCCTTTCTCCACCTGATAATTTTCCAATGCTCGAATGAGTCTTGCTACCAAGATTTAAATACTCAATTATCTCAGAGATTTTTTTTATTTCAATATCACTAAGTTTTAGGTTTGGTCTTATTGCAAGCGCAATATTTTGATAAACACTGAGATGTGGGAATAAATTATTTTCTTGAAATAAAGAAGAAACTGGTCTACGTGATGGAGGGTATTTTTTCATTTCAATATTATCAATAAGCAGAGAGCCAGAATCTGGATATATAAAACCTGCGATTAGATTTAAAAGAGTTGATTTTCCAGCACCGCTTTTACCAATAATGCCAACCCACTTATCCCTATTTATTTGAACAGTGAAGTCAGTCTTAAAGTTATCCAGTTCTATTGATAAGCTGTCTAAATTAATCATCTTTCCCCCCGAGTAAATATTCAGAAATAAAAATTATTGATAGCACAAGCGCTAATAAAATAAATATTCCAGCGGAGGCATTATCCATTCTGTAGGAGCCCATGCTTTGATATATATATAACGGTAGGGTCCTAATTTCAGTTGACCCAAATAATGAAATTAGACCAAGGTCACCCATTGAAAGTGTTGCTGCTACTGCAAATGCCGTTGCTAATGCTCCCCTTAATATTGGCAACTCATACCTCAGGAGTCTTGTGGTACCCTGTATATTATGAGCATTAAACAGCTTATCGTACATGTATGACACCCTCAGATATTCTGGACCGATTATTCTCAAAGTAAAAGGTATTACAGTTAAAGAGTTTATAGCAACAATAATATATGGGGCAATTTCTTGTACATTATATACATTTCTTAAGGATAAAAATATGCCAGTTCCAAGTAATATTGGAGGCAGAATTAAAATCAGATTACCCGATAGTTCAAGTAAGTTCGCTAACCATTTCATTTGGTGCGTTATAACTAATTTCCTTATTGTTATTAGGAGCATCATTGAAATTATTATTGCAACTATGCCTGAAGATAAACCTAAAACGAGTGTCCAATAAATTGAATTGTGCAATCCCTGATTTGCAAAGATATTTTCATAGCTAATCGCCGTTATGCAAGACACTATTAGTGCGAAAATAGGAAGCAGAAATATGAACAAAGCAACGATTAGCATTATGGAGTCTATAACAATAGCCTTCTTAGTTATTATGCTTGGATTTTTAAGCTTGAGTTTAGTGTAGGGCTCAATTTTAAAACTCTTCGTAAAACTAAGAATTATAAGAACAATGCAGCTGGCAATAATCATCTGGATAATTCCCAGTGATACTGCTCGATTAATATTGAATTCAATCTTCAAGGCATAATATAGTGCGACCTCAATTATAGAATATTTTGGACCACCTCCTAAAATAAGTACAACTACAAAGCTTGTAAAACAAAGAGAGAATATGATTGCCGAAGTTACGAATAAATTATATCTAATTGCTGGCCACTCAATCACAGTGAACGTATTCCAACGACTAAAATTATTCTGGATTGTTACTCTCAAGAGTTCATCGGGAATAGTGTTAAGAGAGAAAAGAATGATACGTGTTGCAAATGGCACATTAAAGAATATATGTGCTATCAATATCCCGTTCATACCATATATATATTCGAGCTTTTCGTAGCCAAATAGAACTGATATGTCTGAAAACCAACCTGAAACACCATGAAGTTTTATTATGGCGAAAACACCAATTATCACTGGTAAAACGAATGATAGCCAAGCAAGTGAAAGAGCAAACCTTATTATTCGATATTCTAGATATTTTCTTACCGTTAGAGCGAGGGGCAGAGCAATAATCATACTCAACAGAGCTGATAGGAGAGATTGATAAATTGTGAATGAGATTATTCTTTGGATATAATCATCATTAATTATCTTGCGAATAAGTTGAAAATTAGCATATTCGAATATACCAGAGACCGAGGTTATAATTAATGATAAGACCAAAGCTGAAGCAATCAGCCCAGGTAAAAGCCACCGGTATTTTTCTATGTGAAACAAGCTTTATAACTCTTATTTACTTGCTCAAGCTTTCTTCCCATTCCCTAATCCATTTCTCATTATTTAGATACACATCTTCAGACTTGATCCGCAAGGGGTTTTCAACATTAACTAATTGCTCAAATGCGCCAGATAATTTTACATCGTCAAGAACAGGGTACATCCACTGGGTCTCTGGGATTATATCTTGAGCATCTTCTGATATTAAAAAAGATAGAAATTTATTTGCAAGCTCATCATTGCCGTTATTGGCGAGTTTTGCTGCAACCTCAATTTGCTCGTAATGACCCTCAGTGAATTTTGCAGCCCTATAAGTATTATCATTTTCATATGTTATATGATAAGCCGGAGAGGTGGTGTAACTTAAGACCATATCCGCTTCTCCTTCCAAAAAAAGACCATAGGCTTCACTCCACCCAGGGGTAACCGTCAAAATATTTGTATTTAGTCTTTCCCACACTCGCGCTGAGTCATCCCCATATATTTTTTTTATCCACAGAAGCAGACCAAGTCCCGGTGTTGAGGTTCTTGGATCCTGAATTATTATACTAATATTACTCTCTAATAACTCATTAAAATTAGACGGTGGTTTTACCATATTTGAAGAATTATAAATAAAAGAAAAATAACCAAAATCGTAAGGTACAAATACATCATCTGAAAACCTATCACTAATATTTAGATTTTCTAGGTCAAGTGAATGATTATCAAACAGTCCAGTCGTTTTTGCCTTATGTATGAGATTCGTATCAAGCCCTAATACAATGTCGGCATTTGTATTTTTTCCTTCATACATTACCCTAGTAAGTATTTCAACTCCATCTGATAGACCCACAAATTCAAGCTCACACTCACAGAATGCCTCAAATTTCTGCTCTAGAGCAGGTCCCGGACCCCATTCAGCAACAAACGAATCATAAGTGTAAACTACCAGTTTATTGGTTTCAGATTGTGCAGGTAGTAGTGATAGATATATTATTAAAAGTGTTTTTGATAGTAGTTTCATTTTTGTCCCTTCTTTTTTTATTTTCGGGACTGAAATTAAAATTAACTCAATCCCTACGCCGGTATTATCCGTATCAGGTTCATCGGGTTAGCTTGATAGCTTCTCAGTTAAAACACCCCGTTGAGTAAATACAATTATAAATATTTTTTTGCGTTTGTCTATTTTTTGCCATCTAATTTAATTTAACAAGTAAAATAGTAGTGTATATTGTGTAGTTATGGATTTATTTTTTATTGTTTGTTTCTTTGCTGGGCTATTGAGTTTTCTGTCACCTTGCGTTTTACCAATAGTACCGTCATACCTATGTTTTCTTGCAGGTTCATCCCTAACGGAAATTCGTGACCCTGAAAGTCTCTATAACCGAAGAGCCTTGGTTCTAAGGTCTATTTTCTTTGTCATTGGTTTTTCTTTGATATTCATTGGATTAGGTGCATCTGCGACGCTACTTCGACCAATCCTAAATTTCAATTTTGAAATTTTTGATCAAAATATAAATTTACGGAAAATTGCAGGTCTCTTAATAATCATTTTCGGTCTTCATCTGATTGGTGTGTATAAATTTAAAATTTTAAATAAGCAACTTAGTCTGAATATACAAATAAAAAGAAAAGGTATTCCTATATCATTTATTATGGGAATTGCTTTTGCTTTTGGGTGGACGCCATGCATAGGTCCAATTCTTGCGACTATACTGACACTGGCTTCAGCTGAGGAAACGATCTACAGAGGGATTACTTTGCTTACATTCTATTCTCTCGGATTAGGTGTTCCATTTATTTTGAGTAGTTTTTTAATAGATAGAGTGATTCAATTAATTAAAAATTTCGGACCAATGTATAATTACATAGAAACTGCTATGGGTATAGTTCTCTTATTTACCGGGCTGGCTTTTATTTTTGGCTGGATTGAAGAAGGGGCCTTTTTCTTATTGGAGAATTTCAGTTTTTTGGCGAATTTTGGTATTTAGCACTCAAATTTTCATATATGCATAATATGAGTCGTGGTACAATTCTATTTCATACAAGATAGACAACTTGTAAATGAAATAATCTGTCATATATTTCATATATAGTATGTACTGAGGTGAACCTTTTGATATTTAAAACAATGCCTAAATTCATTATTTAGATCACATGATTTTATAAAAAAAACCTGAAGTCCATATTTATAAAAAATAAAACGTGAGTATATATGAAAAGCACCTATACCCATCCTAAGAGAAAAACAAAAGTAGTATTTGTCCAACTTGGCTCGCCCTCAGCTCCTACGACTAGCGCATTGAGAAAATATCTTCGAGATTTTCTGGGTGATCCAAGGGTTATTGACATAAATCCTTGGATATGGAAGCTAATCCTTAATTTTTTTGTATTACCTTTTCGGCCTCAAAAATCCGCTAAATTATACAAGCGAATATGGGATGGCGAGAGCTTCCCATTAATCACAAACACACGAGATTTTACAAAGCATGTAAGCGAGGAGTTAGCCAAGATTGATCCTCAGGGTTACGTGGAAGTAAACCATGCATTTCTATTATCGCCTCCATATGTTAATGAAGTCTATGATAGTTGGGAGAATGATCTAAAAAAAGGTATCGGAGCCACGAAGCTTCTCGTAATTCCAATGTTTCCTCAATATTCCGAAAGCACGATAGCTTCAGGTATTGATGCCCTGGCTAAAGAGCTATCAAAAAGGGTAAAGATACCAACCTTTGAAGTAATTACAAATTTTCATCGAACCCATGCATTCATCGACAATTCAGTTAGTCAAGTTGATAAGAAGTTAATAGAACTAAAAAAACAAGGTAAAAAAATTGATAATCTAATTATAACTTTTCACGGAATGCAAAAAAGGCGTATCGTAAACAAAGGTGATGACTATTATAGGCATTGCTACGAGACTTTCTGCCTCATAACAAGTAGGTTGAAAAATATCAATCCAAAAAAATGCAAGATGAGTTTTCAAAGCCGCTTCGGATCGGAAGAGTGGATTACACCCTATACTGAAAATGTAGTCGAAGAACTCATATCAAAAGGAAGCAAAGAAATTGTTATTTACTCCCCTAGTTTCGTTGCGGATTGCCTAGAGACAACCGATGAGCTTGGATACGAACTAGTCAATGATGCAAAAGAATGGGGTGGGAACATCTATCCAGTAGAGTGCTTGAATACCAATAAAAACTGGTGCAAGGATTTTGCAAAATATACACTCACTCAAGCAGAGGGTTCAGCGCAAGCAAAAGAGGATATTGAATATCAGCTTGAAGAAAAATACTATAGAAAGATGCCTACGCAAATTATGAATAAGGTTTAATTTTTAAATTGTCGTTTTGCCGTTAGATGGCGGATATGTGTAGCAGATCGTGCAAATGTACTATACCTATTGGAATCTTTCCATCTACAATAAAAAGACAAGTAATTTTTTTATCATTCATGATTGCAATTGCATCTGATACCAAGAGATCACCAGATATTGTAATAGGGTCTTTCGTCATAATACTCTTAGCAGTTTTCTCCAGTATATTTCCGGACAAGAATCTTCGTAGATCACCATCTGTGATTATACCAATAAGGTTACCTGAGCTATCAGTCAGCCCTACGCAACCAAAACGTTTTTGTGTCATAATTAGAAGTGCATCATTAATCTGGATATTTTGATTCGCTAGGGGGATTTCATCTTCCGTATGCATCACATCCTCGATTGATGACAGCTTTGCTCCAATTTTTCCAGACGGATGCAATGATTTAAAGTCAGATTGAGTAATGCCTCTCTCTGTCATAAGGGTGATTGCGATTATATCACCAATCACAAGTTGCATCGTTGTGGAAGTTGTTGGCGCTAATTCATGAGGGCAAGCTTCCCTAAAATTGGGTAATACGATAGGAATATCAGACTGCTTTGAAATAAGGCTATCTCTATTTGCTGTTATGGATATTATTTTTATATTATTTCTTTTTGCAAACTTGATGATATTCCGAAGTTCTATTGTTTCCCCAGAGTTTGATATGAGAAATAGTAAATCACTCTCTTTTAATAAACCTAAGTCACCATGACTTGCTTCAGTGCCATGCAGGAAAATTGATGGCGTTCCGGTGGATGTTAGAGTGGCTGCAATCTTATTTGCGATCATTCCACTTTTTCCAATACCAGAAAGCACGACATTACCATCTATTTTTTCAATCAGACTTACGGATTCTATGAGTTTTTCACCAAGTCCATTTGATAATTCGTCGAATATGGAGGTTAGTCCTGATAGTTCTTTATGGGCAATTTCTTGCATTATTTTTAATCTCTTATTTTGCATAATCTTATTTACCACATATTAGACCGACGAGAGCAATACTGAATTTCCTAAAAATATACGCCCGCTCTTTTTCGTCTACATTTTTTTTAAATATGGATTATTTTATATATTTTTCTACTAAATAATAGATAAAAATTCTTAGGGTTATTTTGATCATTAATTAATAATCATTAGAGATCATTTGCTCATTAAAATTAATCCGAATGTAAATATTTGAAAAGCGTTTTGCAAAGTGATACTCTGAAGTGAAATTGGACTTGATATAGTTCAAATCTTTTATGTGGAATAAAGTATTGAGGATTTAATGTTACTTAGAAATATCCCAGGGGTGGCTCTAGCATTATTAATTGCGTATGTTGGCGCAAAATCCAGCTATTTTATCGGCGTAAATTTACTTGGCTTCTCGAAGAGCCCCATATCATCAATCATGCTAGCAATAATATTTGGTATTTTAATTGCAAATATAATTAATTTACCAAAATACTTTGAAGAAGGCTTTAAATTCTCTATCAAATATATATTAAGGTTTGGAATAATATTATTAGGTATCCGCTTAGGCCTATTAGATATTCTAAAAATTGGAATAATTGGGTTACCAGTTATTGCTTTATGTATAATTTCGGCTCTGCTAATTGCAAATTATTTATCAAAATCACTCAATATTTCAACGAAAATGGGTTCTTTGATTGCAGTTGGAACTGGTATTTGCGGTGCAAGTGCAATAGTTGCAACAGCACCCGCAATTGAAGCAAAAAAAGAAGAGGTAACTTATGCAATCGGTGTTATAACCGTTTTCGGGATCATTGCAATGCTAGGCTATCCATTTCTAGCACATTTTATTTTTGATGGGGACGAATTATTCATTGGGCTATTTTTAGGAACTTCAATTCACGAAACGGCCCAAGTTGCAGGATCTGGGCTGATTTATTCGACCCAGTTTGACTCACCTAAAACGCTGGATATTGCAACCGTAACAAAACTTGTAAGAAATACGTGTATGGTCATCGTGATACCGGTTGTAAGCTATATATATTACCGAGATCAAAAAGATAAATTAGAAGCCAATAAAACATCAATTTTAAATATATTTCCTTTCTTTATATTTGGATTTATCGCTATGGGGATAATTAGAACAATTGGGGATTACGGGATCGAAAATACTAGTTACGCTTTTATGATTTTTGAAGTATCAGTATGGGAGCAGTTGATACATTTTATTAAAAGTTCTGCGGAATATCTGCTTGCAATTGCAATGGCTGCCGTTGGTTTGAGTACAAATATATCATCATTAAGGAGCCTTGGTCTAAAACCACTTTATGTTGGGCTGATAACAGCTTTAAGCGTTGGCGTATTTAGCATTGCATCAATTTATTGTATAAATACCTTAGGAATAACAATTTAAGCTTTAACTCAGTCGTAATGTATATTCATATAATTTAAATTTTTAAAATGGGAGAAAAATGCGTTTAATAACATATAAGAATAAAGGGGACAACGCTGCTTATGTCGGTGTTTTGGTTAATGGAGATATTGAGATAGTATCACTTTCTGATAATGGCTTTCCATCAGATATGAACGAAATTGTAAAATTAGGAAGTAGCGGATTGACTCAGATTAGTGAATTACTTGATACCGATCCGCAAACACTCTCAATCGCCGAGGTGGATCTCTTGGCGCCAATACCAAGACCGCTTCGAAATATAATGTGTGTTGGTAAAAACTATCATGATCATGCAAAAGAATTCTATGGATCTGGGTTTGACTCAAGTGGAAAAAAAGCTATTGCTGATTTTCCGGTCATTTTCACAAAAGCAACATCATCGGTCATTGCAACAGGAGATGAAATAATTCTGGCAAATGATTATACAAACACAACAGACTATGAGGGAGAGTTGGGTTTAGTGCTATCAAAAGGTGGAAAAAATATTAAGGCAGAAGATGCTTATGATCATATTTATGGATACACCATTATCAACGATGTCTCAGCAAGAAATATACAGAAACAGCATGAGCAATGGTTCATAGGTAAAAGTCCCGATACATACTGCCCTATGGGTCCTGCAATAGTCACCTCAGACGAAATCGGTGACGTAACAAAATTAAAATTGATGACCAAAGTTAATGGAGATGTTAGGCAAGACTCAATCGTTGAAAGATTGATATTTGATATTCCAACCCTAATATCAACAATTTCAAAAACCATGACTCTAGAGATTTGTGATGTTATTGCTACTGGAACGCCAGCAGGTGTTGGTATTGGATTTGAGCCACCAATTTACCTAAAGACAGGGGATCGTATAGAAGTTACAATTGATAAGATTGGTAAATTAGAAAATATCGTAAGATAGGGTATTTTTCAAAAAAATAACTAATAAACAGTATCTTATATTTTTTTTAATTTCCATATTTTATCTATTGTATTTGCTCGATGATATTGTTCTGGGTAAAGCATAGATATGATAATCTGAGCTAATTTGAGACATTGATCGCGATTTTTTGGTCTTTCAAATAGGTTGTTAAGCAAGCTTGGTTGCATATCCCTACTCATGATCTTATTCATTGAAGTTTTTGGTTCCTCGATGGTCACGAATTTAGGAAATTTTGATCCTTTAACTTCGGCGCTCCAAATTTCAGCGGAAGCTAGTTCTTTCGTATCATTTTTAATGTGTATAACAATATGATCCGTATTTTTGCCTTTTGATTCCCAAACTTTTCTGCATACGTCAAGAATAATTAATTTTTCATTTTGAGAGTATTTCTCTTTTCTGCCCGAACCTGCTCTTTTTCCGCCTGATGCCATAGATGTTCTCTAAACTAATTTTCGTAATGTTAATAATTATATTAAACATCTTAAGTAAGCCTTAATGATGTTCGTTGAAACTTATGGGCGTTGAAATTTAGAAGAATATCTTGTACCAATTCATAAAGAGTTTTAAAATATTAAAACTATGGGCGCGTAGCTCAGTGGGAGAGCACTACGTTGACATCGTAGGGGTCACAAGTTCAATCCTTGTCGCGCCCACCAATATGAAATGTATAAAATGAAAGAACGCGAAGTTATAGAATATTTTGATTTTTTACAATCACTTGCTGATGCTGCAGCAAAAATTACCTTAGCCAATTTTAGACAAAAAGTGCAGATTGACAATAAGAATGTACAATCAAATAAATTGGACCCAGTGACGCTAGCTGATCAACAAGCAGAGAAAGTTATTCGCGAGCTTATATCAGATAGGTATCCTGAACATACAATCATTGGTGAAGAGTTTGATACAATCGAAGGTGATCCAAATTACCGATGGTTTATTGATCCCATAGATGGTACAAAATCATATATATCAGGAATTCCTCTCTGGGGAACCCTCATTGGTCTTGAAGTTAATGATATTCCCGAATTGGGAATAATCGATCTTCCATCAACAAAAGAGAGATATCTGGGATCAAATTCACTAAAAAGAGCAATACGGATTACAGATGGTGTAACCGAGAATGTGTTAACCTCAAATCAAAAAGAGTTAATTAATTTGAAGTTTGGTTACACCTCGGAAGAGATGTTCGATGATCGGAGGTCAAGAGAGATATTAGACAAAGTGAATGAA
>MDTD01073821.1_pt1 | contig 11607 bp, 8 predicted proteins | sample 811221 | NCBI WGS metagenome assembly MDTD01 (sample SAMN05326646, study PRJNA326480) | marine metagenome | isolation source: seawater | place: Pacific Ocean: South West | collected 2011
CCCTTGATATTAAGAGGGCAAAAGTAACGATTGATTACTAGATAAGCAACGTATAAGAGATAATTTGGTGTAATATCACGCGAGCACCACTTGATAATAACTCTTTTTTGAACACTAACACCATTGTGTATATCAGAGGGAGCAGTATTTTTAACATCATTCAACTGAGTCTAATCTTGAATTTAAAACCAATCTAAAAGCTTAAAAGCCTATTTTTGCACGCATGAAGAATATTTTTGTTTGGATATTTATTGCGCTTCCTTTTTGTTTGTCTGCTCAAAGGCCTAATATGGGCGGTGGAGATTTTAGAAAGGGAAACGCCGCACAACACATAGGTGTTATTTCTGGAAAATTAGTGGATGCTGAAGATGGCTCTTCTCTTTCTTTTGCGAATGTTCGTTTGTTTCGTTTCAACGATGTTTTATTAGAAGGAACCATTACCGACGAGGGAGGAAATTTTGAATTTAGTAAGCTAGCATTAGCAAACGGCTACTTATTAATTAACTACATAGGCTATGAAGAAAAACGAGTAGATATAAGTTTAAACAAAAATAAGAAAGTAGAATACTTAGGCAAAGTAAAGGTAGCACGTTCAGTAGTAAACTTACAAGAAGTTTCAATTGATGAAGAAAAGCCGATTTACGAAGCTAAGATGGAGAAAATTGTTTATAATGCTGAAAACGATCTTAACGAATCACTAGATGACGCTACTGATGTGCTTCGTAAAACACCACTGCTTTCTGTAGATATGGATGGAAAAGTTAGTTTAAGAGGTTCTCAAAATGTGAAGTTTCTAGTGAATGGAAAGGAGTCTACTTTCTTTAATGGATCCGCCTCTGATGCACTTAAAATGATTCCAGCAGAAGAAATTAAAAGCGTAGAAGTGATTACTTCTCCAACAGCAAAATATGAGGGAGAAGGAGATGCAGGAATTATCAACATCATAACTAAAAAAAAGCAAATAGTAGGATTTAACGCTACAGTAAATGGATCATTAGGCACACGCGTTAATCGCCAATCATTTAATTTAAATATCGGAAAAGGAAAATTTGGAATTTCATCTAGGGCAATGGTTCGATATGGGTGGGAATTACCGGGCCAAGGCTTCAGTTTTAGAGATGACTACAACAACCAAACTACACTTATACAATTAGACTCTACTAGGGGGCAATGGATAGGTTTTGGCGGCAACACCGAAGTTTATTATGATATTAACCCTTATAACAGCATTGTGTCAAATATAAGTTACAGAGGAAACAAGCAAACACGAAAAAATTGGTCTCAAGATAGTCTCTACACTTATAGTATTGGCTTAGAGGGAAAGAATCAAATCACAGCATTTATTGACTCTTTAAGGGATGTCGGCATGATCGATGTGAATAGATATACAGATTCAGAAAATTTCCAAAACTCATATGAGTGGACAACTGATTATCTGAAGAAATTTTCGGATCATGAAGATAGAGAACTTAGTATTGCATTTCAGTTAGGGTTTAATATTCGTGATGATGACACATACGTCTTGACCAATCAAGAAAACGATACTGTTTGGAATAGAAATGACGCTAGTCCTCTAACCAAAGTCTTTCAACTAGATTATGTTCACCCAATTGAAGACAAGCACACTATTGAGGTTGGCGCAAAATATATTGACCGAGATATGATTTCGCAATATTCAACATGGGACGAAGGCGTATTCACACAGCCGTATGAACAATTTGACTACAATCAAAAAGTGACAGCAGCTTATTTATCTACTAAATGGGAACTTAATAAAAAGTGGGGAATGGTGGCCGGATTAAGGGCAGAACACACACAAATATCTGGGCAATGGAATGAACAGGTTAGTGGACAATGGATTCAAAATGAAAAAGATACATTTCAAAACAAATATTTAACGCTTTTGCCAAATCTTATTTTCTCTTATAAAATAGATATGCTTAAATCTTTAAAATTCAGCTACAGCAAACGCTTGTCAAGGCCAGGGATTTCTTATATAAATACAAATTCTGTTTCTAATGACCCTTTCAATATTGAAATCGGGAACCCTTATCTAAAAGCTTCTTCTACACACAATTTAGAAGTTGGATACAATAACTTTTCTGGAAAATATAAAGGCAGTTATTACTTGTTTGCTAAACATTCAACAAATTTAATTGAACCAATCGAATCAATTGAAGACGGTGTCACTACAACAAGGTATGACAATCTAAGACAGAACAATTCAGTTGGAATTAATTATTATGGCTCTATTTCGTTTAACGATTTAGATTTAAGGGCAGGATTTAATTTATATACTTTTCAAACAACAAAAGAGAGCCTTGGCCGTATCTTGTATAATTGGAACACTGGAGGAAGCTATGATTTAGGCAAAGGGTATAAGATGGAAACTTGGGGCTTTTTCCGTTCACCTACAGCTACTTCGCAAGGGTCAATTCCATCCTTTTCAATGTTTAGTATTGGTGCAAAAAAAGAGTTTAAAAATAAAAAAGGATCAATAGGCCTTAGAGTCATTCAACCATTTAAGCAATATAAATCATTTGAAACAGAAATAAACGGAGACGGTTTTTACAAATACTCTAATAATGAAACATTATTTCGTTCCGTTGGTATTAGTTTCAAATACACATTTGGAGAGATGAAATTCAAAGCCATTAAAAACAAAACCAACATTTCAAATGATGATTTGATGCAAGGTGGTGGTGGGGAAGGAGATTATTAAACTATTTCAGAATGAAATAAAGCCTCGCTTTTTGCGGGGCTTTTTCATACTTATTTTTATATGACTGTCAGAGTGCCTGGAAATTTGTGTGCAAGTCTAAAACAATGATAAACAACCCTTACGAAATAAGTATCTGAAACTTTTCACACTTTTACAAACAAAGAAGAATCAGTTAAGTAGGAGCAGATAAAATGGAATGAAAAAAAAAACACTTTTTAATAAAATAGAAAGAAAAATTGACATGAAAAAGAGTATAACACTTGTTTGGTTTTTAACCATTGCTACATTAGGCCAATCACAGACATTGTTAAATGAATTAGCTCTAGACAAGCCGGAATCAAATCCTCCTGCTTTTAAAGCGATGAAAATTGTTAATCTACAATCTACAAAAATAGCTGATCGAGGAGATTGGTATATGTATGTTTCTCATCGATTTGGCAGTATTCAAGGAGGATTTGATACATTTTATGGCCTAGACAAAGCCAACACAAAACTGGAAATGATTTATGGGCTTTCTAACAGGATTCAACTAGGATTAAGCAGAGAGTCGTTGAGGCAAACTTTTGCAGGCTCTGTTAAAGCTAGAGTGTTACAAAGTTTACCTCTTAGATTAGCCATTTATTCTACAGCAAATATCAATTCATCACTACCTGATGAAACAGATTTTCAACAACGGTTAAGTTTTGCTAATCAGTTATTAGTAGCTAAAAGAATAAACAGTAAATTATCATTAGAAATTGCGCCCACACACGTTCGCTTTAACCTGCCAGTTGAAGAGATTCAAAAGTTTGATCAATTAGCGCTTGGACTTGGCGGTAGATACAAGTTCACTAAAAGGCTGTCTATTAATGCAGACTATATTTATAATTTTAACAGAAGTGAAGAGTCAAGTTATGTAAATCCCTTATCAATAGGCATTGATATTGATACTGGAGGTCACATTTTTCAGTTGATGTTTTCCAACGCGCAATCAGCTAATGAGCCTGGTTTTATCAGTAATGCGGAGGGTGATTGGTTAGAAGGAGATATTTATTTTGGATTTCATATTGTAAGAGTATTTTAATATCGAAAACATTAATGTTAAATAACAGATAAAAGAGAAATCATGTTAAATAGAAGAAAGTTTTTAAAAGGAGGAGTTTTAGCCGCTTTTGGAGCAGCTATTTTTCCAAAAACTGCCTTGTCTGAAAGTAAAAAAAACCCAGAGTCATCCTGTGGTTTTCCTATGGTTATTTCTACTTGGAAGCATGGACTACAAGCTAATGAAGCAGCTATGGAAGTACTTTTAAAAGGTGGAAGATCGATCGATTCTGTAGAGGCGGGCGTGCGTGTTTCGGAGGCAGACCCTGAAACGATGTCGGTAGGTTATGGTGGATTACCCGATAGAGACGGACATGTAACACTAGACGCTTGCATTATGGATCATACAGGTAATTGCGGTTCGGTAAGTTTTTTGCAGCACATTAAACATCCCATATCGGTAGCAAGAAAAGTGATGGACGACACGCCTCATGTAATGCTTTCTGGAGCAGGAGCATTGAAATTTGCTTTAGACAACGGTTTTCCAAAAGAAGATTTACTGACAGACAAAGCGCGTAAGCGTTGGGAAGAGTGGTTGATAGAATCTCAATACAAACCCATTATTAATGTAGAAAACCACGATACTATTGGACTATTATCTTTGGACCAAAACGGAGATATTTCGGGAGCCTGTACTACTTCTGGATTATCATATAAAATGCACGGTCGTGTAGGAGATTCACCTATTATTGGTGCTGGCATGTTTGTAGATAATGAGGTGGGCGGTTGTTGTGCTACGGGTGTTGGCGAAGCTGTAATGAAAACCCTTGGTTCTTTTTTAATTGTAGAGCTGATGCGTCAAGGAGCTAGCCCACAAGAAGCTTGTGAAGAAGGAATTGCTCGTATTGTGAAAAATCAAAATTATAAGGATATGCAAATAGGCTATTTAGCCATCAATAAACAAGGAGAACATGGTGCTTATGCAGTGCATCCTTGGTTCAATTATGCTTTACATCAAGGTGGTTCCAACAAATTAATTGATTCACCATCTTATATTCGAAAATAATAATGCAACATATTATTGTAATATGTTTGTTATTGGCGGAATGTGGTCGCTTTCTTAGAGATTTGTCGATAAGCTCTTAATTCAATAGTTTCGTTTTTATGAAAAAAGTAGTAGCAGGCATAGATATAGGAGGTACTAATACTCTTTTTGCATGGGTAGGTGAGTCGGGAGAGATTCTATGGAGTAGTAGCATTTCAACTACAGCGTTTACTAATGTCGAAGCGTTGGTTTCAGAGGTGTGTAATCAATTAAAATGTAATCTTCCTGGAGAGCCCTTAGGTTTAGGAGTGGGTGCTCCAAGCGCGAATTTTTACACTGGATGCATTGAACATGCACCAAACCTTAACTGGGGAGATATCGTCCCGCTCCAACAATATTTTGAAGATGAAATGCACTTACCAACAATAGTAGCCAATGATGCAAATGCAGCTGCTATAGGTGAACATGTGTATGGTGTAGCTAAAGGAATGAAAGATTTTATTATGGTTACTTTAGGCACTGGATTGGGAAGTGGGTTTGTTGCCAATGGAGAGTTGATTTACGGACATGATGGATTTGCAGGTGAACTTGGGCATACTATTATTGAACCAAATGGTCGTTATTGTGGTTGTGGTAGAAAAGGCTGCTTAGAAACTTACGCTTCTGCGACAGGAATGGAACAAACAGCTTTTGAAATGAGAGGAGAAAAATTCAGCTCAAAAGAAGTAGCTGAAATAGCTTTTTTAGGAGAGAAATGGGCCTTAGAAGTGTTTGATTTTACAGCGAAAAAATTAGGATTAGCATTGGCTAATTCTGTAGCAATTACTCGACCAGAGGCCATTATTTTATTTGGCGGACTGGCCAAATCGAAAGAACTACTTTTTGTTCCCACTAAAAAATATATGGAAGAAAACTTATTACACAATTTCCAAGATAAAATACCGCTTTTAACTTCTGCGTTACCAGAGTCGGACGCAGCTATATTGGGTGCTAGCGCATTGATTTGGAAAACACAATTATGAGATACTTAACAATCATTTTTTATATGAGCTTGGTCTCATGTCAACAATCTTCAAAAGAGCCAATAGATTATATAAATCCTTTTATTGGAACAGGAGGACATGGTCACACCTTTCCTGGCGCAGCCCATCCATTTGGGATGATGCAGCTAAGTCCCGACTCAAGATTAGAAGGTTGGGATGGCTGTGGCGGCTATCACTATTCGGACAGTATTTTATATGGTTTTTCCCATACTCATTTGAGTGGAACAGGTGTTTCAGACTATGCAGATATATTATTGATGCCAACAACAGGTGATTTGTATCTAAATAATGGCGCTGATGGTTCGGAAGGCTATCGCTCTATTTTTTCACACAATAAAGAAAAGGCAGAAGCAGGTTTTTATCAAGTATTTTTAGAGGACTACGGAGTAGATGTGCAAATAACAGTGAGTGAAAGATCAGGTTTTCATCAATATACTTTCCCACAAGGAGAGGACGCCCAAGTTGTACTAGATTTAAGGCATAGGGATCAAGTATTAACCGCCCAAATAAAAATTGCAGATAGCTTAACAATACAAGGACATCGCTATTCTAATGCTTGGGCCACAGATCAGCGCTTGTACTTTTTCATGCGACTTTCCTCACCAATAAAAAACATCACTTTTACAGAGGATAGTTTGGTGGCAGGGCTCTCATTTGGAAAGCTGGAAGATCCTTTGCAAGTTAAGGTAGGTATTTCAGCTGTTGATGTGTTGGGGGCTCAACAAAATGTAGATACTGAAATCCCCCATTGGGATTTTGAACAAATCAAAACAAATACTCAAAACGCTTGGAGAAAAGCATTAAATAAAATTGTGGTAGAAAGCAGGTCAGAAGACAAGAAAACTATTTTCTATACCGCTATGTATCACAGCATGCTTAATCCGAACTTATATATTGATGTAGATGGTAGGTACAGAGGTATAGATTTAAAAGTGCATCAGGACACAACTGACAGGTATTATACCATCTTCTCTTTATGGGATACATTTCGAGCAACCCACCCATTATTTACTTTGATCGAGCAAAAGCGTACTAATCAATTTGTACGCACCCTTTTAAGAATGTATGACCAAGGAGGTATTTTACCTATTTGGGAGCTAGCTGCTAACTACACAGGTTGCATGATTGGCTACCATGCTATTCCAGTGATTGCAGATGCATACGCTAAGAATATTCGCGATTATGATGTCGATAAAGCATTAGAAGCAATGTTGCACTCGGCTAATCAATCGGAGTTAGGTTTGTCCGATTACAGAAAAAATGGATTTATAGCTGCTAGTGATGAGCCGGAATCTGTTTCTAAAACATTGGAGTATGCCTATGACGATTGGTGTATTGCTATTATGGCCGATTCATTAAATCATCCTCTAGCAAATCGTTTTTACGAGAGGGGGCAGTTTTACCAAAACCTTTATGATCCTAATACTGGGTTTATGCGAGCCAAAATGAATAACAACTGGCACGGACCATTTAGACCAGAGGAAGTGAACTACAATTACACAGAAGCGAACTCATGGCAGTACTCTTTATTTGTTCCTCAAGATATTGAGGGACATATTGAGTTGATGGGAGGAGAGTTAGCGTATGAAAAATACTTAGATGATTTATTTGAAGCATCTAGTGAAACAAGCGGAAGAAAACAACCCGATATAACGGGTTTAATCGGTCAATATGCGCATGGAAACGAACCAAGTCACCACATGGCTTATTTATACAATTATGTAGGAAAGCCTTGGAAAACACAAGCCCGGGTGCGACAAATATTAGAAGAACAATACACTACCTTACCTAATGGGCTTTCAGGAAATGAAGACTGTGGGCAAATGTCTTCTTGGTATGTTTTAAGCGCAATGGGGTTTTATTCTGTAACACCAGGATTGGATTATTACACAATCGGAACACCTTTGTTTGATGAGGCAATAATTAACTTAGAAAACGGGAAGAAATTTGTGATTAAAGCCAATAAATTAACTCCTTTCAACAAATATATTCAATCAGTTAAGTTAAATGGAAGGCCTTATAACAAAACATTTCTTCAGCATGCCGATATTATCAAAGGCGGAGAGCTTATTTTTGAAATGGGTTACAACATTGGTGCGTGGGGAACGAAAAGTAAACCGCCTTCTTCTATTACTCAAAACGAACTTGTACCGGTTCCTTATTTTGTTTCTCAAAGCCAAACATTTACAGATAGTTTGATTGTTGAAATCGCATCAGTAAAATCAGGCAATATTCACTATACTGAGGATGGAAGTATCCCTACAAGTAGCTCACTTGTTTACAACAAGCCTATTCGCATTGAGAAAGATGCGGTGTTGAAAGCAGTTTTAATAAAAGAAGGAAAATCAAGCCAAGCAGTTACTTCTGAATATTATCAGATTGATGGGGGAAGAAGCATTGTACTGGACAGCGAGTATGCTAATCAATATGCAGCTGCAGGAGATAAAACCTTAATCGATTATTTAAGAGGAACAGATAGTTACCGAACAGGTCGTTGGCAGGGATATAGAGAAGACTTACAAGCAACGATTGATTTAGGGAAAACACAAACAGTAAACTCATTGTCTTTAGGCTGTTTGCAGGATGTGAAATCATGGATTTTTTACCCTCCAGTGGTAGAGTTTTGGATTTCGGAAGATGGAGATAATTTCATCTTAGCAGAAAGCGTTATAAACACTTTTCCAGACAACGAATACGGTTCTTTTACACAAGATTACAAAACAAACATAGGCGGTCAAAACATCCGATATATTCGGGTAAAAGCGCAAAATTATGGCATTTGCCCTGATTGGCACTTAGGCGCTGGAGGGACTACTTGGCTTTTTGTAGATGAATTAGTTGTAGAGTAATTAAAGTTTCAAGCAAACATTCTTCTCTTCCGTAAAGAACTGAAGAGATTTAAAGCCGCCCTCTCTTCCAACACCTGAATTTTTCATTCCTCCAAAAGGGATGCGTAAATCCCGTAGCAACCATGTATTGATCCATACTACTCCAGAGTCAATCGCGCCTGCTACTCTATGTCCTTTGCTAATATCTTGGGTAAACACACTTCCGGCTAAGCCATACTTAGTACTGTTAGCCATTTCCAAAACCTCTTGCTCAGAGTCGAAAGGAGTGATGGTAACTACTGGCCCAAAAATTTCTTCTTGATTAGTTTGACACATATAATCCAAGCCCTCAATAATTGTTGGAGCAACATAAAAACCTGTTTCTAAATCCCCTTCAAGAATCACTCTTTCTCCACCACATAAAACAGTACCGCCCTCTTGCTTAGCTTGTTCAATTCGGTTTAAAATATTGTTCATATGCGACTCCGAAACCACAGCGCCCAAGTTGCTGTCTGCTTCTTTAGGGTTACCCACTTTTAATGCTTTTGTTTTTTCTACAAAGGCAGCTTTAAATTTGGCATAAATAGGTCTTTCTACAAATAAGCGTGAGCCACATAGACAAATTTGTCCTTGATTGGAAAAAGAGGCTTTCACGGCCATCTCAAGAGCAAGGTCAAAGTCAGCATCAGCAAAAACGATGTTTGGATTTTTACCACCCAGTTCCAAAGATAATTTCTTGAACATTGGTGCAGCCACTTCAGCAATCTTAGCGCCCGTTACTGTACCTCCGGTGAAAGATATGATAGGTGTGTCAGGGTGGCGTGTAATTGCATCACCTACTTTGTGCCCTAATCCGTGAACAATATTCAATACGCCTTTCGGGAAGCCTACTTCCTGACATATTTCTCCTAATATGTGTGCCGTCATTGGCGTTACTTCGGATGGCTTAGCCACCACCGTATTACCTGCAGCCAAGGCAGGTGCAATTTTCCAAGTTAACAGATAGATAGGTAAGTTCCAAGGAGAGATACAGCCTACTACTCCAACTGGCTTGCGCAAGGTGTAGTTAAGTGCGTTTCCATCCATATCATGTAATTCGGAAGCGTAATGTAAAGAAGCAGTAGCAAAGAATTCTATGTTAGTAGAGGCTCGTGGAATATCTACCAATCGAGCTAGCCATTCCGGCTTTCCGTTGTCATAGCTTTCGGCAGCCACCAACTCTTCAAAACGGTTTTTAATCCCTTCGGAAAGGCACATTAAATGTTCGTATCGGTCTTGTTTACTTAAACCGCTCCAAGAAGGGAAAGCCTCTTTTGCTGCTTGAATAGCTACTTCTACATCCTGAGCATCACTGTCAGGAACATAGGAGTAAACTTGTCCGTTCACAGGGCTTACATTATCTAAGTAATTTCCGCTGTTTGGAGCAAGAAGTTCTCCGTTTATATAGTTGTAAATTTTCTTCATTACAAAGCCCCTGTTCTTCCGCCATCTACAGGCACATTGATTCCGTTGATATAGGCCGCTGCAGGAGAACATAAAAAGGCTGCTGCATTAGCTACTTCTTCTGCGTGTGCAAAGCGAGCAGCAGGTATTTGAGCCTTCATTCCATTGGCTATTTGTTCTTCCGAAACCCCTTGATTTTCTGCTTTTTTGGTGATTAAACTTTTCAGCCTATTGGTGTCTGTAAATCCGGGCAATACATTATTAACAGTAATGCCGAACTGACCTAATTCGTTGGACATGGTTTTAGCCCATGATGCCACAGCTCCTCTAATAGTATTGGACACACCCAATCCTGCAATTGGAATTTTTACTGAAGTAGAAATAATATTCACTACTCTTCCGAACCCATCGGTTTTCATCCCAGGCGTTACTGCTTGTGCTAAAATTTGGTTACACACAACATGCATTTGAAAGGCAGATTCAAAAGCATCGGTAGAAGCATCAGTGATAGAACCACCGGCAGGCCCACCTGTATTGTTAATTAGGATGTGGATGTTTTTATTTGCTGTAATTGATTGTGCAGCGGATTTTACATTTTCTACATTGGAAAAATCAGCACAAGCATAGTTGTGAGATTGCCCTTGCGAAGTGTCAAGTTCTGACAAAACAGCTTGCAGTTTTTCTTCGTTACGAGCCATAAGCGTCACATTTGCGCCCATTTTAGCAAGCGTTACCGCAGTCGCTTTTCCTATTCCTTGGGTACTTCCACACACCAAGGCATTTCTGTTCGAAAGGTCTAAATTCATAGCTTCAAAAATAGCCAAATTTGTGTAACTTGCTGCTTTGCCTAAACCACTAAACATGAGTATAAAAAAACCTTTTAATCTTCATCAATGGATTGATGAAAACCAAGATTTATTAAAACCTCCAGTAGGAAATAAAAACCTATATGTTGAATCAGGAGATTATATTGTAATGATTGTTGGAGGTCCTAATGCTAGAAAGGATTATCATTATAATGAAACAGAAGAGCTTTTTTTTCAGATTAAAGGAAATATTAGTTTAAAAACTCAGCAAAACGGAAAGTTAGTAGAGTATAAAATCAATGAAGGGGAGATGTTTTTACTTCCTGCAAAAATTCCACATTCACCCATTAGAACTGATGGTTCAGTAGGATTAGTCATTGAAAGAAAAAGAGAAAAACATCATAAAGATGGTTTGTTATGGTTTTCAGAATCAGCTAATCATTTACTTTATGAAGAATACTTTCATTTAACAAATATAGAGAAGGACTTTTTGCCTGTATTCAAGAAGTTTTACTCTGATGAAAATCTGAGAACATGTCCGATAACTGGAGAGGTTATGCAGGCTGAAAAAAAATATACAAGTTAATTAAGTGTTTAATACATGAGAATAAACGCCCACGGCCATATACTTCCAGAGCCTCATCAGATTCCTGATTTTATGAGGAAAAAAAAACTGTTTTGGATTGACAAAGATAAAAGA
>MDTD01009589.1_pt1 | contig 11606 bp, 10 predicted proteins | sample 811221 | NCBI WGS metagenome assembly MDTD01 (sample SAMN05326646, study PRJNA326480) | marine metagenome | isolation source: seawater | place: Pacific Ocean: South West | collected 2011
ACCTGCGGTAATGCAGCGAATAATGGAATTTCCGGTCCTAATGATTGGACTAGTGATGGTGAATCGCGGCGTAGGCACTATGTTGAGCTCGCTTTGTGCTGGATATTTACTGATGCGGTTTAGCCCAAGGCCGCTAATTTTTTTCGGTAGCTTGATAGTTTGTCTGTCAACTTGGATGTTAGCGGGCCTACCTCCTGACTCAGAGCAGTGGAGGCTGGCGGTTGCTGTTTTCTTGCAAGGTTTCGGTATGGGTTTCATAAATACTCCTTGCGAAACAGCAGCCTTTAAGACGGTGCCACCCTCGCTCCGTCCTGATGCTACAAGTCTATTCACAACAAACCGAAGAATCGCCGCTGGAGTAGGTATAGCCTTCATTGTGACTCAGCTTGTTGCAAGTACTCAAGATGCACGCTCAAATTTGACGCAAAACGCGAGCTATTATAACGAAGTGTTAAAACACTACGCTCTTCCTGAAAACTGGAGTATGGACAGTTTAGAGGGGATAGCTAGTTTCGAGCGCATTATAAATAGGCAAGCAGAATTTATTGGATACCTACACGATTTTCATATTCTAACAATTTGCACGATATGTATTTTACCTCTAGCGCTTCTTATGCGTGTGGGATCTCAGGATAAATAGTGAACTAAACCCCTGGCTTAAATCCCTTTTTAAAAAGGTGCGATGGAAAAATAGCTACAGAACAATTGGGATGAAAAATATTTTTAAGATCATCGCAACTTCCAATCTTGGACAAAGGCCCACAAAGAGGGTATTTACTCCCTTTGCTAGGTGTCAATAGGCCAGTCGAACTTGGTCTGTGGAAATATTCTATGTGTGTTTCACCCTCTGGGATGCTTGAAGTTTATCCATGACAACACTGTTTCCAGTTATATTATCTGGCGGTTCAGGCACGAGACTTTGGCCTTTATCCCGAGCGTTACATCCAAAACAGTTTCTTTCGCTGGGAGGCGAAAAGACTTTGCTGCAGCAAGCGGCGGAGCGATTAGTCAGATTTAATGGTTCCACGCAGCCCCTTGTTATAGGAAATAATGATCACCGGTTTATAATCGCTGAGCAACTTCGCGAGATTGGTGTAACACCAGCGGCGTTATTACTGGAGCCAGTTGGCCGAAATACTGCACCGGCAGCCGCTTTAGCAGCGCTATTCGCCACTAAGCATGACGTAGAAGCAGTAACTTTATTAATGCCCTCGGATCTATTTATTGCGGACGAACCGGCTTTTTTTTCTGGCCTAGAGCATGCAGCTGAGATCGCCAAAGCGGGCAGGCTAGTGACTTTTGGTATTAATCCTGATCGTCCCGAAACTGGATTTGGTTATATTCGTAAGGGTAGCCCCCTATGCATGACACACCAAAGTTTTGAAGTAGCAGCCTACGTTGAAAAACCCGACGAAAAGACTGCAACTGATTATGTAAAATCGGGCGCGTATCTGTGGAATAGTGGAATGTTTGTATTCCGTGGTGATATTATGCTGCAAGAAATCAAAAAGTTTCAACCCAAAATGTTTAATCTCTGTGAGGAAGCATTTTCAAATTTGTCTGCTGATATGGATTTCTTAAGGCTTGATGAAAATATTTTCAGCCAAATTGAGTCAGACTCAATTGACTTCGCAGTAATGGAAAAAACAGAACTCGCGGCTGTTGTGCCTTTGGATTGCGGTTGGTCTGACCTTGGGTCATGGTTTTCTCTCTGGCAACAGGGTGCTTCAGATTCTAATGACAATGTTATTTCCGGTGATGTTGTAGTTGAATCGGTGAATGGATCTTACATCCATAGTGAAAATGGGCCGCTCATCGCTGCGATGGGCTTATCCGATATGCTGGTTGTGGCAACCCGAGATGCGGTGCTTGTGGCGCCAAAAGAGCAAGCCTCTGAGGTTCGTAACTTGGTAGACCGTTTAAGCCGAGATGGCCGGAATGAAGTTAATATGCCCAGCCAAGTTTACAGGCCCTGGGGCAGCTATCAGGATATCGATGCAGGTCCGCGGTTCAGAGTAAAACGGATCATAGTGTGCCCTGGAGGGCAACTCTCTCTACAACGTCATAAGTTTCGAGCCGAGCATTGGGTTGTTGTTAGAGGTGAAGCCGAAGTCACACGAGGTGATGAGTCGATGACATTGGGGCCTGACCAGTCGGTTTACATTCCGATTGGTGAAGTGCATCGGCTAGAAAATAAAAGTGATCAGGCATTACATCTTATCGAAGTGCAGACCGGGGAGTATGTTGGTGAGGACGATATTGAGCGGTTAGAAGATATTTATGGCCGAAGCTAAATAACTATGGTCTCAGTTCCCCATATCGTTGTGGATATTTCAGCAAATGGGTTTGGGCATCTTGCGCAAATGGCTCCAATACTTGATTGTTTGGCAGGTGATCGTGAGGTTCGAATAACGCTCAGAACAGAAGTTGATCCTGAAATTTGTCGTCAATTTTTGGAAATTCCATTCGAGTTTGGTCCGGCACCAAAAGACCCAAACATGCGTATGAGGGGTCCACTAGACGTCGACTCAGATGGGTTGCTTGAGGATTACAAAGAACTCTTTACTGAATGGGATGAGGTTGTGTCGAGAGATGTGCAAATTCTCAAGGAATTGCGCGCAGATGTTGTTTTAACGAATATTGCTGTTGTGAGTGTAGCATCCGCAAAAGCAGCAAATTTGCCTGTGGCAGCTATTTGTTCGCTGAATTGGGCGGATGTGTTTGCTACATATTGCGGGACCAGTGGTGTTGCAGGACGAATATATAGCAAGTTGAAACGAACCTATGATGAAGCAACAAGGTTCATACAGCTCTCTCCCCATATGGAAATGGACTGGCTCTCGGATTGTTGTTCGGTAGGGCCTGTAGCGCGTCAGGGACAGGATATTCGGAATGAATTGGAGAGGTTAAAACCGGCTCTTCATTATGTAATAGCTTCCATGGGGGGAATACCGGGCATGCATGACATCATTCCCCTGCCCAAACTTGATGATGTCGTTTGGATTGTGCCTCCGAATTGGAATGATTTAAGGACAGATTGGCTTTCTCGAGGGAACATTAATATCCCGTTCATTGATTTAATGAGGTCAGCTGATCTGCTTGTAACCAAGGCAGGATATGGAAGTGTTACGGAATGTGCCGTAAACTCGACCCGTATGATATACACTGAGCGTTCAGACTGGTGCGAGAATTCTGTTTTAGAGAAGTGGATCAGAGATAATTGCACTGCGTGCAAAGTTAATCGCGATACCATGCAATTGGGCAAATATGGAGAAAAGCTCAAATGGTTACTCAAGGAACCTGTTAGATCTTCCTTAACTTCTACAGGTGCAACACAGGCAGCAGCAATACTATCAAAATTATTTTAAATAATTTCCAAAGTCATGATTACCTTTCAAGTTGGTAAAGAGGAAGTTATCCAAGGGACATTAAGGGTTATTTTGTGTAGGTGAGATATTCTTCGTTTCTAATCTTTAGGGTATACTTCCACGTCCGGAAGTGGGAATATCAACTTCCCTCCATTATTGATAAAAGACTGCTCCCTCTCCACAAATTCATTTCGAAAGTGCCACGGAAGAACTAGGTAGTAATCGGGTTTTTGCGCCCTCGAATTTTCTTCAGAGATGATTGGAATATTAGTGCCGGGTGTTCGATGACCAAACTTCCATTCATTACGTTCTGATGCAGCATCGATTAACTTCCGGTCTATCCCGAAGAGTTGAAGAAGTACGTTGCCTTTGGTAGATGCGCCGTAGATGTGCACCGTTTTGCCAGAGGCTTTCACATTTTTCAGAACCTTTAAAAGCTTTTTCCCAACTTCATTTACACGTGCATGAAATGCCTTGAATGTCTGAATTTCATCAAGCATGGCGTCTGCCTCAAGTTTTGCAATTTTCGAAAGGGCTATTTCATTAGTAATATGCTGACTTTTTGCATGACAAATAAAAACTCGGATTGAGCCACCATTCATCGAATTAGTTTCAGCATCAAATACTCTCAGTCCAGCATTTTCGACAGCATACTCGATTTGTTTAAGGCAGTAATAACCCAAGTGTTCATGGCAAATACTATCAAAAGAAAGATCAGAAACTAAAAGAGGAAGGTATGATTGTTCCATTACCCAAACACCATCAGTTTCGAGCACTGAGGCAACATCAGTCGTAAACCTAGCAGGGTCTGGAACATCGTAAAAGACGGCAATTGAACTAATTGCTTTTGCTTTTTTCGTTGGACTAACTGCTTCAAAAACTCTTTGCGAAAAAAAATCTGACGAAAGATATGCCCCTTTTGGGTAGTAGGACCTGTATTGGGTGATGGTGGGGTCGATCCCAACCAAGTTCAATTTTTTTTCGGTATAGCTGCGCAGTAGCGTCCCATCATTGCTCGCTATATCAAGCACAGTGTCGTTAGGTCTAATTTTTACATGGGACTCAAGCTGTTGGGTAATGCCAGCTAGGTGATCTCGCATCGTTTGGTTAACGCCTGATCTGTAGCCGTAGCCTCGCCGATATAAATCATCCGGATCGTAGTCATGAGTAAGTTGTGTGAGTTTACAGCTCTGGCATTGCGCAAGGGTTAGTGGCACCAAGTCTGCATCTGGCTCATTTGGGCCCGGAAAACGAGTGGAGAGTGCCTGGATGCCAAAATCAAATACGGTTTCAAGTGTTTTTGAACCACAAAGGCGACAGCAAGTGATTTTAGTTATTTTCATCTCGGCCCTTTTTTAGCTTCAGCCTATTAACAAATTCTATGGCTCCTTTGGCTAGCGGCGCATCAATTATTGGGCTGCTTAAAACTTGATTATCGATCTCCCCTTGGAATACTGAATTTGAATTTACGGCATCTGCAACTTCGCCAACCGTTATGGCCTCATTTGCTCCAAGATCCATCACCCCGGTGGTATCTAGGTTGCGTACAATCCATTCTCCTATCCATTCAATCGGGGCAAAACAATAGTGACTATTGCGTGCAACAAAAACCGTCTTATTTTGAAGAATATCAATTAAAACCCCTTTATCGAGGCCATCGCCATACATTGGCCCCAATCGTAATATGAGGTTGTCGCCAAACTCAACTAGCTTTTCTGCAGATGCCTTATTTCGTCCATATACAGTGTTAAGCTGGCTACGTGCTGAAATTGAGCTGATTTGAATCATCTTTCCCCAATTCCAATCATTAACCAACTTGAAAGTTTTTTCTGTCGTTTCAGAAAAATCCTTTGCTGGCTCCTGCTGGGCCCAGAAGCGTTTGGAGGGCATAGCTGCATTAATGAGTATGTCATAGTATCCATCGATACGCGCTACTTCGTAATTTGCTCGGGTTACTGCAACGAGATCGGTATTTCGATTTGCAATAAAGCCTCGGGCTATAGAACTGCCTACGAAACCGTTTGCTCCAATGAGGGCTATTCGACGCATCGCGAAACTTAGTCGTCTACGCGAATTATTGGTGGATCTGAATGGTCCCAACGATGAGTGAGCATTGCAATTAATGTCATGTCCGTAATTGCGTAGACTGTATGGTAGACGTTGGTTTCCGTTCTTGTGCAAACTCCTTTGCTTAAATGAATGAATTCCTCGCATTCAGAATTTTCGGGGTCCTCGCGAGTAACCAACACCCCTGAACCATCTGCAACTAAAAGATATTCTATAAAATGTGGGTGATAATGAAATCCACGAGTTTTGCCTGGCCTAAAATATAGCATATTAAATTCAACAATGGGCTCGGGTGGCACCCATGTGAAGATACCACCGCGACCATCTCTCACCGTGTCCAGATTACAGGTTGGTCGAAGGATTTCTACCTTCCCATATGACCTATCGGAATCTTTTTTGGGCTTTACCTGTGCCATTCTGTATCCATCTAACTCGTTCAAACAAATCACGCAAGGGAGGATAATAGGCTATCGTGTAGGTCTGGCAACTACTTCTGTACGCTTTCGGTATTGCGTGACCACTAGCTATTAGCTAGTAAAGCGCAATAATGCTAGCTATGCGAAAAAATCCGGCGATCACGGCGATGATAGTAGGTAGTGCAGGCCAAGATGGCTACTATCTTGGTCGCTCGCTATTGTCCGATGGTATTGAGATTGTCGGCATCACTCGATCTGGTGTTTTGCTACCTTGGGAAACAACGATACGGCCATTCTCTCTACTTGACCCCGATTCCGTGTCGGCGCTCATAAAAGAAGTCAATCCTCACCAAATCTATTATCTCCCGGCATATCATCAGTCGTCTGAGAGTAAATTGGAAAATACGAATGTATCGCTTAAACACAGTATAGACATTCATATAACTGGCTTGGCCAATTTTCTTGATGCGATGCGGACTTGGAGTCCGAGGGCTCGCTTGTTTTATGCTGCATCTTCACACGTATTTGGAGACCCTGTTATTGTGCCGCAAAACGAAAAAACCCCGTTCCGGCCTATTAATGTCTACGGGATTACAAAAGTGGCAGGCATTGAGGTCTGTCGTCTTTATAGGAACCAACATGGTCTTTATTGCTCCAATGGTATTCTCTACAATCACGAATCTCCAAGGCGGTCGCCCGATTTCGTTGGGCGGAAAGTGATAAAATCAGCAGTAGCAATCAAACAAGGCAAACTTGATAAGTTAAAGCTTGGCGACCTAAGCGCAATGGTGGACTGGGGGGCTGCTGAAGATACTGTCGAGGCAATGAGAGCCATCCTAAGCATAGATACAGCTGATGATTTTATCGTGGCCAGCGGGGAAACACATTCGGTTGGAGAATTTGTCGAATTTGTTTTTAATGCCTTAAAATTAGACGCCAAAAAATATGTCGAAGTGGAGCCTAAGCTTATAACCAAATCTAGTCGGAAACGAACATTAGTTGGGTCATCAGCAAAGCTCAAAAAAGCTACTGGATGGGCACCCAAAAAATCCTTTGAGCAGATTATTCTAGATATGATTGCAGCGGAATTCTCTGGGCAGGTTGTATGAGAATGGCTAATCGCATACTCATCTTTCTGCCAACTTATAATGAGGCTGGCCATGTAAAAGAAATGAGAGATCGAATTAGGGCAATTCGTGTGCAAGCAGATATAATGTTTCTTGATGACAGCTCCACAGATGGGACGGGCGATATTGTTGATCGTTTTGCAGAAGAAGATGCAACTATATCGGTCGTGCATAGGCCTGCAAAAAGTGGAATAGGAGGTGCCCATTTGGAGGGCATAAAACGCGCCTACGATATGGGCTACGATGTTCTTATTACCATGGACACTGACTTAGTTCACAAACCCGAGGACATTCCGGTATTTCTGGATGCTAGCAATGATTCAGACATCGTTATAGGTACTCGCTTCAAGCTAAAGAACAGTCTTGCTGAGTGGAATTTTTTTAGAAAAGTACTTACACACCTCGGCCATTTAATGACGAGATTGCTATTGCGGCATAACTATGATGCAACAGGCGCTTTTCGTGTTTACAGGCTAGACCGTATTGATCGTCGCGTGTTCGAACTTGTTAAAGCATCCGACTATGAATTTTTCTTTACCAGTCTTACAATTTTACACTTGAACAGTTATACGATCGCGGAAGTTCCGATTGAATTACCTGGCCGGGTTTATGGACATTCAAAAATGGAAATTAGACATATGATCAAAAGCGTATTGCTTATGTTCAAGCTTAGTTGGCTGCGCTTATTTAAACGCAGGTTGCTTATAATTGATAATTTAGATTGCTGAGTTTAATTACGCTAGGATCTAATCAATGCAATGTGCGTCACTCATGTTACTCGAGATTTGATTGCTTTAGTTTAGGATTTCCTAAAAACGGCACTGTTAGGATAAGAAATTTTGCTACTAGCAATTGAAACCCCATGGCTCGCATCAGTCTTGCAACTGCGCTAGTCACTCACACGTTAAGCATTGGGTCGTTATATCTTGGGTCTTTTCGGTCTGAAGTGACGTGAGTTATCTGCTGATCAAGCGTGACAGTTAAATGATGAATCATGGAACGAAAATGCGCCCCGTAAGGAGCACCCTCTGAACAGAAATGATCTGACGATAGAAACCTGGCAGATTGATTAGCTTTCGAAACGCTTTCAGATCTTTGAAAATTCTCATATTTAGTTTTAATTTATGTGAGCTATTCTCTCTGTGCAAAGCTATTATCAAAGCTGCAGCGGCGCAACCTGTCACGGCAAAAAAATGAGGGCGGTCTCTTAAAGTTTATCGGAGGGTGCATTGACCGAGGAAAAACAAAAATTTTGGTAACCTTCACTGAGCATCCTCTTCGCACTATTTTTTGTATAGCCATTCTTGTGCGGAGCATTAATGTAGCGCATCTCTCAGTCAGTGGAGGTGCTTTCGTAATAGAGGACTCGTTCTTTTTTACTTTTTCCAACGAGTGGGCGCGCGCTTTAGGTTTGATGGAAGGATTTCCAACTGGGGTTGCTTATGTAGAAAGAGTGCCCGCCTATCCACTATTGGTAGCGTTAATGCAAGGCTTGGGGTTAGGTGCCCCAATTTTTATAGTAATACTCAATTCATTTTTCGATGGTATGACGTGCGTTATACTGGGTTTGCTTGGATGTTATTTGGATCGGCGGGTCGGACTTGTTGCGGGACTTTTGGCAGCTTTTTGGCCTAACTTAATTATCCACAGTAACCTGGTCCTTAACGACACATTGTTTGTCCTATTATTTACAGGATTGCTGTATTGGGCGGCTAAATTTCTCGCCAAACCGAGTTTAAAAGCTGCTATTATTTCTGGAATTTTAGTTGGGCTTGCCGTCTGCACTAGGCCTATTGCTCAATTTTTAGTGCCTGTGCTTGCAATCGCCATGGTTGGCATTTCGCACCACCACGGTGTCAATAAACGGCGTGTTATGCTGCTTGTTTTTGTATTTTTGTTGCCAGCGGTACTTATGCTTGTACCTATATTTGCGCATAATTTAATCAAATTTAATAGCTGGGGCTTGAGTGCTCAAACAGGGACACACTTAGCCTACTGGGTTTTGCCACCCGTAAAAAAGTTTGAGACTGGAGTATCGTTTGAAAAAACAAAAGCAAAGATTCGTAAATCTTATGAGGTTGAACGCAAACGTCGAGGTAGCGACGAGCCTAATCCGTTCGTTGTAAATAATATCTTAACTTCTGTCGCGCTGTCCGAGCTTCGCGACAGTTCAATTGTGGCTATAGTAACTGCATGGCTTAAAGGAATGGCGCTCAATATTGCGACCCCTGCGTTGCTGATCGACACTAGGGTTCGTTCTCTTTCAGGTCACAGCTTTTACGAACTAGAAGCTCCTAATTTCTTAAGAAAGGTTTTGAAGTATCTTGAAGAAAGCAGCCCATTATATTTTTGGCTCTTCTTCGTAGGTGTATTCGGTAGTTTTCTTTCATTAATTTTTAGTATCTATGGCCTTTTTATCTTGTATCGCCTCCGACCTTGGGCAGCTATTTTTGCGTCACTTGCTGTATTATATTTCCTCCTCATTAATGGCCCAGTAGCTTCACCCAAATATCGCTTACCGATTGAGCCGGTAATGATTATCTGCGCATCTCTGGGTTTGGTGCAGGTCTGGAAAAGAATGCTGCCACGCAAAAGTATGCATTAATAAATAAGAAATTATTCTTTTAAAAATTAATTGCGTGGCATTTTTAGGTGTTGCATTTACTCTTTGTAGGCTAGTTAAAATCAGTATGCGGTATTTAAATCTTGTTCTTTAACAAAGCTATTGTAGTTTCCCAGCGATCTGATGAAGGAGCACAATCTTGCGGAGGAGTAATTCGACAAGCTACCTTTACGGATCCATTCCAGATATGTTTCTGCCTAGGCTGCGTGGGTCACGATTCCGGAACTGGCCACTTTCTACGGATTGAAAAAAGCTTGCCGTAAGTTGATTGAAGAGAGTTGGCTCCTCAAGATTGATAGCGTGACCTGATTGAGGCAAGACACTCAGCCAGGCCGATGGAATAATCTTCTTCATCCAAATATTCGGCTCGATGCATGGGTCATCCTCGTCACCCGTCATTATGTGGCAAGGTATAGCTAGCTTCTGGAGGCTTTCTTGGAGCTCATATACTGAAGGCCTTCTGCCCTGAACTCCCAAAAATGTGTTTGCAGAACCCAATGGCGAGTGTTCATTAAAACGTTGGACGAAAGCCTCATATCCACGAGGGTCCTTGTTTTGAAATTGTACTCGTGTGGGACCTTCCACATAATTTTTCCCAGCATTTTTCATTCCATTCTCGAGAAAATCTTGAGCTATGTCCATAGTTTCTTTCTTCCAGGTTTTTTTATCGCTGCCGGAGCCATATCCGCACCCTGCCACGGTTATTGACAGTGACTTCTGCGGATAATTGAGTCCAAAATGTAGGGACGCAAACCCCCCCATCGATAAGCCAACAATGTGTGCTCTCTCCAACTGAAGGTGCTCGTGAATAACACGCACGTCATTCATCGCGCGTATCTGACTGTACATTTCCCAGTTTTTGGGTACTTCAGAAGGAGGATAGCCCCGCGCATTGAACAAAACGCACCTATGAGTGCGAGCAAAATATTGAACTTGCGGCTCCCAAGAGCGAAGGTCATCTGCAAATTCATGAATAAAGATAATGGGCGTTCCATTACCAACCTCCTCATAAAACAGTTTTACTCCGTCATCTGTATTGGCATATGGCATTCAGTTTTCCTTTGGGATAGTGGGTGGTTTTGCGCACGGTAATTATCATGAGGGGCAAGGGTTGTTATTGTCGAATTGCCTATCAGGGAAATAAATTAAAAATTGATTACATGATATTCCTAATTGTAATTTTTCAGGGTGATAAATTAGGAAACCTTAGTTCTCCTTCATTCATAAATTGGTGTTGCGGACACGTATTCTCGTATGTTTCGAAATAGTAAAGGGCCGTCGTTTGAATTTTTTAAAATAGCTTATAAGATTCATTTTCGTCGAGTTTTCCAGCATTCATTTACCATCAGAAAAAAGAAACTGAAATATAATAAGGTTTCATGGTATTTTGGTGAGATTTGCGCCAACAGATTTTTTTTGCCCTGGTTTTCTGTTGGCTCGCGGCACCGACATTGAGTTTAAAAATTGCTCCGGGGGACACAATTGATAAGGAAGAAAAATGCGGTTTGTTACTTTTGAATCGGAAGGACTACCAAAACTTGGTGTGCGTCTTGGTGACGAAGTCGTTGATTTATCCAAAGCCGACCCAAGTTTACCAAACACATTACTAGCGGTGCTTGAGGCTGATAGCGGTATCTTTGAGGAAGCTAAAATAGCGGCTGAGTCCGCGCGCGAGCGGTTACATGTCGATTCTATCGAATTCTTTCCGGTTATTCCTAGGCCACCGAAAATAATTTGCATTGGGTTAAACTATGCGGCTCATGCGGCAGAGGGTGGACATGATAGGCCGAATTACCCTTCATTTTTCATGCGAGGGGCGACCAGTTTAACGGGACATAAACAGCCAATAATAAGGCCAAAAATTTCTGAAACGCTGGATTATGAGGCTGAGTTGGTTGCTGTCATCGGCAAACGCAGTAGCAGGCATATGTCTCGCGAGGAGACACTGGACCTTGTGGCGGGGTACTCAATTTTTAATGAGGCTTCAGTTCGTGAGTGGCAACGT
>MDTD01170187.1_pt1 | contig 11605 bp, 4 predicted proteins | sample 811221 | NCBI WGS metagenome assembly MDTD01 (sample SAMN05326646, study PRJNA326480) | marine metagenome | isolation source: seawater | place: Pacific Ocean: South West | collected 2011
AAGCAAACAATAAATCTGGTACCTTCTCTTACCAGACAGATAGATCAATATATTAGCGGTGAAATAGAAGATAAAATCCAAAGATTGACAAAGATTTGTCCACGGGATCTATCGCGCGATCAAAAGAAAGAAATTCTCCGTTTATTCTTTCTTTGCAACTACGAAAATATGATTGCACCTTATCATCGCTTCAAGAATTTGCATGATAAATCTCAGCGAGATGATGCAATCGATGCATTCTCCGAGCAGGATTGGCGGGATCTACAGGTGTGGTATAACCTGTGCTGGGTCGGCAACTACTCGCGTGGTCGCTCTGCTGTTCGTCGTTTATTCAATATGGGCGAGAACTTCCAGGAAGAAGACAAAAAACTGGTGCTCGAGATCCACCTCGAGATACTTCGTCAGATAAAATCCCAGATAATACTACTGGAAGGTTTGGGCAAAACTGAAATCAGTGCCACTCCTTTCAATCATCCGATTTTGCCATTGCTTTGCGATACTGACTCGGCACGCGAGTCTATGGCGGATGTTATTCTTCCATACAAGAAATTCTCCTGGCCCGAGGATGCAAATGCTCAGATAGCCGATGCCCCTAGCTTCTACGAAGATAACTACAACATCCGCCCAAATGGAATGTGGCCATCCGAAGGATCGATATCGAATAAAGTATTGGGACTTATGGCAGCTAATGAGGTCAAATGGGTTGCTTCCGATGAAGAAGTACTGCGTAATTCAGTTGGCAATGCGTACGATCCATTGGATAAATACTTCCCGCGTAAGTTTAATACTAATGCAGGTGATGTTGCGATTTTCTTTCGCGATCACCACCTATCGGATGCAATTGGATTTGTATATTCTAAGTGGAATTCACACGACGCCGCAGTAGACTTTTGCAATCGTTTGCGTCATATTCGAAGTGAGTTGGTCAATAAATATGGCGAAGATATTCTAAGCAAAGCTGTGGTGCCGGTAATCCTGGACGGAGAGAACTGCTGGGAATTCTATTGGGAAAACGGAATTCATTTTCTTCGCTCGCTCTACCATGAACTGACTGCTGCAAGCGATCTGAATACAGTAACTTTCAGCGAATGCCTCGATGGAGAATCCGAGAGCTTTTTGCCACCGCTGGAACGAATACAAGCAGGCTCTTGGATAAATGCTGATTTCAACATATGGATTGGTCACGAAGAGCACCGAAATGCCTGGTCATTGCTAGCAGAAACTCGCGAACTGGTCGATAAAAAGAAAGACGAACTCGACGAAGAAACTCTCGCGAAAGTAATGAATGAAATATATATTGCTGAAGGCTCGGACTGGTTCTGGTGGTATGGCGATACTCACGTTGCCGAAAATAAATATGATTTCGATGTGCTATTCCGCAAGCATTTGGAGAATGTCTACGAGTTGATGGATATGGAAGTACCCGACAAAGTGAAGAGTCCTATAAGCGGGATGAAGGAAATCGTCGGTATTCGCCAGCAGGAGTCAGGTTCTTCTCCAGTAATCAACGGCCGGGTCACTAGCGAAGAAGAATGGTCGCAAGCCGGTTATTTCGATCCTGCAGGAATGGGTTCCAGCATGCACCAGGTTGGCGAACTACTAATTCGTTTTTGGTTTACTTCCGACGAAGATTTTTTATACTTCCGATTTGATCTTGCGAAGAAACTTAATAATGTAGAGTCACTCGTGCTAAACGTGCTTGAACCAAAACCCCTCCGCATAACAATTAACGCAAGGGGTATTGAACTCGAACGGGATTTACCAATTGCCAAGATGATCTTCGATTATGCTATTGATGAAATAATTGAAATGAAACTCTCGAAAGAGATAATCAAGAAGTCTGATGATGCTGAAAAAATTTCTCTTGAAATAAAAACAAAATCGAACGAAAAAGAATTTTTGTATCCTCGTCAGGGTACAATTGAACTGGAGTTATAGCGGATTTAACTCAATTACTGAGATTTATTAATTAGGGACACAGTTGCCATGTCCCTGATTATGTTTTTTATATCATTCCAAATAATCCTTTTGTAATTAACGTCGGATATCCTTATTTCCTCTTCAGTGCTCTGTGGCCAATGTCCGACCGGCTATATTTATTCTTAAAGCCAATTAGAGGCAGTGCCATATATGTATTTTTTATTGCGTCCTGAAGTGTCTGTCCTGTGCAAGTCACTCCCAGTACTCGTCCGCCCCAGCTTATTATCTTGCCATTTTCCCTTTTCGTTCCAGCATGATAAACAATAGCACCCATTTCTTCAGCCCTCTCAATTCCATTAATCGGAAATCCTTTTTCATATGAATCAGGATAGCCCTTGGAGGCAAGAATCACGCAGCAGGCAACACCCTTCTCTACGTTCTCAATAGTGCTTTTATCAAGCAAACCTGCAGCTGCACTGTATAGCAATCCTGCAAAATCTCCTTTGAATACCGGCAGCACTACCTGGGTCTCCGGGTCACCGAAGCGTACGTTGTATTCTACCACTTTTGGTTGGCGATCTACTATCATCAAGCCTGCATAAAGGCAACCCACAAATGGTGTTCCCTCGGCTTGCATTCCTCGAAGAGTAGGCTTTATTATTTCCTCTTCCACCCTTTCCCTAATCTCATCAGTGACAATAGGAGCCGGTGCGTAAGAGCCCATTCCGCCCGTGTTTTTGCCTTTATCGCCGTCCATTGCACGCTTGTGATCTTGCGATGATGCCAGAAGAACATAGTCCTTTCCGTCGCAAACTGCAAGTATCGACGCCTCTTCTCCGTCCATATACTCCTCGATTACCACTTCGTTGCCGGCTTCCTTGAAGGCTCCGGTGAAAATAAGGCGGAGTGCGTCGTAAGCTTCATCCCGTGTCTGAGCGATAATTACTCCCTTGCCGGCAGCCAGACCGTCAGCTTTGATCACTACCGGTAGCGGATGCCTCTTAATATACTCCTTTGCTTCTGACGCTTGATCCTGAGTAAATCTTTTATATTCAGCTGTAGGAATCTTGTATTTTTTCATAAAATCCTTGGCAAATCCTTTCGATGCTTCTAACTGAGCAGGAGCTTCATCCGGACCAAATACTTTGATACCTTTTTCCCGCAGGAAATCGCCCAAACCTAATGCCAAAGGAAGCTCAGGCCCGACCACTACCATATCAATTTCTTTTTCGCGGCAGACTTCAGCAATATATCCAAAACCGCCTTTTTGGAGTTCTATCAGCTCTGCACTCCCTTCCATTCCCGGATTCCCGGGCATCGCAAAAACTTTCTTAGCACTTCTCGAATCATGCAATTTCCTAACTATGGCATCTTCTCTGCCGCCGCTTCCTATTACTAAAATATTATGCATAACCAAACTCCGATTTATAATTTTGTTTCTTTTGTCTTAGATACTCAGTAATAAAAATACAAAAAAATCGATAAATTTTAATTCATAAATCCCAGATTATTTTTGGCATTGATTTTGATTGTTTAAGGTAGCTAAATAAAAGAAATCTCATTAAGGCGTCACGACAAGACATGGGAATGCGTAAATCAAATCAAATTTTATTATTGTCAATAATTTTGGCACTGGCTTTCTGGATCGTCGATGCTGCAGTCCAGCACTACATCTCCTCCGATCCACTGACATTTGCCGATTATCTACTGTTCGATATTCCCGGAAATATTCTCTACAGCAGGGTTCTGATCTTCCTATTTTTCATAGCATACGGTTTGCTCGCCGGACAGCTGGTAAGAAATCATCAAAAGAACTTCGATCAATTGGAAGACTATAAAAAATACCTGGCTACAATATTGAATTCGATTCAGGACATTGTCATTGCCACCGATCTGGAAGGAAAAATTAATGGAATCAATCCATCGGGTGAAGATCTCTTAGGTATGAAATTCGAGGAAATACGATACAGAAAAATTACTTCAGTGCTAAAAGTAATCAAAAATGATGACGGTCTTAGCTGCGACAAAGTAATAAAGCGATTTGTAGATGGCGAAATCTCTGGCATGCAAACAAAAGAATCGGTAATAGAAACTCGTAATAGCGAACACAAAAACTTTATATTCAACGCCACTGCACTCAAGGACAAAGACGGAAATATTGTTGGTGCTGTTTTCGCATTGAAGGACATCACCGACCAAAAGGTGGAAGAAGAAAGAGTAATCGAAAAAGAACAAAAATTCAGAAATTTCTTCGAGCACTCCAACGATGGTATTCACTTAATAGATTCTAATGGCGTAATAACCGAATGGAACAAAAGTCTGGAAAACATTACCGGAATTGCTGCAGAAGATGCTATTGGCAAATTCGAATGGGATGTAAGATACCAACTGAACCCTGAGTTCAAAGAATCTCCCGATAAATTCGATAGCTATAAGAAACAGCTTTTATCTACTTTGAAGACCGGACACGGCGATTTTCTTAATCGCAAAGTAGACAAGAAGATGGTCGATCAATCAGGAAGAACAATATATTTCGAGGAACAATCCTCGATAATTCCACGCAAAAGCGATTTTTGGATAGCAAACATCACCCGCGACGTTAGTGATTACCGGCGAAGTCTGCATGCAATTCACGAGAATCAAAGGCACTTCGAAACTCTTTTCCATAGCTCCCCTATCGGCAATATCATTGTTTCCGAGCGTGGCGAAATTCTTGAGTTCAATAATGAAGTCTATCTGAAACTCGGCTATGAAAGAAACGAATTTGCCCTGATGAATTTGAATGATCTAGAAATTATCGACGGAGAGCCAATTTTGGAGGAAGTCGACACCGGCATGCGTGATCAAATTGAAAGAAGGATAAAAAGTAAAGAAGGAGGGAATCTCGACTTTATTATCCAATCTCAGCCATCGGAATATTTTGGACAGAATGCTATCTATTTATCATTTATAGAAGTTACTGAATTCAAAGAGGTACAGCAGAATCTGATCAACAGCGAGGATAAGTTCTATAAAACTTTTATGATGAGTCCGGATATTATCATCATGACAAGATTGGAAGATAACGAAGTACTGGACGTAAATGATGGTTTCGTTGAGCAAACCGGCTACTACCGCGAGGATATTATAGGTAAGAAATTAAATCAGGACATTTGGGTCGACCTGGATCAAAGAGCAAAATTTCGGGAAACGATAGAAAAACATGGTACCATAAACCAGTTTGAAGCAAGACTACTCAAATTCGACGGTAGTGAGATCTACGCTTCCATATCCAGCTCGAAAATATCAATCAACGATGAGCCTGTGCTTTTATCGTATATAAGAGATATCACTCAAAGCAAGAATATTGAAGACCAACTTCGAAGGGCATTTGCACAGCAAGAAAAAGAAATTTCCGATCGCAACCAAGAACTGGAGCAGATCAACGAGGATTTGAAAGAAGAAATCATTGAAAGATCACTAGCCGAAGAAAGATTCAGAATCAGTGAGGAACGTTACAGATCGCTATTCAAAGCATTGAAAGACATTTACTTCCGATTGGATTTGAAAGGTGTTATCATCGAGATGTCTCCTTCAATCAAAGACTCTGTCGGGTACACTAATGACGAACTATTAGGCAAGAAAATACAGACCTTCGTTAAGTCGAAGAGCTTCCTGGAAGTGATGATGACTACAATTATGAAAAGCAGAAGAGTTCATAATTTCACTTTGCCAGTCTATACGAAAGACGAAAAAGAAGTATTTCTTTCTCTTAATTGTCATTTCTTCTTAGATGGTAATGGCCACATCGCCGGAATCGAAGGAATTGCAAGAGACATCACCAGCGACATACAATACGAAAAATTCATAACTTCGCTTTATAGCATAACCAAGGCTGTGAACTCTACTCACGACCTGCAGGAGCTATACTCATCAATCTACCACTCAATAAGCGATGTGCTCAATACACAGAATTTCTTCATTGCAATATATCATAAAAACAGCGGCAAGATTTCATTCCCGTTTTTTATTGACGAGAAAGACGATGAAATCGGCGATTTAAATATCTCCGACCCATACTCTCACACTGCACGTGTAATCCGGGAAGCTCGTCCGATGCTGCTGAAAAAAGAATATCTCGATCAGAAAGTTTCAGAAGGTCCGACTATCGGCTCGCCTGCACATCAGTGGTTGGGAGTACCTCTAAAGGTGCAGGATGAAATAATAGGTGCCATTGCAGTACAGAGCTACTCTAAAGACCTGGAGTACTCTGATGAAGATCTGGAAATACTAACAACACTTTCTGATCAGATTGCCCTTGCTATCGAAAGAAAGCGCACTCAAATACAGATAAGTTCTCAATTCCGCTTCCTACAGAATCTTATTGATACTATTCCCCACCCTGTTTTCTACAAAGATGCTGAAAAACGCTTATATGAAGGTTGCAACAAGGCGTTCGAAGAACTAATGCAGATTAAAAAAGAAGACATCATAGCCAAAAGTGCTTATGAAGTTTTTGATCAGGATACTGCACTAAAATATGACAATACCGACATAGAAACTCTGATATACGACAAAACAATTACATTCGAACATGTGCTGGATGGCGAAACAGAAAACAAAAAGGATGTGATTTACTATAAATCTACCTACAAAGATGAAAAAGGCGAAATTGCAGGCTTGGTAGGTACTATCATCGATGTTACCGAAATGAAAGAAGCCCAAAGAAAAGCTTCTATTGCTCGCGAACGAGCCGAACAGATATACCGTGTGACGCCAAGTTGTATATTTACTATCGACGAAAACCGCAGAGTAACCAGCTGGAACGACCGAATTGCCCAGCTGACAGGATTCACTGCCGATGAAGTTATCGGGAAAAAGTGTCCGTTCTGCGAACACGACCATGATTGCGGCATTCTTGATAAAGAACTGGATAAACCGGTAATCAGCAAAGAAGCCATAATACGCACCAAGGACGGCAGAGAACGTATCATCTCCAAAAACTTCGATCTACTTCGCGATCCCGATGGAAATATCACGGGGGGTATCGAGAGCTTCGAAGACATTACTCAAAGAAAAGAAGTAGAGGAGGCATTATATTGGCAGGCGGGATTCAATTCATCGATGGCCGAGCTATCGAGGGCGATCTTCAGCATTCAATCTATCGACCAAATTTCAGAATTGATGCTAAACAAAGCTATGTCTTTAACTTTCTCCGAAAAAGGAGTGATAGCTTATGTGGATCAGACAACCGGCAACACCATAATTTCTGCGATTATGCCTAAAGATAGTGATGATTTAGATTTCTGGAAAGAGGATTCTTACAAAAAAGACGGTATATTAAATCAAATTCTTAAGAATAAAACTTCCTATATCTCTAATAATATAAAATCTGATTTTGGTGAATCTTTCCCTGTTAGCAATCTCAAAAGATTTATTTCAGTACCTTCAATCACATATAAAGAAACCCTTGGATTGGTAATTATTGCCGATTCGGAAAGAGATTACAACGACAAAGATCTGGAAGTCACAGAGAGGGTAGCATCTCTGCTTACATTATTTATTCAGCGATTCCGTGCCGAAAATGATATTCGTCAGGCACTTAACAAGCAGCAAGAACTAAACGACCTGAAATCTCGGTTTATTTCAATGATTTCGCATGAGTATCGCACTCCGCTGACAGCAATTGTGCTATCCACTGAAATACTGAAAGATTATGGAGAAAGACTAAATGAAGAAAATCGTAATCAACAGTTCGAGAGGATTGAGAAATCGATCAAAGGCATGAACAATCTGCTGGAAGACATCATCGACTATAGTAAGCTGGACGTGGGCAAAGTCAAGTTTGCTCCTAGCTTTATAGACATTGGCTCGCTATGTATGGAAATCAAACACGACATGGAGTATTACTCGAGCAATAAATGCGACATAGAACTGAATGTAAATACTAGAAATATGCTTATTTCCCTCGACGAAAAACTTATCAGAAAAATAATGAACAAACTACTTTCAAATGCTGTTAAATTCTCGAAAAGCGGATCGAAAGTCATCTTCAATGTTGATCTTCTCGAAAATGCGATTGAATTCAATATAATTGACGAAGGTCATGGCATTCCGGAAGAAGACCAAGACAAGATATTCGATCCTTTCCACCGTAGCACCAAAGTAGAAACCACACCAGGCACGGGGCTTGGTCTGGCCATTGTAAAAAACTCAGTCGAAATACACGGAGGATCGATCAGCTTTGTCTCCAGCGAAGACAAAGGCTCGACATTTACCGTCCGAATACCGCTCAGCGAATCGGCAGTCTTCGATAGAACAATGATAAATGATTGATATAGAACACCCCCTTGTATCCGGCAAGCTTCTCCGGGAGTAAGCCGGATACACAATTTTCATACTACCACAAAATACTTTTCCACATTTTAAAACACTTGGTTTTTCGGTTTCTTATATCTCTATGTTTTTAATGCATTTACCGATTTACATAATTATTTTGTCTTGATAAAATAATATTTGCCTTTTGTCGGTATAAGTTTTAAATTCGGTAAAAATTTCTTGGAATATATATAGCAATACTATGAAAGATAATGCAAAAACCAAAGTAGACAATAAGAACGAAGACAGATTGAAGGCCGTAAAATTTGCCATGGATCAAATCGAAAAGCAGCATGGCAAGGGTTCGATTATGAAACTGAGCGACACGAACGTTGTCAAGGTAGATTCTATTTCTACCGGCTGCATTTCCCTGGATGCAGCAATTGGCATCGGCGGTGTGCCGCGAGGAAGAATAGTCGAAGTATATGGGCCAGAATCTTCTGGTAAAACCACAATCTGCCTGCATGTAATTGCTGAAGCTCAGAAAGCCGGCGGTATCGCGGCATTTGTAGATACCGAACACGCATTGGATGTAAATTATGCACAGCGTCTTGGAATAGATTTGAATAACTTGCTGCTTTCTCAACCGGAATTTGGCGAGCAAGCATTGGAGATTGTAGAGACACTCGTTAGATCTAACGCAATCGATGTGATTGTGGTTGACTCGGTAGCTGCATTGACACCGAGAGTGGAAATCGAAGGCGACATGGGCGATGCACAAATGGGTTCGCAGGCAAGATTGATGTCGCAAGCTATGCGCAAGCTCAACGCTGCCATCGGCAAATCGAATACTACCGTGATCTTCACCAACCAGTTGAGGAGTAAAATCGGTGTTGTTTATGGCAATCCTGAAACTACTACCGGCGGTAATGCACTAAAATTTTATGCATCGGTGAGGATAGACATCAGAAGAAAAGAAGTAATCAAGGACGGACAGAATATTATCGGCAACAGAGTTAAATGCAAAATAGTAAAGAACAAAGTGGCTCCGCCATTCAAAGAAGTCGAATTCGACATAATGTACAACGAAGGCATCTCCAAGATTGGCGATATGATCGACGTTGCCACAGAATACGGAATCGTTCAGAAAAGCGGTTCTTGGTATACTTTCCAGAGTGAACGCGTGCAGGGTCGCGAAGGTTTGCGAAAGCTACTAGTCGATGATCCTAAGTTGATGTCGGACCTGGAAGCAGGAGTAAAAGAAGCAATTGCACCTAAGGACGAAAAGAAAGAAGAAAAAGCAGAATAAATGCCAAAAATAAAAAGAATAGTTGCTAAGAAGAGGTCATCGAATTGTTATGTGCATTTCGATGACCTTGACGTTTACGAGATATCGACAGATTTGGTTTTGAAGTATTCTCTGGCGAAGGATGTTTTCATCCCCGACGAAGCCTGGGAGCAGATCAGGAAACAACAGGATATTATCAATGCAAAGCAGACTGCCTACAATTATGCAGCTTACAAACCAAGGACTGAATTTCAAGTGAAAAAGCGGCTGAAAGAACGTGGCTATGAAGGCAAATTGGTATGGGAAGCCGTTGAATTCATCAAGAAATTCGAATTGTTGGATGATGAAAAATTTGCCTCTTCATTTGCAAAAGACTATTTGAAAAGAAAGCCCTCTGGAGAGAGAAAACTAAAGCAGGAACTATTGCAAAAAGGCGTAGGAAGAGATTTAGCAGAAAAGGCTTCTCGCAAGGCATATGAAGGCGAGGATCCATACGAAAAGGCTAAAATGGCAGCAGAAAAAAAGCTGAGAGGCATATCTTATAAGCCGGCGGATAAGCAAAGAAATGCGTTAATCAATAAACTAAAAGCATTGGGATTCGATTGGGATATAATCAAGCGGGTAGTTGATGAATTAATGGAAGAATAAGAACTGTTACAATTTCTATGCTAAACTTCTCTTTTACTTCATCCCGGACTAGATCCGGGATTCAATTTACGTAGTAGATAAGTCCGTAGGACTTGAACAGATGCAAATTTTCTTTGGAAAATAACCGGCTTGAGTCGTAAATTGTAAGTCTTGCTATTTTTCGAATTAGAAAAAGATTCCGGAAATGAAGATCGCGAAAATACTTTATATTCAATTACTTGCTTTTATTATTCTGTTGCCTGCAGAAGCTAAGGAACAACCCGATTCCTGCAAATCAAGGCTAACAAACAGAATCAACAGATACCAACCAATTCTAACTCCAGTTCTTAGTCTGGACGGACAAACTCTATACTTCGACAGAAAATCTCACCCTGATAACACTGGTGGCATCTACGATAGCGACGAAATACTTGTGTCCGGCAAGCTGGAAGACGGCGAGTGGTCCTATCCCGAGCAACCCGGCTACCCTCTTAACACAAAGTTTTCGGATGTATTGTTTTCACTATCTCCGGATGGGGGGACAGCACTGGTTTATGGGATTCAGAAGTCATCACTGAAAGACAAAGAACCTGGTTTATCGATGATATATAAGCAGGGCACCAGGTGGTCGAAACCAATCCCTTTAGAAATTAAAGATTTTTATAATAATTCGAAGCATATATATGCTTATCTGACTGCCGATGCCTCTACCCTGCTGATGTCACTGGAAAGAGATGAGGGCGTAGGTAAGCTGGATCTTTATGTTTCTTTTCTAGATAGAGAAAGCGGGAAATGGTCTAAGCCAAAAAATATTGGTAAAACAATAAACACGACTGGATCAGAAGAATCTCCTTTTCTGGCTTATGACAACAAGAGTCTTTATTATGCTTCTGACGTGCACGGGGGCGTAGGCAAGCTGGATTTATTCGTTTCAAGACGCTTGGACAACAGTTGGACTGAATGGTCGGAACCGATTAATTTAGGCAAGGGAATAAATAGTGAATTTGATGAAAATGGAATCTGGCTTTCGGCCATGGGTGACTCAGCGATTATTGTATCGGCAGATACCACAACCAAAAGAAAAGGTCTATATCAGGTCTGTTTGAAAAAAGAATTTCGCCCCGAAGCATATAAAATATATACAGGAAAGATTGTTGATAGCAAAGGAATTTTAATAAAATTCCCGGCCGAGATTGAAATCCTGCATAATGGCAAGTCAGAAAGCACATGGAAAAGTCGTCCGATGACCGGCGATTATGTGTACATATTGCCGGGCAGTTGGAAAAGGAAAATCAAGGTTAATCTCAAAGGATATGAAGAGTTAGTTTTTGATTATGTTAATGATGAGACAACTGAGCTCATCAATAGAGATTTGACTTTGGTGAAATTAGAAGAAACAGTTATGAGTAATCTGGGCATTCAGTTATTCTTTGATTATAAATCCTCGGAAGTAAGAATTGATGAAATCGAAAA